>ERZ772818.2269-NODE-2269-length-14914-cov-42.656303_pt1 | contig 14914 bp, 19 predicted proteins | sample MGYA00580837_ERZ772818 | MGnify/ENA primary metagenome ERZ772818 (study PRJEB29015, sample SAMEA2737671) | human gut metagenome | biome: human gut; feature: human-associated habitat; material: faeces | place: China | collected 2012 ...
CATCCAGACAATAGTATCCGGATGGTTCGTCATCTCTTAACTTAATGACATTGGAACGTATTGTTCCTGAATGTACTTGAATTTTCATTTTTTTAGGTTGCCTATTCGTATCGTTACTCCGTACTATTTTTGATTATAGTTAACTTTGTATATACGAATTATTTCTTTAATAATATATTTCAAGATTGATTATAAAGCTAATCATCGTCATTTGGTAGATACCATCCATGTTCACGATGAGGTAAATTTAATGGAAATCTACTAGATATTGTATTTACTAAATCATTGTGAACATCATATAATTCATCATCTTCCCAATCAACTTCGCTTAAATCATCTTCCATTTGACTACAAACACTTCTTAATTCGTCTTCTGAAGCAGATTCCATCCAACTTGAATTTACAAAATTATACTTTTTTTTCATGTTAAAACCTCCATTTGAATTATCAAATAATGTAAATTAAATATGATTATATAAAATTAATTTATACTTCTTTATTCAAGTATAACATGTAAATACATAAACACATATTTTTTTACATAACATGAAAATTATAATCCCATCATTTCTTTCACAATCCTGTCAGACATCTTAATAGTTCCTACAAGAACTAACATGTTGAAAATAAGTTCTCCAATATAACTCCAAATCATGGATACACTAGATGCTGTTGAATCTACTACTGGTGGACTTGATGCAAAAACTGAAAATATGATACATGCAAGTACAATGATGACTCCTTCAAGACATACACCTGCATAACTCTTAATAAAAGTGAATGCTGTATTTTGTGTGCTTTCTCCTGCAGCTGCTGCAAGTGGAATAGGGGATATGGCTGTATACATATACATTTTAAAGAATCTTCCATAAACGGTAAGGATCATCACAAAAGATAAGATGGTTATGAATATGGATCCTAAAAGTGTCACCGCCCATAGTGGAATAGATTCTAGAAAACCAGTATTGCTTACTGCATCTATGATTTCTTGTGGTAGTACTGTTTCAGATGATATTCCTAGTCCTGACGTTTCTGTAATGGAAGAAATAATACCTTGTACAATTTCAAAGATACCTGTCATGAGTTCCATTCCATACATAACTAATGTTCGTGCAACAATAAACCGAAGGAACAGTTTGAAGGCTTGTTCTGGTCTTTTCACATCTTGCCAGCTTGTACAGGTTTTGATTAATCCCCATACAAAGAAAAGAACTAGCAGCGCTAATCCAATTGCTTGAAGTGCATCATGTACTTTTAGAATCACTTTCCATATGTCTCCACCTTTGAATGTTTCAGGAGATTCCGTCAGTAATAACCATATTTCTGCCAGTTTACTGTTCCATGTATTTAAAGCACTTGTAAGGTTATCAATGATTCCATCCATATGATTAACCTACAATGATGTTCAGTATTTCTTTGGCAAAGGTAATCACGATTCCACCAGCAACTGTCATAAACCCATTGGCTCTTTGGCTTGGATCATGACTCTTTAAAGATAATCCGACCTGTACAATTCCAAATCCTAGAAGGATCATGCCAATGGCACGAATCATTCCAAACATGAAATCACTGAAGTTGTTGACTACAGTAACTGGATCGTTGGCTGCATAGATTGGTGTAGTCACTGCACTTAATAGAATAAGTGCCACATTAGTTAAAAAAAGTGTTTTTCTAATTGTTTTGAGTTTCTTCATTTTCTTTGATCTCCTTTAAATAATTTTCTGTTTCTTCTTCATCCAATAATTCATACTCATTACTGGAAAGAAGAATGTTTTGCCAGTCTTCAATAAAGTGAGAAGCTTGGCCATGAATGTAGGGTGGATAACCTCCATCCAACGTTTGTTTGATATTTGGATGTTTTAAAAGATTGTATTTCTTGTCTTTTATTGGTCTTTCACCACGAACAAAAAGAAGTCCATCGTTGTTATCTAACAATCGAACTTCATCAGCTGTTAATAATTCTCTTCCTGTCTGTTGAAAATTTGTAGAATAACTTCCACTATGACCTGTAGATTTACCAAACGTATTGGTATCCAGTGTTTCTTTACCAAGAAGTTCACTGATGTATTTATGCGTACTTTGTTCATTGCCACCCAGATAATAGAGTTCATCACAGTTACCGACAATGGATTCCCAACTGTCTTTGTATAGTGCTTTAATCTGTGCCAGATTCTGCAAAATAATCGATACAAAGATCTGTCTAGAACGCATAGTAGAAAGTAACTTATCAAATTCATCGGGTAGTGCGACATTGGCAAACTCATCCATTAAGAAGTGTACAGGTACAGGAAGTTCTCCGCCATGAACATAATCCGCCTGATAATAAAGCATTTGAAAGAGTTGGGTATATAACATTCCTACAATGAAATTAAATGTGGAATCATTATCTGGAATAATTGCAAATAATGCCGTTTTTCTCTCTCCAATTTGTTCCAGTTCCATTTCATCAAAACGGGTTAAGGATGCAAGTTCTTCCAAATTAAAAGCAGCAAGTCGTACACCAACCGAAATCAGAATCGATTTGGCGGTTTTACCTGCTGCCTGTTTATAGATTTTGTACTGTTTTAAAGCTAATGAATTGGAATCCAATGCTTCCAGTCTTTTAAAGAGTTCATCCAAAGGACTTTCATAATCTTCTTCATCTTCTTTCACTTCTGCATAATTGAGCATTTCCATGACCATCGTAAAGTTTTGTTCATCTTCAGGAGCATAATGATACAAATAAAGCATTAAAGCTTCTAGAAGTGCCGTTTCACTCTTTTCCCAGAAGGGATCATTGGTATTAGATCCTTTAGGTGTTGTATTGCGAATCAGATTGGTAATGAGTTTTAAAATGTCTTTATCATTTTGAATATAGTGAAATGGATTGTATCCAAGAGATTTGGGCATATCAATTAAATCAATAACTTTGATTACATAGTCTTTGGCTTCTAAAAGATGACCAACACTACGAATAATTTCACCTTTTGGATCGAGTACTACAAAACTTGTATTGCATTGAAGAATATTTGGTTTAGCATAAAATCTTGTTTTACCTGCACCAGAACCACCAATCACTATGGTATTCAAATTTCTTCGATGTTTTTTACCATCTAATCCCATTCGTACATTTTGAGAAAAGATCTTGTTAGAAGAATATTCTTTATTTGCATACTTTTTACATACCGAATTAGGATTAGCCCATCTGGCAGATCCATATTCCTGTTGCCTTCGATAGTTCTTTGGTGAAGATAAATAGATGCCTAGACCTAATAGATATGCAATCATAAAGATTGTGATGGTTTTAAAAGTATTGGAACTCCAATGTAAATCAAACGGATGATTCAGCGCTTCACTAAAATGAGGAAGTGCATATATTAATCCTTGATCCATATAAGGTGCAATCAATATTGCCAGCCAGGTAATAGGAATAATTAACAGTCCTAAAAAGATGAATTCTTCTTTATTTTTGTTTATAGATATCACCTCCGTAAAAAACGAAAAAGAAGCAGAAATTCTGCTCCTCGTTTATTTATCCTGTATCGTAACATATTTTTGATTTTGACTTTTTGGCTTATCAGGGATAGTCATTTCCAATTGACCAGATTTTAAAAGCGGATTGAGATATTTTAAAGTGAAATTTCGTAGATCTTTGAATCCACAAAATAAAGCAATATCTTTTTTTGACTGTGGTTCTATACAAAAATTTAAAATCTGGTCTGATACTTTTGAAGTTTTTGAATCTTGTGGCGTGACTTGGTGGGTGACTTGGTAGCTGACTTGGTGGGTGCCACCCACTAAGTCATAGTTCACATTTTTTAAAACCACTCTAAAATCAATTGCTGAAGAGAAGAATTCAGGTTTATATTTTTCTGAATATCCAGGCAATTTTTCAGTTTCTGTGACAATTTTACGTAAACCACTACCACGACGTTCCATATACTTCATTCGATGGAATAAGTCTGCAATAATAGGGTTTCTTCTCATGGAGCGCATACTATAAATGTCATATTCTTGAATAGAGCCTCCGCCAAACATTCCGCCAGGGGATGTGATTTCAACTCTGTCATCAAACATATCAATGTGAATTTCACTTCCGAGTACAATGTAATCGCGATGAATAAGTGCATTGACAAGTGCTTCGGTTACAGCTCTTTCTGCATAATCTGGTTTATCAACTCTATATTGCGCTTCTGTGACAAAACGTACTTTCGAGTTGTTACGAATAAATTCACTTCCACTTTTTAAAAGATAAATCAGGTTTCCTTCATATTCTTTATCGTCTAATGCATCATCAAAGATAGATCCTTTTTCTAGGCCATTCCATCGTGTACAAAACATTCGAGAATTGTACACCGTATGCTGATCTGTCATAAGTTTTCCTGCATTAGTTAAAAAGCCATTTTTATCTGCCAAACCAAATGAAACATAATCGGATGGTTCAAAACGTAAACCTGTACGTTCTAAATAAGTTGCTTCCAGGAGTGTGAAGCTATAGTCCTTATTCTTGTTGCCTTCGATAGTTCTTTGGTGAAGATAAATAGATGCCTATACCTAATAGATATGCAATCATAAAGATTGTGATGGCTTTAAAAGTATTGGAACTCCAATGTAAATCAAACGGATGATTCAGCGCTTCACTAAAATGAGGAAGTGCATATATTAATCCTTGATCCATATAAGGTGCAATCAATATTGCCAGCCAGGTAATAGGAATAATTAACAGTCCTAAAAAGATGATTTTTTCTTTTTTAGCATCTTTCATAATGTTCTTTTACTGATGGTGCTGTTGCATCACAAACTTTGACAATAAGGGAATCTAAGAAGTCATAGTTTTTATGTTCCATGCGTTGTTTGTCACGTAAGTCTGCAAGAGCACGAACAATGATTCTTCTTTCTGTATCATCCACTTGTATTTCAATTATGTCTTCTTTTTGCTTTCTAAACCAGTTCATAATTGTTATCTCACTTTCTTTTTGGATTTGTTCTTGACAGGCATTTTAGGTGCAGCTGATTTTAATTTTTCCTTTTTGATTTCCTGCAGTTCTTTGCGGACAGAAGGTCTATCCGTAGTAGCTGTTGATCTTTTTCTTGCGACGGTTTTCTTCTTGTTTTCTTTCTTCAATGTTTTTGAAGATGGCTCGAACGGAGTACCGTCTTTGCTCATCCGAGCCTGTTCGGGGTTTTGCATCAACTGTTTAATTAATGCATCATGTTGTTCATCACTGAGTGGCTGTACATCTTTATTTTGAGAAAGTACAGATTCACGAATGGCTTTGGTATCAATTGTGGCTAAATCAAATTTATCCACCATTCTTGATATCTTGGATGCATCTTCAGCACGAACCATAATATCGACAATTCCATCGGTGTTGTTCTTTTCTTTTAAAACAGAGTAGAGTACACCATAATGCTTTGCTTCTGTACAAAATTTTTCCAGATCTGAATGATGAATCGCAAAGACTTTGAGTTCCTTACCAGATTTCAACATGTTATCAAGATTTGTTCTACCTTTGATTTTCTTGTTGTCAGTAAGAATGGCATATAAAGTAACCGCTAGAGATTTAGCGGCTGTACCACCAGCTTTTAAACCAATCTCAGCAGCCACTTCAATACCTTCAAGTGTCATCTTCATCATTTGATCGGCAGTATCTGCACTGTTCATAAGTTAAAGCTCCTTTCATATTCGATTTGTTGTTGATTACGTTCATTTTCTAATTCTTGAATTTGTTTAAGCTTTTCTTCCATATCAGGAACTCTCTTTTCTATATCTTCGCATATTTTGATTTCCTTTTTCCCATGTGCAATTTTAGAAGTAAGAGCATCCTTGTCTTGTTCAAGTTGTTGTTTTAATTCTGGATCGTGAGTGCGTTTGATTTTGTTATAAATGCATCTGCGTTGACTGATCCAATTATTAATTTGTTCTTGCATAGATAATTTAAAGGCAAGCACATCTTCAAGAGTTTCAAGATCATGCTTGCCCGCAAAAGTATTTTCATTTGTGATTTTGTCCATATAAATAAGATCCTTTCTAAGTTGTGGACTGGGATAATGTTGTTTACAGCCTTTAGGACGAATAATACCTAGGGCATAACAGTATTTAAAATAAAGTGCTTTGATTCCTCTCAGCTTTTTGTGGTCTCCCTGATATTCCTTGCAGGGGATAATGTCTGCAACAGGCTGCATAGGGAAGAGATAGTTATTGTTGATACGCTCAACAAGATGTTCCTCATCATAATGATTATCACGAGTTAATTTGTAGAATCTAAATGTTCGTTTGGATTGTGGATGTTTGAGTGTCCAGTGTTTACCGGATAAGTCAACCTGGTATCCAATTTCTTCTAATCCTTCTTTAAACTGATCCAGTGTACGAGCATAGGAAAGGACAGTATCTACATCGTAGCGAATAATTTTACGTAAGTAGATCCCATCTTTCTTTTCAGCATTCCATTCTCCATAGTTCATTGCTTTGCTACTTGGATTTTCGATGATGGATAAACCATGTTCTTTACAGATTGCATCATTTAATTCACGGAAGTGGTCAATGTCACTTTTACGGTTGTCATACTTCATGCCATCTACCCATGAAACAGAATTGATGACAAAGTGATTATGCAGATGTTCTTTATCCATGTGCGTAGACACAACTACTTCAAAGCGATTACCCCACATTTGTTTGGCAAGTTGTACACCTAATGCATGACATTCTTCAGGAGTAACTTCACCAGGTTTAAAGGATTGTACGGCATGAAAGGCGAGTCTACCATCCATTTTGTTGTAGGAAAGTTTGGTGTTCATCATTTGTTTTAAAGAAGTCTTAGGATCACAATTGATGCCAGTGATATATTCTTTCTTATTGGTTTTGTAACCTTGTGTTGTATAAGCAAGGACTTCTTTTAATCCATCTCCAAGTTCTGTCGTTTTATCCGGATTTTTAATATAGTTAAGAACACGATTCAAATCATCTTTAACAGCCCATATTTTTGTGATTGCCAAGTTATCACCTTCTTTCATTTTATTGGGTCATTTATTGAGTCATTTATTGCGCCATAGGAAATTTCAATTCCATCGGTTCTCGTATTAAAATCATAATTTCGTTGATTTGGCTTTGAAGCAATTCGAAGTTTTGGACATATATTGATTCATCAATACCATTTTGTGTATAAACACTTTTAGAAATATCACTTAAGGATTCAGCAATTTGTCGAAGTATTCCAATTGTTTCAATGAGCTCAGTGCTAGGTGAAGGTTTAGGAATCAATCCGTTTATACACATACGAAGGTAGGATTCACGAGATAGATTCGATTCTTGAACTAAATTATTTAAATGTGCATATTCAGCATCATTTAATTTAATTTCTACTCGATTCGTTCTTTTTCTCATGCTCGTTATAAAATGCACCTTGTATAAATAGAATGAAAAGCATTCCAATAGTGCCACCAAAAATAAAACTCATAAAACATAAACTAAGTGTACTCATCATATAAACACCTCCGATTCGAAATATAAAAAGACAGCTAAATTCATAGCTGTCTGCATGTAGTTAATGATTGATTGTTGTATCTTTTAATGAAGAACGTATATCGTGAAATACTTCATCATGGGATAATCTTTCTTGACTGTTTTTTGCTTCAGTATCCGCTTCATCAAGCATATCTTCGATATGTGATTCTTTTTCAAGTTTCATTCCCATTTCAATTCGTATTTCATGTTTTTTTGGATCTTCATTCGAATAAGAATATAAGTCAAAACCAATGATATCAAAACCTATTTTTTGATAAAAACAAATCGCATTTTCATTACAGGATTGTGTTTCCAATACAACCATTCTTGTATTTGTTTTTATTGCTTCCGCAAGAATCGTCTGTATCAATGCAGTTCCAACCCCATTATTACGTGCAGTTTGCTCAAATATACAGATGTTACTGATTCTGAATCGGTTGTTCCATTGTTCGATGGCACCTTCAACAAATCCAATCAACTTTTCATCTTCAAATGCACCATAGGCAATGGGATTGTCCAACCATTCTCCGAAGTATTCATCTGTAAAACTACGACTAACACATGTTTCAAAGGGAACATATTGTATTTTAAATCCTAATTTGTCTGGAACAATGTCATAATATCCATTGGTTTGATAACATACTTTAAATTCTTTTCCTGCATAATCATCTTTATTTAAACGTTTGATTTTCATAATTATGTTTTCTTTCATTTAATAGAATCAGAAATTATCTTAATTTAACAGTTTTCCTTCTAGATAGGAACATCTTAAATAATCCGGATTACTGTAATATACATTTGAATTAAACCAAGTAATTTCATCAATAATGAAAGAATTAAACACTTCGCGAATATGTTGTACTAATTGATTTTCAGATGTTAATGTATCCAAAATCAATCTTTGATAAACCTTACCAATTGCAGTATAAGAGGGTACTTTGTATTTACAATCGGCCACTGAATCATACTTACCATTTTCAATATGATACGTATTAATCCACTCATCACAAACTTGTTCAAACGAAAGGCAATGATTGACACAAGCAACATCTAATTCATGTAAGATTTGTTCATCACTCATTTTAGAAATGACATAGCTTCTGTGATTTTTTGTGATACGTGCTACAAACTCGACCATAGAACAAAAGTAAAATAAATCATCTTTATTGAATTTCATGAATTTCTTCACTCCTTTCAAATTCTAAGCATTCAAGAGCTTGAATAGAATGAAAACTAATTTGATGAGTTGGATGTTTAAACTTTGCTAATTCCCAAAAAACAGATCTTGGAATATCACCGTTGATATAATCATTTACATAATTCCAAATGGTATCATCAGCCATTGGTCCTTCTACAATATCGTAGCTATGAACCTTTCCTGACCTACAATCTGTAATGAAATCTAACCATTCATCACTCATTGTTTCAAACTTTTTGATTTTTAACTCTTTGTTCTCGCTATATTTATAAACATTAACAAATCCATTTTGACTTCTTTTATTTGCCCATTTATAGGCTTGTTCATAATTTTTGGTGCAATAGAATCCCCATGAAAAATCTTTTGTATATTTTGTTTTACGTATTTCTGGAAATTCAACAATCTCTCCACTACCATGGTATAAAAGAATATCTTCCATAGCTGATTCTCCTCTCTAGATTATATTTTAATGAAATCTGCTACACATATTTTACCAATTTAAAGGAATATTCACAATCTCAATAAAAACTACACGAAATATATTGTTTCTTGATTTGATCAGGGTCTTAGGGATATTCCCTAAATACTTGTCTTTGGTCGATCAAAGACGTTGCTTGCTACAACTGTAGACATTAGTTGGCTACAGTCTTTTTCTTATCTGGAATCAAATCCGCAAGATCTTGATCCATCTTTTCTAACATTTCTTTCTTCTGATTCAATATTTTTAAATTGGCGGTTAGTGTATTATTCTCATCCAAAAGTTGTTTAATTCGTTCTTCGTTTTTAATTTTCTTCTTTTCAATATTGGCAATTCTTTTAATGATATCTTCGTATTTAATCATTTTAAAATTTCCAATATCTAGTGAAGCAATTGCGAATATTTCTGTTTAGATATTCGCTTTTCATAGTCATCTGCTTTCTCTAAAATACGCGCATCCTTATCATAATGATACAAATGATCGGATAGTTTTTTATCTGGATCTACTAAAGAAGAATTGTTTACTTCATGAAGCATATTTTCTAAATGTTCATGATTTAAATTGAGGGAATCACAAACCGCAATACATTCATCTGTAGAAGAGGGGATGATATAAAGACTGTGATTTAATTTTGTGGCCAAATCATTTAAAACTCCTGCATAGAACATTGTACTGGCTCCATCCGTGCGATGCTCATTTGTGATGACCACCATTTGTCGATCTGTTTCTTGTAAAGCAATTTCTTTTGGAGTGCCAATAGCTAAAGTTTCAAGTGGAAGAACTTCTGGTTTCATGATTCTTGGAGAGGAAATAAGTGCATCGTTATGAAGCTTGTTTACATCAATTCCATATACATCCATCATCTGATTGGTAACCTTAGCCGAACAAAATTGTTCTTCTGTAGTTTGAATCATGACTCGATATACAATAGCCAAATCCCCGATAATAGTATGTGGCACTAGGGATAATTCTGCTTTATTTTCATCCGCATTTATAATATTCATATATAAAAAATCTTTGATAGAATCATAATCAAGAAGTGTATTAATATCATCTAATACTTTTTCATTTTGAATCATTTTTGTTTTCTCCTTTTTTGATTTTTTCATAATAAAAAGCCAATCTTTCTAGATTGGCTTTGCTATATTCGTGAGTTTCAATTTCAAACATTTTACATTTCCTCCAATTCTATTTCTAATCCATGAAATGGATCATTCGTGTCCGCTTCATTTACATCTTCTTCATAGCCTTCAATCGCAAATACCATGTATTCTACAATGTCACTGTACATTTTTTCTTTGGCATCTTCTAAAGCTTTGATGCCTTCTTCATAAGAAATGATTTCTAAAGTATTTGTACATGCTTCTTTGGAATAGGCGTATTCTGTAATCAAGTCTTCAATTGTTTCAAACATGAGCAATTGTGCCTGTACGATTTGTTTATCATCTGTATGCAGATTTTTGTAATTATAGATTTTAGTGTTGTAAGTCATTGCTTTTACCTCCTTTTGACTTTGGTATTTCATCCAGTTCGATAGAATAAACACGCTCATTCTGTTGCTCACCAAAGAGTTGAGCCATAAGTTCAGAGTCATTCTTTGTGTTTTCATAAGCATTCAAATATTCATTATCGACAAGATGAAATTTCTTCTTTTGTGTTTTTTCATTTTCAACAAGTTCTGTCGCCGTAATTTTTAGTGCTGCTTCTTCATTCAGTTCTAATGAATCGGGTGTTTTATTTAAATCCATCAGCAACAAAGTCTCATTGAAAAGAATCGGTTCTTCATCTTTTAATGTTTTCATTTGTTTAAACATAATATTTAAAAATTGCTTTTTCACTTGATCATTAACCAACACCTCAACCGGCTGATCTAAAATATCTTTATAATGCTTCGATGGCACTACGGTTGGTTGTTTTGTGTCTGGATTAATATATGCATAGGTCATACGACTAATATTTTCACAGACTTCTTTGATTTTCATTTTTTGAAATAAATCAAATTGCTTATTCAAATTAATCCACCTCTTTCTAAATTTGTGTAATAAAAAAAGAGAAAGCGTAAACTTTCTCAAAAAGAATTATTTAATTTTATTTTCGTAATCTTGTAATTGATGATAAATACCATCTATAAAAACTATTGAATTTTCAATGCGATACAACAAGAAATATTTAGTTTTATCTAAATTTAATCTTCGATACCCCTTGCTTCGAAGTCTAGAATTCAAGCACAATTGAAATGACTCAGCAGAATTACTTAATACGAATTTTCCGCTTTCAATAGAATCGATAAAATGATTTGCCGCTTGTTTATTACGCAAGTGAAAAAGAAGGTATTCTACAATAGAATCCATATCTTCCATTGCATTTTCAGTAAATATTACTTTATAATCCATATTTATTTCTAATGCTATCTATTGCTATATCTGCATCTATTACTTTTCCTTCTCTAGATTGAACTCTAGAAGAAGCAAGTCTATCCAAAAACTCATTTTCTGTCATAATTTTCATTTCTTTTGTTTTATTGAATTTTTTAATTTCAAAAGGAATTCCATCATAAGCAACTGCTTGAGTTAAAAACATACGAATTGCACTCGTTGTATCTGTACCTAATTCCTTAAATAATGCATCTGCCTTAGACTTTAAATCATCATCCACCCTTACTTGAATAGTAGACATACAGCATCACCTCCATATTTAAATTATATGCAATTTCATTGCTATTGTACACAAAAAGTATTACTTATTAATTACAGTTACATTATTTTATATCCAATAGGATATGAATGATTCATTTATCAAATTCATAAATCAGTCGATAGCAACAGACTTTTATGAATTAATTCATCATTTACATCTTTACAATCCTTAGGATGATCATCGATACAATCATATTTTTGAGATAATACATTCATGATTTTAAATGTTGCACCAATACCTACTTCATCATTATCTAAATGAAAGATGATGGTTTTAATGTTTTTGGTTCTTTCTAGAAATGATTTTAGCGCAATTGGAATATCCGCTTCTGTTTTAGATGCAATCTTATCACTGGCTCCAGCTAAGGAAAGGTAATTGTATTGCTTAAAATCTTGATGATCCAATTTTAAAATTGTCATATAGGACAATAAATCAATGGATGCTTCAAATACATGAAGGATTGAACTATTAGGATTTGTAAAAGAAAAACTAAAAGCTTTATTACTTCCACTATGATCCAGTTTGTAATTTTTAAAGATGCTTCTTTTAAAAGCATAGGCGGGTTGATCACCATCATACCCAACAAAAACAACGTTTTTAAATTGTTTGTCTTGATAAATTTGATGGGTGGAAATAAAGTAATCCACAATGTCTTTATCAATTTTTCTTTTGTTGCATAGATACCTAATGATCAAATCATTGTTTGTATCTTTTGTAGGTAATTCAAATGGCTTTGTCTGTTTTGGATAATAGTATGTTGTTACTGGTGCACTGATTTTCATAAGATCTAATAAATAGTTACAGGCATCTTTAAAATCAAAACCTTCAACCGTTACAAGATAATCCAATGCGGAAGTTCCGCCTTTACCTTGTGACCACCAATACCATTTACCATTCGAAAAGTGTAAAGAATCATGTTCACGATGGTAATAATCTGTTCTTCCATTTTTTATAAGCATGTCAGGCTGATAGTTCTTTAGATAATCGAAGGCACTAAGTTTTCTGATTTCTTGAAGTGCATGTTCTCGAATATAACGCTTGCTCATCGTTCAAGCTCCTTTGATACGGGACACATCCATGGAATGTCATGTTCTTTACAAAATTTTCGCATGGCACTTGGATTCTCTTTCTTAGAAAGTTCGAAATTTTCAGAATATACTTTATCGATAATATAATGTTGATCTGTAATATTATTGAACCATTGATTCATAAATTGGTTCAATTCATTGATACGGATTGGATTACCATCTAATCGTTCATAAATTTGTAGTGTATCTTGTTGATACGTTTGTGGATAGAGTAATCTGTTCTCTTTATCTACTGTAAATTCAACATCAGGATCTGCCATTAAATCACCATTCAATTCAAAATTATGAGCAATGGCCAATCGGTTTTCATCTATGATTTCAATATTTAAATCCATAAAACCTGGTGATGTGAATTTCATGTAGTAGGCATCATTTGTAAGAAGTGGTTTTGCAATATCTTCAAACAATTCATAGTTCCTTCTTTCAATTGAATGTTCAATAAACCAAGGCTGATTAATATTAAATTTGGGATTTACTAATGCGTTATAACATGCACTTTGCAAGGCTCTATTGTAATTAGGATTGCTCGAAAATAAGTGAGCTTGTGTTGCATATTTATTGTTAGTATTTAAAAATTCAATAAGCTTTTGATCAATAAGATGATCTACATCAGAGATTTTGTTTCCTTCCATTGCTTTATAAGGTTCAAGTATTGGAAGCATGGAAACCAGAATATCATGATTCAATTGTTCCATTTCTACAGGAGTTATATATTTGCTTTCTAATTCTATCATTTGTAATCTCTCCTTAAATATTGGTTCTATTTTTTCAATCATTTCATGAGCAATACTTTGGATATCTAAAAGAATAGATTTTAATTCATCAAATTCTTTATCCGTATAACTGGCAATATAGCCAAAGGAATATTCAGAAGTATCAATTCCGAAATGATCACATAATACAAAAGCCAACGATTCTGCTTCTATTTCTCGTTGGCTGTGGGTTTTATCTGTTTGTTTATGAAGTATGCTGTGAGCATACTCATGGATTAATGTTTTAGCGATTTGCAAATCTTCAAGATCTTTGTTAACAACAATCTTGTCTGTACTAGGGGAATAATATCCTTTTGCACCCGTAAGAAGTACTAGATCTTCCGTTTCTGTCTTAAATTCAATGGGTATAGTACAAATTGTTTGTATCGTTTGAATCAGTGCTTGTACTTCCTGACTGGATCCTGTCAGATCATGTACAAAAGTAGGAAGGGGTTCACCAGAAGTCTGAGATATATCGAATACTGTGGTCGTTCTAAAGTAAGTGATATTAACTTCACGTTCTTCCTTTAAAGTATTACCAGATGCATCTAAGACAACATTACCGTTTTCATCCAGTTGATTCATTTCTCGCTTTTCTTTGAAAACGACAGGTGCTAATATTGTTAATCCTTTTTCGCCTTTATTGACATGACGATTGAAATTGTTTTGCCAGGAACGATATCCAGCTACCAAGGTTGCTTCTGGCTTTTGGGAAAGAATCAGTAAAGTGTTATTCAATGAATAAGAGTGAAATTTGCTTAAACAGGATAAATACTGTTTGAAGTTTTCACTGGAATACACATCTTTAACACCTTGTTCAATTCTTTCAAAGGCAGCTTTTGTCTTTTCATCTTGTGGCATTGCATCACCATCCTTTCTAAAAATAGGTAAAAGAAAATTCTCTGGAACATTTTATAACAGAGGACGCCGTAATAGGCTAATTAAAAGTATTTACAAAAATGCACAGCTCCCGATAACCTAAGAACTGTGCATTTCTTTTTTTCAATTTTACAATTTCTATATTTTTCAAACAAAAACTTCTCGATTTCAAATGGCGATAAATAAATCTCTCCACCATCATCAGTTTAATTTTCGTTTAGATTAACGATTTCTTTTTCCGGTATTCTCTGTCCCACGGATTTCCTCATGATAGAAATAATCTACGATCACCGGATGTCCCTGCGGGACTCTGCCATAAGGCATTTCATTATCCACAA
>ERZ772818.2270-NODE-2270-length-14914-cov-3.838414_pt1 | contig 14914 bp, 13 predicted proteins | sample MGYA00580837_ERZ772818 | MGnify/ENA primary metagenome ERZ772818 (study PRJEB29015, sample SAMEA2737671) | human gut metagenome | biome: human gut; feature: human-associated habitat; material: faeces | place: China | collected 2012 ...
GTTGGGGATGCTCATGTATTAGAATTTTCACCATTGGATGAATCTTACTTTATGGAAGAGGATCATTCTGATTTGGATTGTATAGTAGCATTCTGTGATCCTGGATTTGTGTACAGTGCTATGATAAATGCGCGTGATATGGGATTGATCAGTGATTCAACGAAACTATTTGCTGTAGGGTATCTGGACGATGAAAATTTTCAGGCTGATATTGGCGGAGAAGGCACAGTACAGATGATTTATACAGCTTCTCCGGAAAGCATTACATATTGTCTGGCTATGATTGACAACGCATTGAATGGTTTAAAATATACAGATCAGGATAAATACGAAGAAGTGGATAGTCCGCTGTATATCATAGACAGCGTTGAAGATATTGAGAATGTATCCACAAAAAGTTTGCTTGGTGTTGCGGATTTTGCAAATTGTGGTGTGACAGTAGATCAGATGAAGAATGTTTTACTTCGATTTAATGAAAATGCAACTTATAACGATTTAATGGATTTAATGAACTCTGACAGTATGACTGTGGACAGATTTTAAATATTAGAAAAATATTGGAAGGATTAGGAAATCCTTCCAATATTTAGGAAAGGATGTAAAACGTGAAAGAAAATGAAATTATCTTTCAGGCTATCAACATAAAGAAGGAATTTGATGTTACTGTTGCTCTGAAGGGAGCGGATATTACCCTTAAACGTGGTGAAATCAGAGGATTAATCGGTGAAAACGGATCTGGCAAATCTACAATAATGTCTATTGCAGCAGGAATGCAAAGCGCAACAAGCGGAGAAATGGTCTATAAAGGTAAAACATGGAATCCAACAAGTATGATTGATGCTAATCTTCAGGGAATATCGATGATCTTGCAGGAAGCAAATACGATTCCAGGTATTACCGTAGCTCAAAATATTTTTGCTGGACGTGAAAAAGAGTTTACATCACATGGTATTGTTCGAATAAAAAAAATGATTCGGGCAGCACAGGCATTGCTTGATAAGTATGAAATTGGGTATATTCATGCAGCGGATCAGATTGACAGATACAATTTTGAAGATAGAAAGCTTATTGAGCTGGTTCGCTGCATTAATGAAAATATAGAAATTCTGGTTGTTGATGAAACAACTACAGCACTTTCTCATAATGGACGAAATGTATTATATAAATTGATACATCAACTTGCAGAGGCTCATAAAACAGTTGTACTTATTTCGCATGACATTGATGAAATATTGGAACACTGTACGTCTTTGACTGTATTGCGTGATGGCGAGATTATGGGGGAACTGACCAAAGAAGATATGCAGAAGTCAGATATTGCCAATAAGATTCGTTATTTGATGATCGGGCGTGAAATGACAGGAGACTATTATCGCAGTGATTATGATAGCGTTTGTAGTGAAGTATCCAGGCTTAGTTTTCAGCATGTAACATTTGGAAGGATTAAAGATTTTAATCTGGAAGTTCATGCTGGAGAAATTGTAGGAATTGGTGGTTTATCAGGATGCGGAATGCATGAAATTGGAAGAGCTGGATATGGATTGGAAAAACTAATTGAAGGAAAAGTGCTTTGTGATGGAAAGATAGTAAAGTCGTGTAAAGATGCAATTAAATATGGAATTGGATATATTTCTAAGAATCGTGATACAGAGGCTTTGATATTAAATGGTTCTATACAAGATAATATTGTTCTTCCTTCGTTGCCGGATTTGCAAAAGGGTATTTATATATCAAAGAAGTCAGAGCATATGTTGTCAGATAAAGAGATTGAACGTTTTCATATTAAATGTGCAGATGGAAATCAATGGGTAAATACTTTATCGGGAGGAAACAAGCAAAAGGTCTCTTTTGCAAAATGGACAGCCAAAGGTGCAAATATCATTATTATGGATTGTCCAACACGAGGAGTAGACGTAGGTGTGAAACAATTTATGTATCAGCAGATTATGGAAATGAAAAAGGCAGGAAATGCAATTCTGATGATTTCAGAGGAACTTACTGAACTGATCGGAATGTCAGATCGTCTTCTGATAATGAAAGATTTCGAAATATCTGGACAATTTAAGAGGTCTTCCGGGTTGAAACCGGCTGATATGATTAATTATATGGTGTAAGGAGGATGTGGATATGGCACATCAGAGAGCCGGAAAAAAAATAAGTTCAGATGTAAAACAAAATATAATAATGTTTGGTGGATTGGTTTTCTGTATTATATTTTTTTCAATATTTACATCGTTGCATGGACAAAGCATCTGGAATCCGGAAAAATTATCAACACTTATTTCTGACGTAATTGTCACAGCACTTCTTTCAGTAGGTGCGGTATTTGTATATGCACTTGGAAATATTGACATTAGTACTGGAAAACAGGTTGGGCTATATGCCACATTGATGGTTGTGATTCAGCAGCAAACAGGTAGCTTGCTTTGGGGAGTACTGCTTTCTTTCTTGATCGCAATATTCATTGCTATTGTTAATGCAATAACAGGTGAGCTATTACATATTTATGCAATCATACCGTCTGTTGTATTTATGTTTGTATTGTCTGGTTTGAGTACAATAATTTACTCCAATTTAGGGTGCAGAAGTATTAGCCTTTATAATTATGATTATAGCATTTTCAAAAATCCATGGGTCATGGTGGGAACTTTAATAATAGAAAGTCTTTTGGTGGCATTTGTGTTTAATAAAACAATGGTAGGAAAATACACAAAAGCTATCGGTGCAAATGCTATATCAGCCAGTCAAGGTGGAGCGAATATAATCAAATATAAGGTTATGGCATATATAGTCATGGGTGTCTGTACAGTAGTTGCTTCGCTGTTTCAAATGGGATATACAGCTTCTGCATCAGATTCAACAGGTACAGGATATGAATTAAATGTAATGATAGCCTTGATCCTTGGAGGAATGCCTTTATCCGGAGGAATGAAATCAAGAGTTTCAAGTGCACTTGTCGGAGCAATGACATTTTCCCTTTTAAATGTAGGGCTGCCATTAATTGGTGTGCCGGTTAATTTTACATTTATGGTAAAAGCACTTATTTTCATGATTGTTGTATTAATTACTTGTCGCAAGCGCGGTGGTGTGCTGCCACGCTAACAAGGGAGGGAATTATGTTCAAAGAAAAAATTCAGTCGATTTTAAAAAATATATGCGGTGCGCTTGTGCTTCCTGTGCTTATGTATGTTGTTATGATGATTTTTTGTTTCCAAAATGGAAAAATGTATTATGGATCAGTAGCAATGTGGCGGAGTTTGATCAGTACTATTGCAGCTTCAGCAACATGTGCTTATGGTATTGGAATTCAATTTAAGTCTGGACGTCTGGATTTTTCAGCAGGATCGGTAATGCTGTTAAGTGCAATTATTGCCGGCAATGTATCTCAGATGTTTGGAAATAATCTGATCATTTTCTCACTTTTATGTATTTTTTTATGTGTTCTGCTAAATATTGGGGTTGCGATTGTCTATATTTATGGTCGCCTTCCCATTATCATAGTAACCTTGGGAATGGCACTTTTGTATGAGTCGATTACAGCTGTTGTATTTGAAGGAAGAGGTGTAAATCTGACAGCAAATTCTACTTTAAAAAGTTTGACACTATTTCCTTTGGTACTAATTCCGTTGGTTATGTCAATTTTTATTTATGCAATATTTACCTATTGGTCTGTTACAGGGCGTCAGGCGCAGATTTTGGCAAATAACCAGCAGGCAGGAGTAAACATTGGTATCAATGAACAAAAAAATATACTGGTCTCTTATATTTATAGCGGAATCATTTTAGGATTAGCGACTATGATATATGCGTCAACGGGGATTATAAGTGCATCGTTTTCTTCATTGTCTTCTATAGGAGGTATGTTTACAAATTTACTTCCTGTTTTTGTAGGTTTAATTTTGGCTCGCTTTTGTGGAGATACAATGGGAATTTTATTAGGCGTTATCACAATGAATCTGATGGAATTTGCAATGAAAGCAGTATTAAAAGCTGAATTGGGATCAGCGGTAACAACTATGATGATTGGTGTTTTCTTACTGTTCATTAATATAGCAGATGCAAAGGGAGCTGTATTTATTAAATGGGTCCAGAGTAAGCTTAGTAAGTGATAATACTGCGATATATAGTTAAATGGAGGCCTACTTTTAATATATGATCGCTGTGTTAATATAAATTTTCTATAAAAAGGAGGATATTTATGAGAAAAATTAAAAAAACTTTGGCGGTAGTATCCGCTGCAGTACTCACACTGACTACTGGTTCAACTGTTGTTATGGCAGAAAAAGAAGGTTATACTACTTTTGAGTTTGCAGACACGAATGCAGGAGAGATTCGTGGCTATAAATATAATGATGTATATACGTTCCTGGGAGTTCCATATGCAGAAGCTGAACGTTATGAAGAACCACAGGAAGTCACACCGTGGGAAGGAACACTGAATTGTGCAACATACGGTCCTGTTTCACCACAGTATATTGCATATCAGAACGGAGGAAATATTACAGATTTTTCGGAATATGCCTGGGCAGATCAGTTTGAGAGCGAAGACTGTCAGAACTTGAACGTCTGGACAAAGAGTCTGGAACCAGATGCAAAAAAAGCGGTAGTTGTATGGTTCCATGGTGGTGGATATGACAGTGGCTCCAGCATTGAAGGCGCCGCATATGATGGACATAATCTGGTTGAATATGGAGATGTAGTATTTGTTTCTGTAAATGCCCGTTTAAATGTTTTGGGTTATCTTGATTTATCTGCATATGGAGAGGAATATAAAAATACAGGAAATCTCGGTATGATGGACAACGTAGCGGCATTGGAATGGGTACATGAAAATATTGCAAATTTTGGTGGAGATCCTGAAAATGTAACGATTGTTGGACAGTCTGGTGGTGGTTCAAAGGTTATGTCTATGATGGCAATTCCTTCTGCACAGGGATTGTTCCAGCGTGTTTGGGCAATGAGCGGTACACAAACTTCTGGCCGTACAGTTGAGGAAGCACAGGAAGATGCAGCAAAATTAATAGAGCATCTTGGCTTACAGGATGAAGAAGACCCGGTAGCTACATTAAAAACAATGAATTATGCTGATTTACGTACTGCTTGCGATGAAATCGGCATTCGCAGCTGGGGAACAGTAAATGATGGAGAATATTTCCAGGGAACTGTTGTTGACGGAAAATACAATGAAAACGCGAAAGATATACCATTGGTACTTAGTACGGTATTTTCAGAAATGGGAAGCCAGTTACAGCAGATGATGTTTGTACGCAGTGATTTAAACAGTGTTGAGCAAATGTATCCAGGCGAACCTATGGATGAATTAACTGCACAATATGGAGATAAGGCAGAAGCTATTGCAGAAGAATTTGAGAAAGCGTATCCATGTCGTGATCTGACAGATGTGTTGACTATTAACGCTAATCGTACTAACGATCTTGCTATTGAAAAAGCACAAGATGGAGGACAAATCTGGCAGGCAGTATTTGCTTATAAATTACCGGTTTTTGGTGGTTCCAACGCTTGGCATACCGGAGGAGATGTACCATTTATTTTCCATAATGCTGATAAAATTCCTTATCTGATTGCTGGCGATGAAGAAAATGCATATGCATATCAGGATGTTTGTGCAGATGCATTACTTGCATACGCAAAGACTGGTGATCCTTCAACTGAAGCTTTACAGTGGCCACAGTTTACAGTTGAAAATGGCGAAACTATGATTTTTGATAATGAAAGTGCAGTTGAAAATTATCATGATGTTAAACTTCTTGAATTAGTGAAAGAAGCAACTGCTGGAAATGAAGGCGACAATCCATTTGCTTCATTTGGTGGCGGTGAGATAGGCGAATAAAAAACTGGAAAAGAGCGAAATAGAATGAATCAAAACCAATCAATTCGGCATGGACAGGTATGGCTTGATACAGAAGGAAAACCTATTCAGGCACATGGCGGCTCCATCTTTTTTGAAAATGATACTTTTTACTGGTACGGTGAGAATAAAGAAAAGACACGCTCCAATAATGATATATGGCATTGGGGAGTACGTTGTTATGCATCAAAAGATTTTTACAATTGGAAGGATTTGGGAAATATTATTGAACCGGAGCTGAAAGATGTGAATAGTACGCTTCATCCAAGCAAACACCTGGATCGTCCACACATTATTTATAATCGTTTCACTCAGAAATATGTTTGCTGGGTAAAGATTATGGGGGAGGGTTTTTTTGAACAAACAATTACGGTACTTACATCAGATCAGTTTTTAGGTCCGTATAAGATCGTAAAAGAGTATATGCGCCCGTGTGGAATGTATTGTGGGGATTTTGATTTAGTTGTTGAACCGTCTGATGGAAAAGGATATGTATACTTTTCACGTCCTCATTCTGAAGTAATATGTGCAGATTTGACAGAGGACTATTGTTCTGCAACGGGCTATTATACAACTCATATTCCGGAAAAATGGCCTCCTTATGCACGAGAAGCACCAGCACACTTCTTCCGTAGGGGAATGCATTATTTGTTTTCCTCCGGAACGACCGGATATTATCCTAATCCTACATTAATTCATGCTGGGGAAACATATCATGGGCCGTTTGTAAATTATGGAAAAGCACATCATGATGCTTTGGAAAATACTTCTTTTAATTCTCAAATTTCCAGTGTGTTTATGTATCCTGGAAAAAAAGATTTGTACATTGCACTGGCAGATCGTTGGATTACGGATGCAGCACAATCGTTGCCTTACGAAAAGAGTTCAGCTGCATTTGAAAGTATTTGCAATCCGGATGCACCAAAAGTTGATTTATCGTGTTTACATATGGATATTGATACTTCGAAAGCTGGATATGTATGGCTGCCAGTAAAATTTGACAGAGATGTGCCATATCTTGAATGGCAAGATGAGTGGAAAGTAGAAGATTTCATGTAATAAAGATGTCCCGGCGTACAACCGCACGGGACATTTTTATGCCATAAAACAATATATCAGATTATATTGCCTCTTTTCAGAGCAGATGATAAGGTAGATTCAGTCCATATTATAGAGCAGGCGGTAGATTTAAGAGCGCTGGCAACAGCCAATTTACTTGTTGAGGAATATGGTAGAATGGATTAATAAATACATTAAATAATGATGTAAGTCAGGAGAACAGCATGGTTATTTTGTATTGTCTGATGGAATTTGAAGTTGTAAGGTTCAATGAATTGAGACGTTATTTGAAAAATGTGTCAGACAAAACCCTTAGTAACAATCTGAAAGAATTGGAGAAGGATAGACTTATTATTAGAAAAGAATATCCTCAGATTCCGCCAAAGGTTGAATACAGTTTAAGTGACCGTGGCAAATCTCTTATGGAAGTTTTGGATCAGTTATGTATTTGGGGAGAAAAGAACGGAGAATAAAATTCTTTCAGTTTGTAGGATTGGTAAATTCCAATTTACAGAAAATGAAATATTTACCTACACAGGATAAAGAGATATTGGCATGATTGCTGATGTCTCTTTTTTATTAATAGAAGAAACAGGCTACGCAGAAATTTTACCTAAAAAGCAGAGTAGCCTGTTTCTCTAACCCAATCATGGGGCACTAGGAGTATCGTTACATTGTATCATTTTCGGAGTTGTAACGAATCCATGTCGGTGCGGATATTTTCCGGTGATCTGAAATTGCAGGAACGTTGCAAGCAATATCTTTCTATTAATTTGTTTATTGCTATAGGATTTTTCTACAAACTTATGGATAACGTGTGCTTTGTGGTGCACGTTTTTCTGTATTCAGATGGTGTCATATTGAAATATTTGAAAAAAATTTTTCTGAAGTTATTCAAGGACTGGAAACCTGTTCGTTCGCTGATTTCTGAAACAGGAAGTGTACTGTTTTGTAAAAGATCAGCGGCCTGTTTCATTTTCTGATTCTGAATATTTTCAATAAAGGTATGTCCGGTAGCATTCTGAATAATACGCTGTAACTGACGTTCACTGTAGTTAAAAATTGAAGAAAGTTCTTTCAGTGAAACTGTCTTATAATTAGCCTGCATATAACGGAGAACATACATCAGATTTTCCTCTGAAGAGTTCGGATGGATACCAGAAAGCTCTGTATGTTGTTCATGACGGCGAAATAGATTGATGAAAAACAGAGAAAGCAAAGTATTGACCATTTGTTTTCTATATCGTTTTGGCTGTGCACATTCCGTATATGCACGGTCAATGAGGTCAGAAAGAACGGAATCTTCTCCTGTATGAAAAAGAAGATAGGGAATTTCTGAAGTCTGATAGAAAGTTCTTTTGAAGAAGTCAGAAAGAATGGTATTATCATCCAGAAGTCCGAAAAACGACTGTTCAAAAGTGCTTTTTCGTATAAGAATATTCATAATGACGTCTTCATCATGGAAAGCACTTAAAGAATGGGTAATATCCGGTGCCATAATACAGATATCTCCTGTTTGCATGGAAATATTACGGTCGAAGATATAATTGATACAGCCTCCGCTCTGGACGAAGATCATTTCAAAAAAGTCATGATTGTGCCAAAATGCCGGTGTATATCGAGCGTGACGGACAAAAGAGACATCCATGTTTTCCAGAATAAAAATCTGTTCATCTATCTGCGTTTTCAGAGACTGTGTTATATTTTTATCCGGCATTGCGGTATAGGATGACAGAAGCACATCCATAATTTCATCGCGAGTACAGGGCACATCCAGCATGCGCTCCCTTGATTTCCTGTAAAATTGTTTCAGTTTCTTTTCTATAGGGTTTAATTCCGGGATTTTATTCATAGAAGACCTCCATTTTATATTTATAATATATCATAGAAATGTCGTAAAAGATACTATTTGCTGTCCTCTTTCGGACTTATTATTTTTGTAGGGTCATGATAAATTGATATAAACGGTCGGAACAAAAGTAACAGGAAGTGCAAGAAGCTCTCTTCTTACATTGCTGATACAGGATTTTACAAGTTTTTTTCAGAAAATCAGTTCCGGCCTTGCAAAAGCAAAAAAATAATAAAGCAGATATATGAGACAAGGAGGCAGTAAATAAACATGAACAGACTTGGAAACTGGATTTCCGGAAAATCACAAACACCTTTTTATGCACGCAGAGAATTTAACATAAAAAAACAGGTGCAAAAAGCAACCGCATATGTATGCGGTCTCGGACAGTTTATTTTTCATATCAATGGACAGAAAGTATCTGATCATGAATTAGATCCGGGTTGGACAAATTATGACAAAAAGATTCAATATGTAAAATTTGATGTAACGAAATTATTACATGAGGGAAAGAATGCACTTGGGGTAGAAGTGGGAAATGGCTGGTTTCTGAAAGAAGACGAGCATTATACATTTACTTTTCCTGCATTTATGCCGCCCAATCCAAACCCATACAGACCTTTTGGAAAGGAACTTGTTCTGGCAATAAAGCTGGTGTTGGATTATGCAGATGAAACAGAAGAAATTCTCTATGCAGATGAAAATTTTCAGGTAAAAGAACATCCGGTAAAAATGAGCAATGTATATGGATCGGAAACATATGATGCATCATTAGAACAGACGGGATGGGATAAGACAGATTTTGATGCATCAGAATGGAAAGCAGCGTCTGTTATATCAGAAGAAGATACTCCGAAAGGGGAGCTGGTGGAGCAGTTCCAACCGGCAATAAAGGTGATTCGAAGTTATCCGGCAAAATATATACACTCTGTATGTAACAGAGATATTTATGATCTTGGGCAGAATGTTTCTGGTATGTTGAAATTATCTTATCGAGGAAAAAAAGGAGATGTGCTTCGCATTTATCCGGCAGAAAAACTTGATAAAGACAAAAATGCAGATCAGGTAGCGAAGAGCTGGGGTACAGTAGGAAATTGCATCACCTGTGTTGTTGGTGAAGATGATGTATGGCAGGAATACCGTATGCGCTTTACCTATTTTGCAGGAAGATATTTTGCAGTGGAAAAAAGCAGCGAAGCTGTAGAAGTAAACGACATTACCGGTGAAGCGATTTCCACTGCATGGAAAACAAATGGAACATTCCAGTGTGATGATAGCAGATACGTACAGATTTATGACCTTGTAGAAAAAGCGGTTGAAGCAAATATGGTCAGTGTACACACAGACTGTCCTACGCTTGAGCGGTTTGCATGGCAGGAGCCGAATCACTTGATGGCACCTTCGATCATGTATATGAAAGACGGGCGTAAATTGTGGGAAAAATTCTTTATGGATATGAGGACAGATCAGCTCACAGAAAATGATTATTTCATGGATCTGGAAGGAAACCTTTTCTATCCAGGAGCAGGTCTGATTCCATCACAGGCACCGTGTTATGTCCACAATGTGCTTCCTGTACCGGGAATGGGAAGCTTCTTCGATATTATTCCATGGGGAAGTTCAGGAATTCTTGGTGTAAAATGGCATTATCTTTTTTATGGAGATAAACAGGTTATCGCAGATAATTATGAGATGGGGAAAAAATATCTGGAACATCTTAAGACGAAGCAGAATGCAGAAGGTTTTCTGAATTATGGACTGGGGGACTGGGGAAATCCGGACAACCAGCTTGCCAGGGAAAATGTGGAAACAGCGTTTCTTTATGCGGATGCAATAACACTTGCAGAGTTTGCAGAAATCCTTGGGGAAAAAGAAGATGAAGTACAGCTCCGTCAGTTTGCAGAAGAGATAAAAGAAAATTACAATCAGAGACTGCTTGTACAGGATGAAAAAGGGAAATGGTGCTATCGAAGCTTTGAACATACAGAAAAGCTGGTGATCACACAGGCCTGTGAAGCGCTTCCGCTTTACTGGGGAATGGTGCCGGAGGATAAAGTCAGCGATGTTGCAGAAGCATTTCGTCAGACATTTCTTGAGAAACGGGCATTTGCTTCCGGGGAAGTCGGGCTTCCGTACATTATCCAGACTGCCAGCAGATATGGAATGAATGATCTGATTTGTTCCTTCATCATGAAGCCTGAGCATCCTTCTTATTATGCATTTGTAAAAGAAGGTCTGACAACCCTGGGTGAATACTGGGAAGAAAATCCCCGCAGTCATTGTCACGATATGATGGGACATATTATTGAGTGGTATTATAATGGGCTGGCCGGCATTAAACCACTTGAGCCAGGCTTCAAAAAAGTTCTTATTAAGCCATATCTGCCGGAGAGCATGAATTATATGAAATGCAGATATGAATCTGTAAGTGGAATGATTCAGGTGATTCTTACAAGAAAGGATGGCAGGGTAGAAGTGGAGACTGACATCGCTGAGGGCATTTCTTTTGAGATAGACTGTTCAAATTTAAAGTAAAATCACGGATAAAGTACAAAAGGAGACGTTACAGTAATGACAGCACATAAAGATGATACTAAAGATTCTAAATGGATTGGAGATTTGTTCCGTCTTAGATTTGTCAAAGGCAGTTATATTCCTTGCAAGAAAATTCGTATTCTCAGGGAATACACTCGCTTAAAAAGCGTGTAGCCTGTCAGCGTAAATCTTAGCTTATATGACAGCTATACATTTGTTTGTGCGGAAAAAGGAAGATTGGAATAAAATGGCAGAAAGTAACAAGATGAAAGAGAGCCGTATATTGCGACCTATCCGGATAAGGATATTGATAATGCCCGTGTATTTGCAAAATGCGGAGTCAAACCGAATCTGAAATTCTCAACCATAGATTCATTAGCAACCTATTATATGGTGGAAGCTGGTTTGGAGATCAGTATGAATAATACATAAAATAATAGTCATATTGTTGAGCGTATGGTAGAATAGTATAAGATAAAAAAGCCGTGTTACATATTGGTGGATGCATTTTTGTTTGCCTATTATTCTTTGAATACTCTAGCTATTATCATCGTGCTTTTCATAGCCATGATAGCGGTATTTTTTCTGAGTCATATTGTGCGAAAGTGGATTCCGGATCAGGCAAAATACATGCCATTTGTATTCAGTACATTAGAGTGTGGCACTATCGGATACCCGTTAATCGCCATGCTCTTTGGACAACAGGGTACCAGTGCCATGGAGCTTATTGATGTGACCGATACGATTTTTCTCTTTATAATCGCAGTTCCTCTTCTGCAGGTGACGGACGGGCAAAGTATGATAATGGCTAGAAAATGTCAGCGAGAGAAAGTTGAGATATGTTTACCTGATACATTAAAAAACGTTTCGTAAGTGTATTATGCTGAGAGCATTGAAGACGGAGTCTCTGTTGTGGAAGATTATCTGCCGTCGAATCCCAAACTGTATCTGTGGCAGGTGAAGCTACAGAGTGAATCGGGAGAGTGGGTGGATGACCTGATGGAGCGAACCGGGTTCAATACTGCGTGATTTATAATTATGTCACATCTGATGGACAGAAAAAGCAGAAATGGGAAACCTACAATACCAAGGAAGAAGCGAAAAAAAGGAAAACCGAAATAGAATACAAATCAAATCTTGGGCCATTTGTAGTTCCGGACTGCAAGACATTAAAAGAATTGATGGAAGAGTACATCGCTGTTTATGGAAAAGATAAATGGGCTTTGAGCACCTACGAAAGCGATGTGACAAAGATTAATACCTACATTATTCCGCTTATTGGAGATACCAAACTGCGGGATATCAATACAAGGTTCGTGGAACAGTTTTATCAGTAACTACTGGTTACTCCGGCTGTTTCAAAAGGAAAGTCCATTAAAACAAGGAAAGAACAAGGTAAGGGCGACGAGGTGCGATTGGTGGCCAGGAGTACTATTCGGGATATCCACAAAATTCTTCGAAACTGTTTTCAACAGGCAGTGAAGTGGGAACTTATGGATAAAAACCCGGCATTGCTTGCAACTGTACCAAAACATAAGTCAGAGAAAAAAGAAATCTGTAATGCATATACCCTGATGCATGCTCTGGAAGTCTGTGAAGATGACAGATTACGACTTGCACTGAATTTATCATTTTCCTGTTCACTTCGTATTGGCGAACTGCTGGGGCTTACGTGGGATTGCTGTGATGTAAGTAAAGAAGCTATTGAAACAAATCAGGCATATATCTACGTCAATAAAGAACTCCAGAGAGTAACGAAGGAGGCAGTACGAGAACTTGATGCAAAGGATATTCTTCTGATTTTTCCGGAAAAGAGCAAAACAAATACAACTGTATTGGTATTGAAGACACCAAAGACAGAGAGCAGTGTCCGCAAAGTATTTCTTCCGAAAAGCGTAGCAGAGATGCTGGTGGAATGGAAAAGGGCACAGGAAGAAAGGAAGGAGATCCTTGGATCAGAATACACAGATTACAATCTGGTAATGGCAGGAACCTTTGGTTATCCTATGGGAGATACCCTGATCCGTGGAGCACTGAAGAAACTGATCAAGGAACATGATCTGCCACCGATTGTTTTTCACAGCCTCCGCCATACATCGGTTACCTATAAGCTGAAGTTGAATGGCAGTGATGTAAAAGCAGTACAGGGTGACTCGGGCCATGCGCAGGTAAGTATGGTCACTGATGTATATTCTCATATCATTGATGAAGATCGAAAGCAGAATGCAATCCTGTTTGAGGAAGCATTCTATGCAAAAAAGAATTTGGATTTTCAATATCTGCGATATGGCGTTCCCCATAGAATACCTTATCGCCTAAATCATTACGAGAAAGTCCCGCTCTTTCACGGGCTTCTCTGATTGCCAGCCCTAGCGGTCTGAAATCAAAAGTATGTGTTTCTTTTGTTTTTCTCATTTTAAATCACCTAGCATGAGTTTATACTTCATGTTATAAATTTAGAATGTGTTAAAATTGCATATAGTATGCAGTAATAATTCAAAAGCTGTTATCGTGTGCGGTAAATAAAAAAAACCGTTCCTAGATAATATACTTTTGTGCGTCTTGAGAAATAACGGGACGGTTTTGGATATAACCAGAACTGTCCTTTTTCTTATAAGTACAAGGTATGGCTCTGGTTAAAGGGGGCTTATACCATGATTGCATACGGAAGAACGTTCTGTCGTTCTCAACTGGATAAATATTTTACCCTAGTATTACAATCATCATACCCTTTACTAGAATTAAAATTTCATATCAATAGAATTTATAAAACAGTCTGTTTGTGTATTTATACACCTATGGGCTGTTTTTGCTTTATTAAAAAGTTTTTTCAACTTTTTTGTAAATTTAGTCAGCAAATCACGCCTGCCATTCCCTATATGGTGCGGAAAGAGGGATAAACGCTTTTCATGTCATAACGGAAAGGGGGTGAGATTGATGAAACCGTCTGACTTCCAAAAAACTGTTCAATGCCGTTTTGAAAGTTGTTTGAAGAAAGTTGTCCGTCATGTTGTAAAGGACTACCAGCAAGGATTGAAACGACGAAAAGATAAAGAAATTCCATTCTGTGAACTTCCAGAAATCGTTGTGGAAAAGCTGGCTGTCTGGGACGAATACGAAACAGACTATACGATTTTTAATGTATGCGGTAATGATATTCGTGTTTATGATGATGAGCTGGCAGAAGCATTGAAGAAACTTCCAGAAAGAAAACGAGATAACGTTTTAATGTACTATTTCTTGGAATTAAGCGACACAAAGATAGCAGACATTTTAAACATTACAAGAAGTGGAGCATTTAGAAGTAGATACCATGCTTTAGAAGCTCTGAAAAAATCACTCAAGGAGGAAAAGTAGAAAATGAAACAGACTTTTAAGAAGCCGTCCTACTATTTGCTTTCGCAGGCAATGGACGGGGACGAAAAAGCGATTGAAAAGATACTGGCATTTTATGACCCTTACATATCAAAGTGCTGTCTGCGTCCACTCTATGATGAATACGGAAATGTTTATATTGTCGTAGATATGGAGTTAAAAGGACTTATCAGAGAAGCACTTATCAAAATGATTTTAGGGTTTGATATTGCCTTAGAAATCGAAGA
>ERZ772818.2289-NODE-2289-length-14855-cov-12.312297_pt1 | contig 14855 bp, 10 predicted proteins | sample MGYA00580837_ERZ772818 | MGnify/ENA primary metagenome ERZ772818 (study PRJEB29015, sample SAMEA2737671) | human gut metagenome | biome: human gut; feature: human-associated habitat; material: faeces | place: China | collected 2012 ...
TTGTTCTGAAAATAATTGAAGTTTAACCCCCTGTCGAAAAACGGGGAGTACTATATGGACTACAATGCAAACATCAACTGGATTGTAGCCGGACAGCCCAAAGGCCGTCGGCTCAATGTCATCAAGTCCTTCTACGTCAAGTTCGAGCGTAAGATACCGGCACTCGTCGACGACTTCTGCCGCTATTATGCGGAGCATCGCAACAAGACCGTGGTCTTTTACTACGACGCAACCGCCCTCGGCTCGAACTATGCCGTCAACGAGCAGGACTTCCGTTGGGTCATCGCCCACGAGTTTGAACGGCACGGCTGGCAGGTTGAAGCCGTCTACATCGGTAACCCGATGCGCCACGATGAGAAATACCTTCTCATCAACCAGGGCTTCGCAGGGAAGCAGCGCCTTATGCCGTTCTTCAACCGACAGAACAACGACGACCTCATTCTCGCAATCCAAGCCGCCGGGGTCGCTCGCGGTCGCAACGGCTTCCGCAAGGACAAAGGCGGTGAAAAACTCGCCGAGTCCGAGGAGGACTTGCTCGAACACCGCACCGACGGCACCGACGCCTTCGATACTCTCTACATCGGCTGCGAGAAGTTCCCCCAACATTCCACCACCTCCTTCAATATCGGCGGTGTGTTATAGCCTTACTCTCAAATATTTTTAGTACTTTTGCAGTGCGGGGGATGCAACCGTGGCTTAAGCCTCGTGGGTCTGCTGCTCCCAAACTGACGGCTGAGGCTTGGAATTGTGCCAACCCATAATTGCCGTAAAGTTTACCTTGGTGTAGAATATTGGCAGGAATTGAGCCTGCCGAGAAGTGTCTGCACCAAGATTTTTTTATTTTTTAACAAAGGTAGTGCAATATTTTTACCCACCCTTTGCCGTAAATTTGCAAACGCAAGGCACTGTTAATAACTTTTATTCGGTCAGTCAATGGTTTATCTTTGATAATCCGTAAAAAGTTGTTAACTTTGCACACTAAATAACTTCTGCGAATAGACCCATGGGATAAATCCCAAATATGATATAAAAATCTCGGCTTTACCTTATAGGCTTTGGTCGGCCTCGCAGGGGTAAAGTCGGGATTTATTTTGTGCAATGGCTAAACTAACCAAGCAACAACATAAGTACATAGCTTGGACGCTCGATAGAAACCGCAGCGAAAGCGACGACGACAAGTTTACCAGCGTTCTTACAGAGGCGCAGGTTGACTTGAACCCGCATCAGATAGACGCGGCTCTTTTCGCTTTCCGTTCACCCCTGAGCATGGGTGCCATTCTTGCCGACGAAGTAGGTCTTGGTAAGACTATCGAGGCTGCTCTCGTCATTGCACAAAAGTGGGCTGAGCGCCGACGTCATATCCTCATTATTGCTCCTGCAACGCTACGCAAGCAGTGGAGCATGGAACTCGCAGAAAAATTTTTCTTGCCGTCGCTCATTCTTGAGACCAAGAATTTCAATCAAATTCTTGCTGCTGAGTACAAAAATCCCTTTGACACCGAGGCAAATATAATTATTTGCTCATATCAATTTGCCAAAAAGCAAATTGCTCATATCCAACGTGTGCCCTGGGATTTGGTTGTAATGGACGAGGCACATAAACTGCGTAACGTCTATAAGTCAAGTAACAAGACTGCAACCGTGCTTCGCGACGGATTGCGCCATGCCAAGAAACTTTTGCTTACCGCTACGCCATTACAGAACAATATCAAGGAATTGTTCGGCCTAATTTCCATTATTGATGAAAATTACTTTGGCAATATCAAAAGTTTCTCCGACCAATACGGCAAAACAGAGCTTCGCTCAGATGCCGTATTCAAGGAACTGCGCACTCGCATACAACCTATCATACACCGCACACTCCGCAGTGATGTGCAGGAGTATGTAAAATATACGGAGCGTAAGCCCTTTGTACAGGAGTATTACCCAAGCGATGACGAGATAGCCTTGCAGGAAATGGTGCAAGAATATCTCAAGCGTGACAACTGTTTCGGTATGCCACCGAGCCAGCGCACACTCATATCGCTTGTGCTTCACAAACTCCTTTCATCGTCAACCTTCGCCATTGCCGGGACATTGCAGACTATCATTGACCGTCTTGAAGCCATTGTCAAGGACAACGCCGAGCCGGACAACGATATTATTGACGAACTTGCCGATGATATTGAAGACATCGACGAGCTTGAAGATGACTGGCTCGACGAAGAAGACGAGGAGTTTGACGAAGACGATGATGACAAAACCGAATACTCGCCCGAAGATATTGAGGACATCAAGAAAGAAATTGAAGACCTTAAAGCAATTCATTCTCTTGCCCTCGGTATAGCGAGCAATACAAAGGGAGAATGTTTGCTTACCGCACTCGAAATTGCTTTTGCCGACAAGCGCAAACACGAGCAGCCCGAAAAGGCACTCATATTTACTGAGAGCAACCGCACCCAGCTTTATTTGAAGCAGCTCCTTGAAGCCAACGGCTATCAAGGCAAAATCGTGCTTTTTAACGGCTCAAATTCCGACCCGATTTCAAAGCAGATTTACAACGACTGGAAAGAACGCTACAAAGGTACATCTCGCATCACTGGCTCGATGACAGCCGACAAGCGCCAGGCGATCGTCGACTATTTCCGGGAGAGTGCTCAGATTATGATTGCCACTGAAGCTGCCGCCGAGGGTATCAATCTTCAATTCTGCTCGCTTTTGGTTAATTTCGATTTGCCCTGGAACCCACAAAGGGTAGAGCAGCGCATCGGTCGTTGCCACCGCTACGGTCAGCAAAACGATGTGGTCGTTGTCAATTTCATCAACAAAGCCAATCGTGCCGACCAACGTGTTTACGAGCTTCTTGATGAGAAGTACAACCTTTTCAAGGGTGTGTTCGGGTCAAGTGACGAAGTGCTCGGCAAGGTCATGGACGGTGTGGATTTTGAGCACCGAGTTCTTGACATATACCAATCGTGCCGCAACGTCGAAGACATTGACAAAGCCTTCGACCAACTGCAAGACGAGATGCGCGACAAGATTGACGCATCTGTTGCAGGTACCCAAGCACGATTGATTGAGAACTTCGACCAAGACGTTATCAACAAACTTCGCTTGCGTCGCGAAACCGATGAGCAACGTCTTAGTCAATTCCAGCAGCTATTGTGGAAATTGACTGTTGATGTACTTTCCTGCAACATCAACATAGTCGATGCCGACAATTATAAATTCACTCTGCGCAGTCAACCTGAAGGATGTAAAGAACGCTTCGCTACCGGTCCCTACCAAATGGGTAGGAATATCGACGATGCTTTCACTTATCGCATCGGTCATCCGCTGGCTCAATTCGTAATTGCGCAGTCAAAGTCAACACCAACAAACGCTGTTGAAAACATCGTTTTCGACTACTCAAATTATCCCGGCAAGATTTCACTTCTTGCCAACCATATAGGCGACACAGGCTCTATCGAAGTAAAGCTTATGCGTTTCCAAGCCCCCGTCGACTCCGAGGAACATCTCATTTCCGTCGCCGTTGGCTCCGACGGCAATGTCATGCCGTCAGACTTTGTGGAGAAACTAATGCTTATTCCTGCCATTAGCACAACGGTATCGCCCCACGCTTTTCTTGCTCCGCAGATTGCTCCTGCCATGAGCAATGCGATAAAGAAACTTTCCTCTGAAATTACTTTGCGTAACAAAAAATTCATCGACGAGGAAAGTGAGAAAATCACTCGTTGGGCAGAAGACCAAACTTTCGCCGTAGAACAAGAAATCCGTGATACCAAGCGCCAAATCAAAGAGCGTGAACGTGCTTTCAACGGCGAAACCGACGCAGCCCGCCGCCTTGCTTTGCAGCGCGAAATTCAGCAGTTACAACGCTTACAGCGGCAGAAGCGTGCTGAATTATTCCAAGTAGAAGATGAGATCGACCGCCGACGCTCCGAACTTATCTCTCAGATCGAAGCGTCGCTGCAACGCTCAGCAGAAGAAGAAACATTATTCCGCATTAACTGGATTATTATATAACAAAATATATGGCTACACCTCAATTTGAACGCTTCCAACGTACACTGCGAGAACTCTTTATGCTCGACCAAGCCGACCTCGACTTCGGCATCTATCGCATAATGAACGAGAAACGCCGTGACATCGAAGCCTATCTCAATACCCGACTTCCAAGGCAGGTAAAGGAACTTCTCGCCGAGAATACGTCGAACCGTACCGCCGATTTGCAGCGTCAGCTCAACGACACCATTGCGCAGTTACGCAATTTGGGCGTTGACCCTGAAACCAACCAAAAAGTTAAAGATCTTCGTAATGCTATTGCTGCCGCAGGTAGCCCCGAAGAACTTGAAAGCACAGTGTATGCGCACCTTGCCACTTTCTTCTCTCGTTACTACGAAGGTGGCGACTTCATCTCACTACGCCGATACAAGAAAGATGTGTATGCTATTCCCTACGAGGGTGAGGAAGTGAAGCTCCACTGGGCTAATGCCGACCAATATTACATCAAGACCGGCGAATACTTCCGTACTTACTCCTTTACTCTTGATGACGGCAAACGTGTGGAGTTCACTCTCAAGGAGGCATCTACCGAGCAGAACAACAACCTCGCTCAAAACAATATGGAGCGTCGCTTCGCCATATATGCTGAGGAACCATTGACCGTTGACGGTGATACGTTGCACATCAACTTCACTTATGAGCTATATCCCAAAGCAACCAAGCAAAAAGCATTGCTTGCCGAGGCGTATAATGCCGTAAAAGACATTATCCCATCCAATTTCTATAGCGCACTCGCTCCGCGCCCTACCGATAGCGACCGCACCCGTACTCTGCTTTTGAAGCACCTTAACGACTATGTCGCTCGCAACACTTTCGACTATTTCATTCACAAAGACTTGAAAGGCTTTCTCAGCCGTGAACTTGATTTCTACATCAAGAATGAAATACTCTTTATCGATGACATCAATGCTCGCTCAACCGATGAGTTTGTGCAGCATTTATCGGTCATCAAAGCAGTTAAGGCTGTTGGTGCAAGTCTTATTCAATTCCTTGCACAACTTGAAGATTTCCAAAAGCGCCTTTGGCTCAAAAAGAAATTCGTAGTACAAGCTGACTACTGCATCACGCTTGACCGGGTACCGACAGAACTCTATGCCGAGATCTGCCGCAATGACCGCCAGCGTGAAGAATGGGTGTGCCTGTTCGCCATTGACGAGATTAAGGCTGACCTTACTCGCCACGCCTCATATTCAGTCCCCCTTACAGAGGAGTTTCTTGCTGAAAATCCCTTCCTTGTGCTTGATACGCAATTCTTCTCACAGGAGTTTAAGCACCGTTTGCTCTCGTCGATACCCGACCTTGACGAGCAAACCGACGGCTTGCTTATCAACTCCGAGAACTTCCAGGCACTAAATCTCTTGCAAGAGAAATACCATCAGCAGGTTAAATGTATCTATATAGACCCGCCATACAACGCGAAATCGTCAGAAATCTTATACAAGAATACCTTTAGAGATGCATCTTGGCTTAGTCTAATGGAGAACCGTTTACTCTTAGACACAAACCTTATGGATTACGCAACAAGTGTTCATATCACTGCCATAGATGAAGTGGAAAGTAATAAGCTTGGCATCCTACTGGATTATATAATGAGAGGATTTGACGGTAAGGCGTGTATATCGACAATCATAAACCCTTCGGGTCAGCAAGGTAAGAACTTCTCTACAAATGGGGAATATTTGTATTTTAACTTTCATGATGTCGAAGGTGCGCTTGGTAAAGAAGAAAGAGATGAAGACACCGCAGATGTTCGTAACTTTATGAATGGTGCTGTCGGTGAAGGTGGGAACTATTTAAGAACGTCTGGAAAAAATTGTTTCTATCCTATTTATGTCGCTAACGGTCAAGTTATTGGCTTTGGAGATGTTTGTGATGATGAATTCCATCCAAATGGTCGCAATGTTCAGAAGGAAGGGTATATTGAAATATATCCCATTGACAATGACGGCGTGGAACGTAAATGGTTGTTTGAAAGAGGGACCGTTGAACCTATAAAACAGGAACTCAGCGTTAAAACTCGACGAGACGGCCAATTAGAAATCATACGAACCAAAAGTCTTATTAACTTTAAGACTATTTGGACTGATAAGAGATATAATGCAAAAGAACACGGCACCAATCTTCTAACAAAAATATTCGGTGCAGGTAAATGCCCATTTAAGTTCCCTAAATCTCTTTGGTCGGTCTATGATTGTCTTAAAATTGGTTTCGCCAATGAAAAGGTTGGTATTGCATTGGATTATTTTGCAGGAAGCGGTACGACCGCTCAAGCAATAATAACAATGAATAGGGTTGACGGCGGTACTCGAAAATATATCCTTGTCGATATGGCTGAATATTTTGATACCGTCATAAAGCCTCGAACAAAAAAAGTCATCTATTCTAAGGATTGGAATAACGGCAAGCCTATTAGCCGGGAGGGCAGCAGCCATTGCTTCAAGTATATGCGCTTAGAGCAATACGAGGACACGCTCAACAACCTTACCGTTCAGCCCGCAATCGAGGCCACAGAAGGTGAGTTCTTCGACGGCTTCCTCCTCGGTTATATGCTCAACACCGAAACCCGTGACTCGTTGTTCAATCTCAAGTGGTTCGTCAATCCTTTCGATGTGAAGCTACGCATCACCCGAAACAACGAAACCAATGAGGAGAACATCGACATGGTGGAAACATTCAATTACCTTATAGGTTTGAATGTTGCCGCTATCGCATGGCCCAAGCCGGGTATCTGCGTTGTTGAAGGTCGCACTCGCCAAGGCAAGAAAACGCTCGTTATTTGGCGCGACCGCAACCGCATCAACAACGAGGCGCTTAACGATTTCTTCACTCGCTCGGCTTACTCGGTACGCGATAACGAGTTTGACATCATTTATGTAAATGGTGACAACAACCTCGAAAACCTGCGCACCGCTGAAGATACATGGAAAGTTACGCTCATCGAGCAGGAGTTCAACCGCAGAATGTTTGAATAGACTATGGCCCCACGTCAACGAAATACTCGTCGCCAGGCAACGGTTGAACCCAAGCTGAGCAATGCACTTTTGCTCAACAAATTTATGTTGAGCCTGTTTGGCGCATCCTCGCTTGAAGCTCTGAGCGAACACTTAAAAGACCCGACTCTCGAAGGGTATGACGAAGACAATGTTTCGTTCTTCTACAAAGCCATTGCTTCGCGCCCCATACCCAACGAGGAGTTAACAGCCGAGCAATTACTCAAATACGACAACAACATTTATCGCCATACCGAGGAAATAAGCCGAGACCGTGGCGAGCGTATCTCTTGGAAATATTTTCAATATCTTTCCCTGCTCTTTACTGAAATCTATCTTGACAGATATTTCAGCAACCGCGAGAAACTGCTCGCTGACATTCAGGAATTTCAGCGTGATGTGTTCAACCAAGACAATCGTACTTACCACGAAATTGACGAGTTTACTGCCGATGACCTCAATAAGTTAGCTTATTGGAGCGCTACCGGCTCGGGCAAGACGCTGATCATGCACGTCAACATCTTGCAATTTAAGCATTATGCACAAGGCAAGCTCGACATTAACCGCACTATCCTTGTTACGCCTAATGCCGGACTTACTCAGCAGCACCTGGAGGAGTTCAGGCTCAGTCGTATCTCTGCCAACGAGTTCTCTAAGAAGCAGGTCGGAGGTCTATTTGATAAAGACTCCGTAGATGTTATCGAGATTACAAAAATAGCAGATAAGGACGGCGACAAGACTGTGGCAGTTGACTCTTTCGAGAGCAACAACCTTGTGCTTGTCGACGAGGGACACCGTGGCAGCAGCGGCTACGTTTGGAAAACCATGCGCGACAAGCTCTCCGAAACGGGGTTTGCGTTCGAGTATTCTGCCACTTTCGGTCAGGCAATTTCTTCCCAATCCAATCAGTCAAAGCGCAAGGCTATGCTCAATGAGTATGGTCGAGCAACGCTCTTTGACTACTCATATCGCTATTTCTATAACGACGGCTACGGAAAGGATTATCAGATACTCAACATGAGCGATACTTGGAACGAACTTGGCGTTACCAAGTATCTAATCGCTTGCTTGCTGGGCTTCTATGAGCAAACTCGTCTTTTCCTTGACAAACGGCAAGAGCTTACGCCGTTTATGATAGAGAAGCCTCTCGCAATATTTGTCGGTGGCTCAGTAACCGCCAACGGCGGCATGAGCGACCGCGAGATGAGCGATGTTGTCTATCTGCTCAATTTCTTCCAAAACTTCATCAATCGCCGTTCGGAGTCTGTCGACATCATTCAAACCTTGCTCGATGGTTCCGACGGCCTGGTTGACAAACGCAACAATCCGATTTTCACTCGCTCACTTCGATATGTTCGCTCGTTGCGTCAAAGCGCAGAAGAAATTTATCAAGATATGCTTCGTGTGGTTTTCAACAGCGAAGTGCAGGGTGCATCCCTGCATCTTGATAATCTGAAAGGCGTTGACGGCGAAATAGGTATGCGCATTGGCAATGCACCGTACTTCGGCATCATCAACGTGGGCGATAGTGCATCGGTCATCAAGAAATGTGCCGATGCCGGTATCAGCACTATGCCGATGGACTATTCGGAGAAATCTCTCTTTGCCACCATTAACCGCAAGGACTCATCGCTTAATGTCCTTATCGGCTCAAAGAAATTCTCCGAAGGCTGGTCGTCGTGGCGAGTTAGCACAATGGGATTGCTCAACGTGGGTCGCAGCGAGGGTAGCCAAATCATTCAGCTCTTTGGCCGTGGTGTACGCTTGAAAGGCTACAAATATTCGCTTAAACGCTCATCTGCTCTTGACCCTTCAATCGCCCCAGACACATTACCCAAGCATATATCGACGCTTGAAACGCTCAACATTTTCGGTATTCGCGCCGACTATATGGAGCTGTTCAAGATATTGCTGCAAGAGGAAGGTCTGCCGACAAACGACAGCGATTTCCGCGAAGTTACAATCCCTGTTATGCCTACCGTCAATTTGTCGGGCAAACGGCTAAAATATATCAAGGTCAAAGACGGCAAAGACTTCAAGGCAGAAGTTACGGTTGACCTTGATGTGCATGGCACCGGGCAACAAATCATCACACTCGATTACTACCCACGCATCGCCGCTTTGCGCTCTAACAAGCGCGAAGAAACTATGGGCACCGGCACACCAAACGTGGCTCATTTCACAAAGAAGCATCTTCAGTTCCTCGACTGGAACAAGATTTTCTTTGAAATCGAAATGTTCAAGAACGAGCGTGCATGGTACAATCTGAATATCTCGCCAAAACGACTCCGCGATCTTGCCGAGAACAATACTTGGTACAATCTCCTCATACCTGAGTTTGATATGGAGTTCACCGACTTCAAGCGTTGCGTTGACCTTTGGCAGGAGATTGTTACCTCACTGCTCAAACTCTATGTTGAACGCACCTACAACATGGTAAAGAGTAAATGGATGGCCGACAATGTAGAGGTTGCCATTCTCGACGAGAGCAATCCCAACTTTGAGAAGGAGTACACTCTGATATTCCACAAAGACCTTGATTATTTTGTCGAGCAAATTGATGAGCTAAAGCAGCAGCTTAGCGACAAGACATTTGCCCGAACAATCAATATCGGGAATAATCAGGAGTTCCAAGCCCTCTATATCGCGCAACACCTATATCAACCGCTCATGTATCTTAATCCGTCAGTGTTTGATGTGCCAGGTGTAGACACTCCAATTAAGATTGCACCCGTTGCTCTTAATCGTGGCGAGAGAGCACTCTGCAACGACATCGTGAAGTTCTACAATGGAAATCCTGCTTTCTTTGCCGATAAGCAGCTATACCTGCTACGCAACAAGAGCAAGAAGGGCATCGGTTTCTTCGATGTGCATGGCTTCTATCCCGATTTCCTCCTTTGGCTCGTTGTGGGAGAGAAGCAATACATTTCGTTCATCGACCCAAAGGGCATCTTGCACCTGCAAGGCTTCGATGACCCGAAAATTATGCTGCACAAAGTTATACGTGAAGAAATCGAGCCACGGCTTGAAGACCCCGATGTGATACTCAATAGCTATATCGTATCAAATACAGATATGGCTCGCGTCAGTCATTGGGCTGGACTCAGCCACAAAGCCGTCTTGGACGAAAGCGACTACCGCAAGTTCAACGACTTGCACGTCTACTTCCAAGACGGACAAAGCGAAGTTTACATTGGACGTATTCTTAACTCAATGCTAAATTCAAACTAATGGAAGACTACGATATACCTTTCGACGGCATGAGCGAAGACGAATTTCTCTACCGCGCAATGAACGAGGACGACCCTATGTATATGGGGCCGTCTTCGGAGGATAACATCATGTATGACTCCGACGAGATAGATATAGACCAACTTGATGACTGGGATTGAATATGGCTAATAAAATAGTTGGTATCAATACATCAAATATACTATTACCCAATGACCCTAAGTTTTGGGAAGAGTTAAATAAAATTCCACATCGTTCTTTCCCAGGCGTTAAATTAGAGGGGGAGGATTGTTATAAGAAGTTGTATCACTTTACATCATTTGAAACCTTTGTTTTAATTTGGCTTAAAAAACGGCTCAAGTTTTCGCCAAGAATTGGAGCAAATGATATTAAGGAGATAAATACATCGATAGATTTTGGATTTCATCAACCAGTCCTTGCTCTCGCTTACGAAGATGTACGTGCAGCATACAAACAAATTTGTTTCTCTATGGACTATACTACATCCATAAAAGGATTTATGAACCCCTTATTGTGGGGTGTATATGCCAATAAAAACAAAGGCGTTTGCATTGAAATAGACTTTGATAAATTAAATACGACTGACACATTGCACAATCCTATAAATTATTGTGCTTGTGCTCCCTCGAATTTTTTATTACCTAAGACTGCCAAATCCATCAACGACATCAAAAATTATTTCATTGAAAATCAAGAGGAACTGTTATTTACAAAGGAAGCCTGTTGGGAACATGAAAATGAATTTCGTATTGTATCAGATAAATTAAGTTATTTAGATGTTACCAATGCTATATCCGCAGTATATCTTACTTCCTTTGAGTCGTTAGAATTTGAAATGGTTAAGGAATTGCTTAAAGGTAGTGATACAGCATTGAAAATTGTCTATCCTCACAGAACTGGATATTTATTGGACGGAGACCCTGACATTAAAATCAAGGAAAAGCAATTGTCTTTATCTGAAAAAAATTATTTGTCTATCGTTGGTAAGCGTGCTGTGGCTTTCTATAACCAACATAAAGATGACCCAGATTATGATATGACACAATTCTCGATTTTTGCTGATGATTAGGGCGTTGCGGCACCGCCGCCGCGCTTTCGTAAATCAAGCCTAAGGTCTTGACCGTCCGGCTTCAATCGCAAAAAATTAAATAATTCAAAAATCAATAAATTATGGTAGATTTAAGACCGCTTCTAAACGAAGCTAAAACCAACCTCCAAACGTGGCGTTCACGCTACTCCAAAGCCGAGTATCCTGGCAAGGTAGTTCTAAACATGTTCTATCGTAGGTACACTATGAAATATATGTGGACCGATATTCTTGCATATGCAGACGGTCGCAAGGGAAGAAAATCTTTTCAGGATGCCTACCGCGACCTTGAAGTGTTATATTCTCAAACAGCAGTGTCTAAAGTTCAACCCATCCTCGAGTCAAAACTCAAAACAAATCCCACCGAAGATGTCGGGGGTTCTACTTTCGACCACTACGATGCCCTTGCTAAACGAGCATCTATGGGCGAAGCACAAGCGCTCAACGAGATAGAGTTTTGCTATCTATACTTCTTCCTCGCTGATAAGGCAACCCTAATATGGGCAGCTATCGCGGCTTCAGGTGTCGATAAAGTACGCGCCATTGCAGAAGTCTCAGGCGCTATAATCCAACCCATGCCTCTTAATGACTACGCAACCGTTAGTCAAGGTTTAGGTCAACTTGCTGCAGCCCCCTGTATTCAAAGAAATGGAGGAGTGTAATTCTAATATTAGCGGAGCAACGCACTTAATCTAAGTGTGTTGCTCCACTAAATACTTCATTTCTCGTACCGAATGAATAATCTATATAAAATTATGCAGGACTTAGTATTAAAATCACACAAACACCAAAGGTTTGAAAATGGCATACCTGTTTTAGGCGAACAATTTTGTGGTAGAGCCATAACTGTTGAAAATAAAAATTTCAAGGAGATATTCAGGGGTATGCCAGTTTCACCTGAATCAGGTTTCTTAGTAAGAATGTTTAATCTTGACATGCCTCTTAGTGATGGGCGGTTTCAAGATATGATGCAACCCAAGTTAATGGTCTTAGAGTCGGACTCTTATAACCAAATTAAATTAAAAGGCGTGCAAATTCTTTCAATGGGGATTGCTACGCCTGCTGGCAACTTTTCAAATTATAGCCTGACATTAGATTTACTTAATAGAAAAGTTGCTAAAGCAACCCTACATATTCATGATAGAAACATCGACATTGAATATATGGATTTAGAGCCTTAACTATTTTACCATATCTACTCCAAAATCAAATTCATTTCTGAATAAGGTACGCAAAGTAAAATGGGACATTAAATTGTTAGGTTCCATTAGAGTCATCGGAAAGAACGGTATTCCAAATAGCGTTCTTTTCTTTTTTATATCTGATAGCATTTCAAATTTTTCTTTTGGCATTCCCCCAACATATAGACAAATATCTGTCAGATTACGGTTTTTATCTATCCCTATATTCATCATATATATGGGAACGCCGTCAAAAGAATGTTCTCCAAAATAAAACAGGTTTGAACATTCTACAAAAATTCTCCCATCGCATAGTTCCGTATCAAAAGATTCACGTTCATCCGTTATTGTATAATGTTCTTCCCCTATATTTGCTAAGAAGTCGGCAACACTAAAATAAAATGGCATAAAAGGTTCTTTCCTGAATCCGACTTTTGAGTAATCCTCTAATTGATTATATATATCAAAAAGTCTTACTTGCTCATTAGGTTTTCTATCTCTATAGATACTATCCTTTGCGGAACTTTTTAGGGACACTTTTTGATATTCGTCATACTTTTCAATCAAATATCGCCTTTCAGAATAATTGCACATCATTTCGACATAATTACCTATAACTATTTCGACGTCATTCCAAGGTATTTCATACGCATCGCCTGTAACGCCATCTACTGTTTGGTTTTGATGCATCATAAAGGCAGTAGCATGGTAATCATATTTGAGTCCTGTTTCAATGGGTGCTAATCGAGATGCCATTAAAAAAAAGTACATATGCAAATACTGTGGCAGTGGGTTAGACAATCCACTATTAGTAATTGCGACAACTAAACTCTTTTTACAAAAACGAGCAACTCTTCCCATGTTTGCATATATCTCAGAATCGTTTAATGCATTTTTACCTATATGATACCTACGATATATAGAAAAGCACAAGTATAATCTGTGCAAAATGTCTACCTCCGATTCTAATTTTACTACCCCAAGTCGATTTTGCTCCAAAATTACAAACAATGCGTATAAAGAGCCATAACATTCTAAATAACTTTCTTTCATTATGGGCACTTTATCATAAATGCTTTGATTGCAGATTCCTAATAATTTCTCTAAAAATAGAAAATTATTGCCTGTCGCCTCATATAGTAACCAATCTTTATACGATGATTTTATGGACCAGTTCTCTTTACTAAGGATATTATTCATTAAGGTTTCTATATCAAAACAAAACTTTTGATGATAGTTTAGATTCTCGCCTCTATCCTTATGTACAAATATTATTCCCGTTTTATATTTGTTTTGTATAGATAATATTTCTTCTAACAGAAGTTCAAGTTTATCGTTAAATGATAGCCTTAATGTTGTGTCGCTTTCTTTGTATATAAAACGTTTTATCTCATCTACATAATAAAAAAATAGTTGCGAATTATTTTCTGATGTAGATATTGCTAATTTACTTAAGCAATCGATAAATTCACTATCACTTACGTAATTATATATACATAATCTTCCTAATTGCAATACAAAATCTGATTCGCCTGCGTTTTTAAGGCACAGACTAATTTGACTTAATATCTTGAAACGATCATGCGCCCAGTCTTCAACTTCATATTCTAAGACAGGGCGCAGTAATTCCTTGAATCGATTATCCATCAAGATTATATTATTGTTTGGCTACCATTGTGATTATCATTTATCCAATCCTTCCCTCTAATCCCAAATTCTACATTGGTATTGTTGAATAAAGAAACTGCCATAGCTGTTTTGTAATTTGTGTCGCCATAGTGTTCTACACAATCCTTAACTATCCGCTTAAAGACCAATTTTTTCTGAGCTGGTAGCTGAGAAACTACATAAAACGATTCGTAGGGGTCTTCCTCTATTGCACAAGAAATCCAGCCGTAATCGGTATGAAGTTCTTTAAGCATCCCTTGATGGACAAGTGAAATTTTATCTAAGATACCAAACTCTTTTCCTACGGTACACGTCCATCCTTTTGCAATTACATTTTTAACGTAATCACATTCTTCTTTAGAAGGATTGGCACTAAATAATTGCCATAAACATTGAAGAATTGCCTTCTGTTCCTTATTACTAAATTCCATAATCACGATTTTTATTAAATAACGAATAATTGATGAATTTATTGTGTATATTTTGGGCGTTCCGGCGATGCCGTCAGGCTAAGCTCGCTACCGCTCATCAAGCCCAATGTCTTGACCCATCCGGGCGAATATCCTTAAGGAAACTTCTGTCTTGCCCTGAAAAAAGTTGACTCATAAAAGAGTCAAAAGAATGATCAAATTT
>ERZ772818.2316-NODE-2316-length-14716-cov-5.516882_pt1 | contig 14716 bp, 19 predicted proteins | sample MGYA00580837_ERZ772818 | MGnify/ENA primary metagenome ERZ772818 (study PRJEB29015, sample SAMEA2737671) | human gut metagenome | biome: human gut; feature: human-associated habitat; material: faeces | place: China | collected 2012 ...
CTTAGCCGCTTGCAGACTTTCTTCGATGTAATCCCTTATGACCTTGCTCCCCGCGACCGGGAAGTGCATTATCAGAATATACTTTTCATTGTCTTCAAACTGATGGGGTTTTATACCGAGGTGGAATATCATACTTCCCGTGGACGTATCGATCTTGTGCTGAAGACTTCAGATTATATCTATGTCATGGAGTTCAAGCTTGATGGAACGGCTGAGGAAGCCATGGCACAGATTGAGGCTAAAGGTTATGTTTCTGCTTTTGCCCGGGACGGACGTAAGGTAGTAAAAGTGGGGGTGAATTTCAGATCTGAGACGCGAACGATTGAACGGTGGGTGGTGGATACTTGTAATTTTTAGAGAATAGTTATGTCTGTTTGAATGAGCTCTAAGAGTCTGCCAGGACTTTTAGGGCTCATTCTTTTTGTTTATAAAAAAAGAATTTTATTTAGATTTTTAGAGTTTGCACTTGTTTTAGGTGCAATGGCGGTATACCTTTGCCTCAGAGTTAAATAAATAGAAGTAACGCGATGTAGTAACCTTAATTGGGTTGTAATATTGCAAAGAATAATATTCAAAAAAGAGCGTCATGTTGAACAAAAAATGTATATTTGCATTGCAGCGGCTGGAGAAATGGCTGTTGCAGTGATGTGAAAGCGTTTTTTGCTTTATCCTGAAATCGAAATCGCCAAATTTTAGTAGAAGGGTAGAGACAATATGACGCTCATCTGTTTTGTATATGTATATCAAGTGTACAGCCCATGTTGTACACCTACATTACATATCAATATGGCGTGGGTATATTGTTTCTTTATTCATTTCTACGTGGCGTTTGGCGATGCCTGATTTCGATGAGTGAAGCAGACAAGTCCTCACGCCTTTCTTTTTATACTAATGAAAAATTAATTGTACCTTTTTTGAGGACTTTGGGGTATTTTCTAAAAAAAGGAGGTCTTTATGCCACTTTTCAGAATTACGGTTAAGCAGTCTAAGAACTCTAATGGGGTTCGTCTGGAGAAGGGAATGTCAGTAGAAGTAGTATCAAATTCTTTTAGTAATCCTGTTTCAACTAATGGTGGACAATTGGTAGCAGATGCTTTCTATCGTATTTACGGTATAGATATAAAGAAAGCAGGAGGGTTAAGTATGGCTTATTTGGATGTGGAAAGAATTGAATAAATGTAAACTATGGGTAGAAGATTATTTTTGAGGTCTGAAGTTGAAGATTTTAAAGAAAATCAAATCAATACGGTAAGAAAGTTATTTCTTATAGAATTATCTATTGCAGTTATTTGTTGGTTGATTGGCGGAATTTTATCTTTTATTACTATTATTCTTGTCTTGCCTATAATCATATCCTTTTTTAACTATGTGTTTTTAATTAATAAAGATAATGATTATTGGGAGTATCGGTATAGTCAAACATGGAAAAATTTATCTGATAGAGATAAAATTAAGACTGCTGGAAGAATTTTGGGCGTTTTATATAAGATTTTTGGTTCATAAATTGACTGTCTGATTATGTTACAAGGTTATATAGCAAAAAAGTGGGGTGATAAAATGTTCGAAGAGGATATGGCTAAGATTGTAAGAAAGCATGCATTTTGGGCAGCTATTATTATGACAATCCCGACTTTGGGTTTTGGCCTCATTTTATACTGTTACATTTTATGGCACATGTATTATGCTTTATGTGAGAGATGTGGAACTGAACTTAAGATAAGTACTGTAATAGCTGGTATTATTGTTAACCTTATAATAGCAGCGGTTGTAAACTTTGTGTTAGGTTATATACCTGTTATCGGATGGTTGGGAACAGGATTTATTGTGTACTTGCAATTTTATTTATCTGGTAAGAGTTATATAGAGACACTTCGAAGATTGAAACTATAAATTTAATATTATGAGCGAGTTAAATCATTTGTTGCATGCTGCATACGAGTTGGTTCAATCATTGGATAAGATGACTGATGATTCTTTGCCACAAGAAATAGCAGATGTCGTAAAGTTACATGCTAAACTGGCAGTCGGTTCGGCATGGGTCCCAGTACCAGGAGCGGATGTAGCTGCTGGAGCTGTAAATATATGGAGCATGTATTTAAGGATAAATGGAAAAATAGGAATGAAATTGGGCGAAAGCATTTTGAAGACAATAGCCTCTGCTGTAGCGACAAATTTAGCTAGTTATGCAGCTGTATTAGCTATTGGAGGAGCATTGAAATTCATTCCTGGTATTGGTAGTATTGGAGGAGCAGTCGTTATGAGCGGTGCATTATATGCAGTGACTTTAGCTTCTGGATATGTGTATTTAAAAGCTTTAACCGCTTTGTTGAAAAAAGGGGGAGTGGTTAGTGGAGATAAATTAAAAGCTTCTGTTGATGAGTTTATGAATAATAATCGTTCAGAAATAAAGAGTTTTATCAATGAGGCTAAAAAGAACTATAAACAAGAAAACAGTTAAATATTGAATTATGGATAATGAAAAAAATATATTAGAGAAAGGTGGAGAATTTCTACTCAAAAATAGTGGTAGAGCTTTAATGATGGGTAAAGATCCTATTACTGTAACAGCTGGAATTGCTACAGCATCAGTGCAAGTAATAACAGGAGCTGCTTTATTGGGTGTTGGGAAGTTAATTAAGAAGAAAGGAAAATAAGATGTTTTATATCTGTTAGAGTGAACTTTGGAGGTCGGTATAAGACTTCTCAGGTTCACTTTTTTCTTAGTATGGATTGTAAAGGTTTGTGTTAATCTTTAGGCAAGGATGATATCCTTTTTTCAGAATTGGATGAATAGGAATAATGTGATAAAGTAACTTTAGCAGAGTTTCAAGTCATAGAGAATAATATTCATAAAAAAGGCGTCATATTGGATAAAAAATGTATATTTGCATTACAACGGCTGAAGAAATGGTTGTTGCAATAATGTGAAAGCGTTTTTTTTTGCTTTATCCTAAAATCGAAATCGCCAAATTTTAATCGGAGGGTAGAGACAATATGACGCTCATCTGTTTTGTATATGTATGTCTGTACAGCCCATGCTGTATAGATTTGTTACATACCAGAACGGCGTGAGTATTGTTTCTTATTCATTCCGATGCGGCGTTTGGCGATGCCTGATTTTGATGAGTAAGTTAGGCAATAGACTCACGCTTTTTTGTTATACCGATATGGAATCTTTGCTTATTATACCGATAGAACACATTTTAGATTTATTGGAGTGATACCGATTTGTTACATATAAACTATGAAATATTTAAACACGAAAAACAAAGACCTGAATGGGAAATATTTGAATGGAGTTTTATATTCCCAAAAGGTATTTAACCTATATGGGGTAACTGTGTCTGGTGTTTTCCCTGTTTTTACAGGAATTAAAGTTTGTCTGGATGCTTCCGTAGAATCATTATATCATACTTTAGGTGGTACTGATTATGCTTTTTATCATGGTACCATGAAATTAGCAACTAAAAAACTTAAACAACTGTTTATTATTCGTCCGGATTTAAAAAAACAGTTTAATGTTGCGCAGTTAGCCGATATTGAGAATGAAAAGGAGAGAATATCTGGGCTAACATGGGGTAGCCTGTAGTGAATGCTTTCAACCGCATCTATGGGAATGATATTAAAGAAGGCTAGAGTGTTTAGTATGATTTATTGGGATATGGAACATATTGAGTGATTACTACAAACAGGTAAATATATTTAATAATAATAGTATATGTATTTAATTTCATATTCTGATTTGTTCAAATGAGGTAATAACAATATTTCGGTAAAAGATTTTTTTACGAGTACTGATATAGATTTAAATTTTTGGATATGAAGAAGTTTGATTTGACGACTAAAGAAGGTATAAATGAAGTTTTTAGTAGTTTTATATGTATAAACCCAATGTTTGCATTAGGGAAATATTTTATAGATAAATTTTTTATTGACTCTGAAGATAAACAGCGTGAATTAGCAGAAAAAATAATTATAGAAGGAAAAAAACAAAGGGTTGACGAACTTGAAATTAAAGTAAAAAATTTTAGAGGAGCAAGTTTAAATTTACCTTTAGATGATAGTGTTAAAATAGAGTCACGTATAGGTACTAATAACGAAATGACTATTAAAGTGAAATATAAATAGTTATTCATATATTTTTTGAATTTAAATATTTGCAGTATGGCTAATGAAGTGGATTTATGGAATAAAGCTATGAAAATGGCAATGGCTATTCCTTTTGTAAAAATTGATCGTGTAGAATTTTTAAGGAAAGAATTATCTCCATTTTGTACTCCAGAACAAATTCAGTCTGCAATTTCTGGAACTCCTACAAAAGTATTAACTGTCAATCAGGTGTCGAAAATCGCTAATGGATGTATCAAATACCATTTAACATTGGTGTGTAGTGCTTCTGCATTGGCAGGATTACCTGGTGGATGGGCTATGGCTGGAGCAATACCTGCTGATATTGCTCAATTTTATGCACATGTGTTTGCTTTGACACAAAAATTATTATATATCTATGGATGGCCGGATTTACAGAATGAAGAAGGAAAATTGACGGATGAAGCGTCACAAATTTTGACACTCTTTACGGGAGTTATGATGGGGTCACAAGTTGCATCAGAGGCTGTTAAGCAGTTAGCTAATGCCTTTGCTCAACAGGTGGCAGTGAGATTACCTAAACAGGCTTTGGCTAAATATGCAATTTATAATATTTCTAAGCAAGTTGCGAAGTGGATAGGAGTAAAGTTAACTAAAGATTCATTTTCGAGAGGTATTTCAAAAGTGATTCCTTTGGTAGGGGCACCTATTTCTGCTGGATTAACTTATTGGACTTTTAAACCAATGGCAAATAAGTTGAAAAAATACCTAGATGATGAGTTGAAAGAATACTGGAATAATCAATCAAGGTAGGATATCAAAATATTGTATAGTTGATTATACAGAATAAATTGATGTATTGATATGGAACACAATTTTGATTCAATATTAGTTTCGGTATTAGAAAAATACGAAGCTAATCCAGAAATGGATATGGAGAAATTCTTGAGTAGTATTATATCTGAGTTCAATCTTTCTGATGACGATATAGAAAAGATAAAGGATACTCATGAGTTGATTGATTTGTTTATGGATAAATCAATTGCTTTGGAAAAGGCAAAGAATGAAGGTTACTCAAGAAAATCTTGGATATTAAAAGAGTTTGACCAGATAACAGACGGACGTAGTGAAAAAGAGAAAGCTGAACTTGCTACAGCTATATCAAATGCTACTGAGAGTGTATATAATAGTGAATTAACTTCTGAAAATGAATAGCTATGGAATTTACATCATTTAATAGTGACTATGGCAGATCTGAGTTTGGTAATAATTTTGATGGAAATATCAACAAAATAAATGCTTTGAAATCATTACTATTAGGACATGAATTAGGAGCAGAAAATATCAATCAGCTTAAAGAGTTTAAAATAGTAAAAGAATTTCTTGATTTGCCATTCAATGATAAGAGAGAGGTAATACTCAAAAAGCTGTTTGCTGTAGCTGTTAATATTGCGATAAAAAATAAGACTTTCCCTATTGAAATGAAGGATACATCACCGTCGGCTATAGCTTCAATGATAGATGAGGGTTTGAATAGGGTAAAAGTTGCTTATCTGTCCTCTATGGGTAAAATGGATGTGATAGAAGCAGCAGAGGCATTAATTGACCGTACTGCGGCTCGTGTTGTTGCTGTAATAGAAAAGGCAGTTGACAAAGCTGGTCCTTTGATTATTGGAAAGTTTTGTTCAGTGGTAGAAGCAGCCTATCCGCAAACAAAACCTGTTATGGCAATTGTCAGAGCCTCTGAAAAAATCATTATTGAGAAAACTAAAGTAGTTATAAGGAAAGGAATAGAAATTTTAGCATCATCAGCAAAGGCAATCGTTAAGCATAATGTCCCATTGCTTAAGAAAGTATCACAAAAAGTAAAAAGTTTAATAGCAAAATAAGATGAGATTAATTCCAAAAGCAAAGGCTGTCAGGATTAGAATAAGATCAGGTGGAGAGGAACACTCTTCACTTGATTCCCTTAAAAGAAATTTTGATTTATCTGATGTTAGAGTGTTGTTAGATGGAAGGTTATCACGGTGGCTTAAACAACAAGGAGAACATGATTTAGCATCTAAACTAGTGTCAATCGATATAGAGAAATTGATTAAGGATGATTTTGCTTTGTGTAAATTGTTCTTTGATAAGGAAATAGATAATAGATTTTCTAATATTCAATCTTTTGCTGATTATTGCATTGATGATTCTAATTATAGAAAAACAGGTGTTAATTTGTTAAGAAATATTGTATGTGATGATTTCAATATTGCTAAAAAAATATATACAGCTTATGGATTAAATTGTTTTACTAGTAAAGAATGGATTTCTGTTTTTTCTAGATATGAACACCTAAATGATCCTGAGATACTATTCTATTTGGGACGATTATACTATGAGAGTATGAATGATCCTATTAGTGGAATAAAGTATATAAATATGGCAGCTAATTTATCATTGCAAGACGCAATTGAATGTAAAAAGAAAATAAATTCTTTAGGAGTTGATAAAGGAAAAATAAAAAAATGGATAGACGATAATTGGGATTCTAAATATAAGAAACAATACTTAAAGTTTGATGATATTTATTTTAATGATAAAGAAAAGAATCTCATATTATTTGTTTGCAATAGTTATCAAATAGCATATAGAACATTTTATTATTCAGCTAATAATGCTAGTGAATATTTTGATTGGCAATATAGAAATGTAGAGTATATTCCTGAAATAGATTTAATAAAAGCTTTAATATACAAGTCTATGCATAAGAATCAATATTTTGATATATTGAATAAAATAAAAAGTAACTGTAAATTGGCGCGAATAGAATCTGCTTCTTCTGATTATCAGTTTAATAGAAAATATTTACTGAATGAAAAAATCGAATACATAGTTAAACATTTCTTAGATGACTAATTATGAGTAATAACGTATGTGATTCGCTAAAAAAGATGATAGATGTTAATACACCTATTATCTATATATGTGATTATGATTTTGTTCGTGTAGACAACATCATATCCCAATCTCTCAGTCAGAAGAAAATCTTTGAATGGAATCCAGCAACAGGTACAACAGGCTTTTTAAATAAATTTCCTCTTGGATCAGGTAAAGAACAGTCATTAGAAAGTTTTTTGTACGATAAGTATATAGATGAGGATGGTTTGGAAATATATCTTGTACTGAAAGAAATACATGATTATTTAGATGATCCTGCTATTAAATCCTTGTTGTTGCTTATGTCACAAAGACGTTTGTATGACCCGGAATATAATATCACTATTATTATTCTTTCTACAGTTTTAAAAGTTCCAGCTGAGATTGAAAAGTATGTATCCTTTCTTGAAGTTGATTATCCTGATGAAAATGAGATAAATGCGCTTATAGAAGAGCATATTGATGTGAATTTTTATGATAGGTCTAAGTTTACACAATCAGACAGGGATAAACTGATGCCATCGTTGAAAGGTATGACGGCATTTGAAATAGACAGAATGCTGGATATGGCAATGAGTAGCAATGGCTCGTTAAGTGCAGAAGATACAGAAATGATTCTCAAGCAAAAGAAGCAGATGGTAAAGAAGTCTGGTTTATTGGAATTGATTGATACTCCGGAAAAGTTGTCAGATATTGGTGGTATGAATGCTTTAAAGAATTATTTGGAGAGAAAGGCTAAAATCATAAAACAACTTTCAGAGGCTTATAAGTTTGGAGTCTCAATTCCTAAAGGAATTTTTATTGTAGGTATGCCAGGATGTGGAAAGTCTTTATGTGCCAAGGCTTCTGCTGCATTATTTGAAGCACCATTGTTGAAGCTTGATATGGGTAGTATGATGGGTAAGTATGTTGGTGAGAGTGAATCTAATCTTCGAAAAGCTATTCGTATAGCTGAAGCTGCTTCACCTTGTGTTTTGTGGATAGATGAGATTGAAAAGGCATTTTCCGGTGTAAAGGATGGTAATAGTGATATACTTATGAGAATGTTTGGATATTTTCTTTCATGGCTTCAAGATAAGAAAAGTGCTGTCTATGTAATAGCAACAGCTAATAACGCAGAGAACTTACCTCCTGAACTTAAACGTAAAGGTCGTTTTGATGAAATCTTTTGTGTAGACTTACCTGATGAAAAGGAAAGAGAAGATATTTTCAAAGTGCATTTTCAAAAGAGAAACAGACAAGTAAGTTTTGATATATCTAAGTTGGTAAAGCAGACAGAAGGATTTAATGGCGCTGATATAGAATCGGTTGTAGTAGAGGCTATTGAAGAATGCTTTTTAGATAAATCCAAGAGTTTTACTGAAAATATTCTGATTGAAAAAGCTAAAGAAACAGTAAGTATATCCAGATCTTGTAGAAAGCAGATAGACACAATGAAAGCATTGTTTAAAGATAGTAGTTTCAAGAATGCCACTAATGGACTAATTATTGGAAAATCGTAATTGTGGCTCTAATATGAATCTGCAATTATCTAATATTTCAATTTATTGATAATCAATGATACAACTTTCAACCAAAAATCAGAATCTCGTTAACACCACAAATAATGGTGTTCCATATGTGAAGAAGAACTTCATTCTTTATGGAATAGAAGTTTGTGGTGTATTCCCTGTATTTCAAGGAATAAAAGTGACTTTAGACGGCACTGTCGATACTCTGTATAAGGAACTTGGTAATACGGATTATGCGTTTTATCATGGAACCATGAGGTTAGCTACGAAAAAACTTAAACAGATTATTACGGAAAAACTTGAAATTAGAAATAAATTCTCAGTAGAGCAAATCAAGGATATTGAAGCTGAGAAAGAAAAGATTTCTGGATTTATCTGGCACCATTATGAGGAGCTAGATAGAGAAAGACCGATTATGCAACTCGTGGATGAAAAGCTACATACGGCATGTTCGCATACTGGGGGCTCATATACATGGAACAGAAAACATTTAGTATAATATTTATGGTGTAATGTTAGGGAAGTTTTACGGCTTCCCTTCATTATTTTAGAAAATTTAGTTGCGTATTAAATGTCGTAAATCCATTCCTTCTTTTGTTTGCTTGCCAAAGAAACAAGTGCAAGCTGCACCTAACTTTGTGCTATTGATTAAAACATAGAAATTATGAAACGATTATTTTTTATTGCAATGAAGTAGATATTGACGAAGATGATATAAAGGACTATTATGATACTCGGTATCTTACGGCTAATGTTATTGCTAGCCTTAGTGAGAGTCTTCATAATGTTTACATTGACTATTATGAGGACGAAGATGACGACTATTGTCTTGATGGCTGTTTGGAAAATTATATTTAGACCGAATAGATTGGATAGAAAGGAAATCTGATATTGTGTTTGTTCGTAATGCAGTATCGGATTTCTATTTTATTTCGTTTTGCAGGTTGCATATAATGTTTGCATCTGTTTGGTGATTAATTTAGTAGAATTGCAGTAATATGGAAACAAATAAACAAGAATCTTTGTCACTCTATAAGAGTGAAGATGGCAGTATACAGTTAAATGTAAGATTAGAAAAAGACACAGTGTGGCTGACACAATCTCAAATGGCCAACCTGTTTGGAGTAGATAGAACTGTAATAGTCAGACATATTCGAAACATCTACAAATCGGAAGAACTATGCGAAGACGCAACCTGTGCAAAAAATGCACAAGTTCAAGAAGAAGGAGGAAGAATGGTCCGAAGAACTATGCCTTATTATAATTTAGACATGATTATTTCCGTTGGGTATAGGGTTAACTCTAAAAATGCAACTCAATTTAGAATTTGGGCAACTTCTATATTAAAACAATATCTTATCAAAGGTTATGCTGTCAATAACCAGCGTCTGCAACAGTTAGGTGAAGTTATACGGATAATGAAACGTACCCAAAATGAACTTGACGCCAAACAGGTGCTTAGTGTAATTGAGAATTATAATACAGCCCTTACTCTACTTGACGATTACGACCATCAATGTATGAAACGTCCCGAGGGAAGTAAGGATACATACATTTTAAGCTATGAGGAATGTAGAAGTTTGATAGACCAAATGCGTTTTAATGCAGATTCTAATCTGTTTGGTCATGAGAAAGATGATTCCTTTAAAGGGAGTATAGGCAATATTTACCAAAGTTTCGGAGGTGAAGAAATTTATCCTACGTTAGAAGAAAAGGCTGCCAATCTGCTTTACTTTGTTACCAAGAACCATAGTTTCAGTGATGGGAACAAGCGTATAGCTGCAACGATATTCTTGTATTTTCTTGATAAAAACGGAATTCTTTATGATGAAGATGGTAATAAACGAATAGCTGATTACACTCTTGTCGCACTTACTATTATGATTGCCGAATCTAGAGTTGAAGAAAAAGAAATGATGGTAAGCATAATTATGAACTGTATCTGAAAAATATATCGAAGAATGATACTCAATTTGTGGTTTTTCATCTTATATGCACATGCTGTATGTGCAAGCCCGTCGTACCTTTGTGCCATAATCAAGGAAGTAAATAACATTAATTCTTATTGTAATGAGCACAAAGCGTATGAATCTTTTGGAGTGTATAGAGATGATTGCTGATAAGGCGGAAAACTCGCATCTTAGTGAAGCGTTTTTCAATGAGGTTGAAGGACAGATTGGATATGTATCGCGCAAGTTAGGTATCAACACTATACAGGCAGTTGTGCTGGCTTTGATGGTAAACAGGAGTTTTGATACAAGGATTGAGCTTAATGATTTGTCGGACTACCTGAGCTGTAAGTATATCAAGATGCTCAAGTACTCGGCCGATGTGGAGGGGCTTGTGAAATCTCATCTTATTGCCTGTACAAGGGGAAGAGGGGATGATAATCTTACTTACAGGGTACCTCCTGTGGTAATCGAGCATCTCAAGAATAACAAGGCTTATAAGTATGAGGTACCTAAGAATTTAACTATAAACGAGTTTTTCTGTAAGCTGAACGAGTGTATTGATTGCCGGGTGAGTGAGGAGTGCAGTGTGGAGAGCTTTCAGAACGATGTGGTGGAGTTGATTGAGAACAATCTGCATCTGGATTTTGTAAGCAGGACCAAGGCTCTGGAACTTGACATCAATAATCTGGTTATCTTCCTGTTTGTGTGTGATGCGTTTATTCAGAACAGAGAGGAAAATGTCAGGCAGCAGGACCTTGCTGAGATTTGTTGTAACAAATATCATTTCAAGTCTGTTTGCAACTTACTGATGGAGGGTAAGCATCGTCTGCAGAAGTTGAATTTGATAGAGTTCTGCAATGAGGACGGGATGGTGAACAGGGAGGAGTATAAGCTTACTGAGGATACGAAGAGAACTTTTCTGTTCGGGGTTAAGGTCGGGAGATCGGACAACTCATCCGGGAATTTCTCTTCTTTACTTATGGACTGCAGGTCTTTGCCGGCAAAGGAACTTTTCTATAACAGAAGGGTGACTGATTCGATAAATCAGTTGGCTGGTCTGCTGGAACCGGATAATTTCTCTGATATATGCAGACGCTTGAAAGAAAAGGGACTCCGCAGTGGATTTGCATGTCTGTTTTATGGTGCTCCGGGAACGGGAAAAACAGAGACGGTATACCAACTGGCAAGGCGGACCGGAAGAAACATCATGCGTGTGAATATTTCTGAGATTAAGAGTAGTTGGGTGGGTGAAAGCGAGAAGAATATCAAGAATGTATTCAATAGGTACAGATATCTTGTAGAGAGGTCGGAGGTAACGCCTATTTTATTGTTCAACGAGGCTGACGCAATATTGGGAAAGAGAATGGAGGGAGCAGAGCGTGCTGTCGACAGGATGGAGAACTCCATACAGAATATCATCTTGCAGGAGATAGAGAATATGGAGGGTATTCTTATTGCCACCACAAACATAGCCGGAAATTTGGATAAGGCTTTCGAAAGGAGATTTTTGTATAAGATAGAGTTTGAAAGACCAGATGTACAGGCGAAATGTGCTATATGGAAGTCGATGATACCTGAACTGAAGGGGGATGAGGCTGAATGTCTGGCATCGCGATATGATTTCAGTGGTGGACAGATTGAGAATATCTGTCGGAAAAGAACGATTGACTCCATACTGTGGGGAAATGAGTGTCTGGATTTTGAAAGACTGAAGGCGCATTGTGATGCTGAAGTTTTACATTTGGGTAAATCCGAAAGTAAAAAAATAGGTTTCAGGTGACTACGATTCCGTGGCTTTGCTCGTCCCGGTCAGATACTGTTAAATTCTGGCCGGGACGATTTTTTGTGTTAATGATTTCTATGGAATAGGCAAAAGCGGTGAAGCCGAGGATACGTATAATTTATTCATTTCACTAATGGCTTTCCGGATTTCGTTGATGAGGCAGTCCGGACTTAGAACCTGAAGGCTAGGACCGTACGAAAGGAGTTCCTGAATCAGATCGAGGGTGACTTTCATGTGGACTTTGAAGATAATATGATTTTCATCGCGCGAGATGACTTCTTGGGTGTGGTGTAAGGGGCGTGTCAAGATATACTGCCCTTGCTTGACTGTGAATTTCAGCAGCATGTCGTGGGCTTTGTCTTTCTCTTCGCCATGCATGATACCGAAGTTATCGTTGTATAGCACTTGGGGAAAGTTGTTCTCTTTCATCGTAAAGTTACTGTCGCTCACGGTGGCACTGTCCATCCGGTCGAATGAGTAAACTCTCAGTCCGTTTCTTTCGCGGCAGAAGCCTATGAGGTACCAGCGCTGTTTGAAGAATTTCACAAAATAAGGTTCTACGGTAAAGGTCTGCGCTTCTTTCCAGTATGAATGGTATACGATGTGTATACATTTATTGTGAAGCATGGCATCGGTGATAGCATCCAGATGTTCTTCTCCGCCGAATGTTGTTTCAAGGATGATCCTGTCTGCCAGGCGTTTCCTTCTCAGCAGTACATCGGTAGACGATGCGGCCTGAATGAGCCATTGGTTGATGGGGGAGTTGTTTATTTCTTCCGGGTATTCTATATAATATTGGTTGGTCCGGCGGTCGCAGCTGATATTGACATCGAACATTTCTTCGGCTGCACGCTTGTATGATATGAAGGTGTTTCGGTGCAGTGTAATGTTGTAGTCGGCATTGTGTATCCGCCATTCTTCCTGTATTTCGTTGAGAGTCATTCGTTTTCTTCTTAGCAGAAGGTTGACCAGCCAGATGCATATTCTGTTTTTCATACTTTGTACTTTTTTGATTGTATTGCAAAATTACGGAAAGCTTGCACGAAAATCAAGTGCAAGCTAAGGGTACTTTTGCAAAGATGAAAGACGAGAGATGGTCTTTCGTTTTCGAATTGGTTTTTATCTTAAAAGTACTTGTCTATGGAAGGTATTGTAAAAGAAATCGTGAATGACATCTTTATTTATGAAAAAGGGGATGGGAGGCCGGGTGAAATAAGTTTTTTCACCGTTGCAAAACTGGAAAATGGTGTGATGGTGGATTTAACGGACATTATGTTTAGGCATTGGGGTAAGATAACATTGGGGAAGAGAAGGGTAAGACGGCTGAATCAATTGAAAAAGGGGAAGTTGATTGCTTATTTTTATGATGAGAATACGGGCTTGAATAAGCCTTTACCCGGAACTTTTTATGTGGACCGGTAATGAATTGGTAGTAATGTATAAATTGGAATAAAATGAAAAGAAATATTAATGCTTTATTGGGTAAGCTCTGTAAATGGGATGCCAATGAAGATGTGATGGAGGATGTTATGGTACTGGGAGCAATGGCTACTGCTACATTTTACGTTGTATTGAAGATAGCGAATGTGATAAGTGGAATAGATGGTTTTCTTCATTCGTTGACTTCCTGGCAGGTGGCGGGAGTTATTGCTGCGACTTTGGTTGTGGCATTGCTGATGGAGCTGTATGCCAAGTGTGTTTACTGGAGAAAGTCGGGATTAGTGTTGTCGAAATTTCTGTTGGGAGGTTTGTTGCTGTTTGTTGCGTATACACTGGCTATAGCTACGGGAGGTACAGAGGGGTATGATGAAAAGATTGGTTTGATGACAGCCTGGGATTTTCATCTTTTTATGTGCATAGAGTTTATGTATTTTAGTTTTATACGGATGGTTGCCTGATATTTTCTATCTTTGTGCTTCAAAACCTAGAATTCAGTATATGACTAAAAATAGACTACACCCAATAATGCTTGCCGGAACGGGGAGTGATGTGGGAAAAAGTATCCTGTCTACGGCGCTTTGCCGTATCTTTTTGCAAGACGGATACAGTCCTGCTCCGTTCAAGGCACAAAATATGGCACTTAACTCGTATGCTACTCCCGAGGGGCTGGAGATTGGCCGGGCGCAGGCTGTACAGGCCGAAGCGGCTGGCGTGCCTTGCCATACGGATATGAATCCGCTGTTGCTGAAACCTACTTCCGATCAGGGGTCGCAGGTGGTACTGAACGGGCGGCCTATAGGTAACCGCAGTGCGTACGATTATTTCCGCAAGGAGGGACACAATGAACTGCGTGCCGAAGTGAATGCGGCGTACGACCGTCTGGCTGCTCGCTATAACCCGATTGTGATGGAAGGGGCGGGCAGTATCTCGGAAGTGAATCTGTACGACCGTGATTTGGTGAATATGCCGACTTCCGTAGAACGTGTTAATCTTACTGCGTGAGCGGGTCATCGAAGCCA
>ERZ772818.2331-NODE-2331-length-14642-cov-4.683965_pt1 | contig 14642 bp, 13 predicted proteins | sample MGYA00580837_ERZ772818 | MGnify/ENA primary metagenome ERZ772818 (study PRJEB29015, sample SAMEA2737671) | human gut metagenome | biome: human gut; feature: human-associated habitat; material: faeces | place: China | collected 2012 ...
AAATTAGCCATTTCTTATATACAGTGTTACTAATGCGTTAAAAAGAAAATTATAGGCCCAAAAAGAACCTTAAAAGAAAAATAAATTAATTAAATTTTTGTAAGGACCTATTTTTCTTTTAGAACCTTTTGGTTGGCTAACAAGAGAAGGGGAAAAAAGTTATGACGGAAATTCATATTAATATAAAAGACAATATATTAAAAGAGAAATTTGTAAAAAGAAAGGAAGTGAAAAATAATAGTTATCATTATTTACGGTAGCTATTATATAGATTATGATAAAAGTAAAATTAATGGATGGAAGTATGAAAGAAATAGAGGATGGTAGCAATGGTTATTCTCTAGCCACATCAATAAGTAGAAAATTAGCTAAGGAAGCTGTAGCAGCAAAGGTTAATGGCAAGTTAGTAGATTTAAGTCATGAGCTTAAGGAAAGTGATCAGGTGGAAATAATTACTGTAGACAGTGAAGAGGGGATAGAAATAATTAGACACTCTACTGCCCATGTAATGGCTCAAGCAGTAAAAAGGATTTATGGGAATGTGAAACTTGCCATAGGACCTACTGTTAAGAATGGATTTTATTATGATTTTGATTTAGATACACCACTTACACATGGCGATATTGAAAAAATAGAAGAGGAAATGAATAAAATTATAAATGAGGATTTAAAGTTTAAGAGAAAAGATGTATCAAGGGAAGAAGCCTTAAAGCTTATGAGTGAAAAAGGTGAGGATTATAAGGTTCAGCTAATTAATGATCTTGATGAAAGTGAAAATATTTCCTTATATGAGCAAGGAGATTTTACAGATCTTTGTAGAGGACCACATATTCCATCTACCAAATTTATTAAAGCTTTTAAGCTTACTTCTGTTGCAGGAGCATATTGGAGAGGCAGTGAAAAGAACAAGATGCTTCAAAGAATTTATGGGGTGGCCTTTGCCACTAAAAAGGAATTAGATAAGTATTTAAATATGATAGAAGAGGCTAAAAAAAGAGACCATAGAAAGCTTGGCAGGGAACTTAGACTTTTTGAAATCATGGATGAAGGACCAGGATTCCCATTTTTCCTTCCTAAGGGAGTAGTTCTTAAAAATATTCTTATAGATTACTGGAGAAAGCTTCATAATAAAGCAGGATATGTGGAAATAGAAACTCCTATAATGCTTAATAAAGAACTTTGGATTAGATCAGGACATTGGGATCATTATAAGGAAAATATGTATACATCAATGATTGATGATAAAGAGTTTGCTTTAAAACCAATGAATTGCCCAGGAGGAATGCTTGTTTATAAGAGCGAAGGACATTCATACAGAGATTTACCACTTAGGGTAGGAGAACTTGGAAGAGTTCATAGACATGAGCTTTCAGGAGCATTGCACGGGCTTATGAGAGTAAGAGCTTTTACTCAAGATGATGCACATATTTTTATGTTACCTGAACAAATAAAATCTGAAATTCTTGGAGTAATAAAGCTTATTGATGAAGTCTATGGCACATTAGGATTTAAATATAATATAGAGCTTTCAACAAGACCAGAAGATTCTATGGGAAGTGATGAAGAATGGACTATGGCAGAAAGTTCATTAAAAGAAGCTTTAGATGAAGGTGGACTAGATTATAAGATTAATGAAGGAGACGGAGCCTTTTATGGACCTAAGATAGACTTTCATATTGAAGATAGCTTAGGCAGAAGCTGGCAATGTGGAACTATTCAGCTTGATTTCCAATTACCACAAAGATTTGAACTTGAATATATAGGCAGTGATGGAGAAAAGCATAGACCAATAGTTATCCATAGAGTAATCTTTGGAAGTATTGAAAGATTTATTGGTATATTAATTGAACACTTTGCTGGAAAATTCCCAGTATGGCTTGCACCAGTACAAGTAAAGGTTCTGCCAATTTCTGATAACTTTGTAGAATATGGCAGTGAAGTTATTGGTAAATTAAGAGAAGCTGGCATAAGATGTGAAATAGATAATAGAAGTGAAAAAATAGGCTATAAGATTAGAGAAGCAAGAAATGAAAGAGTTCCATACATGATTATAGTAGGGGAACAAGAAAAAACTCATGGCAATATTTCCTTAAGAAGCAGAGAAGGCGGAGATGAAGGAAGCACATCATTGGAAGAATTCATTGCAAGGGTGCAAAAAGAAGAAAAGGAAAAGAAATAATAAGAAACTCATAGCAGGGTACTTGATAAACTTAGGTATCCTGCCTTTTATTTATATATGATATAATGAAGAAAATGAAGATAATAAAAATAGGGGGCATTTTATGAAGGTTGTTGATATGCACTGTGATACTATAGGAGCAATATTTGAAAAAAGGAATAAGGGGATAGCCTGTAATTTAAGGAAGAATGATTTACACCTTGATGTAAATAAAATGGAACAGGGAAATTATCTTATGCAGAATTTTGCCATGTTTATTGATCTTAAAAGATATAAAAATCCTTATAAAACATTATTGGATATGATAGAGTGCTATGATAAGGAAATAGAAGATAATAAAGATAAGCTTGCTAAAGTTTTAAAATATGAAGATATTGTAGAAAATGAAGCCAATAGGAAAATATCAAGCCTTTTAACTTTAGAAGAAGGTGGAGCATTAGAAGGGAGCTTAGAAAATTTACAGCATATATATAAGAGAGGGATTAGAATGATTACTCTTAATTGGAACTATCCCAATGGAGTAGGGCACCCTAATGTAAAAATTAATGTTGATAAAAATGGAAAGATAATTGAAAAGCCTGATTTTACTAAGGCAGATAAGAATAATGGTCTTACACCATGGGGATTTGAACTATTAGAAGCCATGGAGTATTTAGGAATAATACCTGATGTATCACATTTATCAGATGCAGGTTTTTATGATGTATTAAAGCATAGCAAAAAGCCTTTTGTAGCAAGTCATAGTAATGCAAGAAGCATTTGCAATCATGTAAGAAATATGGATGATGAAATGATTAAGCTACTGGCTAATAAAGGTGGAGTCATGGGAATAAACTTTTGTGCTGCATTTATATCACCAGCAACTAATGGACATGTTTTTGGAACTATAAGTGATACCATTGAACATATAAAATACATAAGAAATATTGCTGGAATTGATTGTATTGGTTTAGGTTCTGATTATGATGGTATACCAGGAAATATTGAAATGAAAGACTGCTCATATATGCCTAGGTTGGCTCATGAGTTATTAAAGAATAAATTTACTTATGATGAAGTGGAAAAGATATTTTCTAAAAATGTATTAAGGCTTTATAAAGAATTATTATAATTTAGGAGAATTTTATGAGATATTACATGAAATCAAAGTTATTTAAAATCAAAGAGGATTTTTGGGTTACTGATGGAAGTGGTAATAAGTGCTTTTTTGTAGATAAGGAGTTTTTTACTTTTGGTCTTCAATTTAAGGTTGAACAAAATAATATGATAAGATATAGAGTACGAGAAAAGCTTTTTAAGTTTTTACCAAGCTATGAAGTATTTAATGAAAATAATGATTTAATTGCCAGAGTACGAAAAAACTTCACATTTTTTAGGGATAGTATAGAAGTGGAGAGTAAGTATGGTGACTTTCAAATAGAAGGAGATTTCTTTGATTTTAACTATAGAATTATTGCTGGAGGTAGAGTTATAGCAGAAATAAATAAGGAGATACTAGCCTTTACTGATAATTATTATGTAGATATTAATTATGATAATGAAGCATTTATCATAGCTTTAGTGGTAATTATTGATGATATAATTGATAAACAGAGAAATCATTGATAATAAAATATAATGAGACATATGAGGCTTTCATCACTTTAATATAGAAAGGGGAGTACGAAAGCAGCACATGTCTCATATTTTTCATTTGCAAAAAAATATATAAATTAAGGGAACATTAATGTGATCTTATTGGAGTGAAGTGGTGAAAGAGTAATTTAATGCCCCTTGTCATTTATACCAAAATATTACCATTGCTATCTTCAGTCTTGCATAATGCAAGTATAAATTCAATAAAAGCAATTATGGCAGGAATACATGTCCAAGAAAATAATAAATATAATATTCCAGCGGCAATTTTTCCTGCATAAAATTTATGAGCGCCAATCCATCCTAGCAAAAGGGCAAGGACACAATAAATAACCTTATTTACTGCTTTTTTATTATTGGCTACATATACAGGACTACCTGTTGGTGAATTATTATTAACATTAATGTCTATTTTTTGGTCGGTGGCATTATTCTTTTTTTTAGTTGTATTTATTTTATTGACTACTATACAGCCTTCAGATTCATAAATTTCCACTTCATCATTTATGTCAGGCGAAAAATTACAAAAAGATTTATTAACCTTCTTAATACTACCATCATCAAGGCCAATAAAAATTAAGTCATCTTCAATTTTAATAATCTTTGCCAATGAAATAGGCACCTCTTTTTTATTATTTATACTTTATTAAAGTATATGTATACAATTTGATAATAATACATTTTGCTTAAATAATAGAAAATATTGCTGTATAGACCTTATGGGAGTATAATTATATTAATTTATTGACGTGATTTTATGGTGACTTTTAGGAGGGAAATATGGAAATGGAGAATAATAGTTTAGAAGAAGAGGTAAATGTAGAACTTATAGATGAGGAAACTGAAAAACTACTTTGTAGACTAGATAAGAAAATAAAAATCTGTAATATTGTAACAATTATTTCTACAGTAGTTTTATTATACTCTGTTTATCATATACGCAGATATGGAACTGATTTGTTAAATGCAGGATTATTTATATGCAGTCTTATTTTAGCACTGGGTTCTTATGCTGATGAGCATAGATTTACAGATTATATCTTAGAATTGACAGAGCATTTAGATGATGGAGAAAATAAATAGAATTAGAGAAAAAATATATATTAGAAAGAGGAGATTTATTATAAATTTCCTCTTTTTCTTATGATTATTTATTTTGATTTCTCCAATGACGAGGAGATATACCTAAAACAGTTTTAAATGCACGAGAAAAATGAAGTTGATTTTCATAGCTAACAGCTTTGCCTATATCTGCAATGGATAAATCAGTTAACTTTAATAATTCAGTTGCCTTTACCATTCTGTAATTCATTAAAAATTCTTGTGGGCTTTTGCCTACACTCTTTTTAAAAATCTTTCCTAAATAGCTGCGGTTAATGCCGCAGACTTCAGCAATTTCTTCAATTGAAATATCATTTTGAAAGTTTTGTTCTATAAAATTAATTGCTTCTTTAATATAAAAGTCACTCATCTTGCTTGTTTGCACTATGCGTGTTGATTTTGAAGAACGAGTAAGGTAATCCAAAAAGAGAAATAAGTGTCCTATAAGATGAAAAGGAGTTTCATTTGGGTGTTGTACAATGTATAACATTTCATTTAGCATTGATTCGCTTAAATACTTTGATTTAGCATTATAAATAGGATTATCTAAAGATAAGTCAGTTAAATCCAGAGCCTCTTTCACTCTTAAACCATCAAATTCAAGCCAGGTATACTCCCAAGGATCTTCAGTATCAGCAATATAGGTTGTGATTTGTTTGGGAAAAATTAAAAAACCTTGTCCACTTTTAATTTCATATGTTTGGGTAATTCCCTTAGAAGCATTAGCCATAAGTGTTCCGCTGCCTGAGATTACATAATGAAATAAGTAATGGTTTCGTGAACTGGGACCAAAAGAGTGAGCTGGTGCACAATGTTCCCATCCATATTGATATAATCCTAAGTCAATAAAGTTTTTATTTGGAAATATGGAAAATAAAATATCATCCATTTTACTGCCTCCTTTAATAAGTAATAATTAAAATATACCAAAATGATACATTAATTATAATTATATCACAAAATAACCCATTTTTGTATAAAATGGATAAAATGTGGATATTTACAAGTCGTATAGTGGTATGTTAAAATAAAATCACAAACAATAAATGTATAAAAGAGGTAAAAATATAGTGGAAGGAGAGTAAATATGGTAAGAAAAAAAATAGCAGTGCTAGGAATCCTACTTGGAGCCACCGCTTTTATAGGATGTGGACAAGAAACTAGTAATAATGTAATTGAAGTTGAAATGGTATCATATAAACCAGAAGCAGTTGCTGCTTTTGAAGAAATCCAGAATAAATTTAATGAATCACATGAGAATATTCATCTAACAATTAATTCACCAAATGAGGCTATGACAATTTTAAAAACAAGATTTATTAAAGAAGATTATCCAGATATTGTAGCTATTGGAGGTGATGTAAACTATTCCAATTTTTTAGATGCTGATTTATTTATGGATGTATCAGATTTTGAAGGGATTAAGAATATAAAGCAATCTTATATTGATATGGAGAAAGAACTAGAATTTACACCACATGAGGGTATATATGGATTACCTTATGCAGCTAATGCAGCAGGTATTTTATATAATCAAGATATGTTTGAGGATTATGGATGGGAAATACCAGAAACATGGGATGAATTTATATCTCTATGTGACACAATACAGGAAGAAGGTATAGTACCTATTTATTTAGGACTTAAAGATACATGGACATGCCTTGCGCCATGGAATGCTTTGGCAGTTGGATTAACAGATTCAGATATATATAATCAGGTAAATAATGGAAACACCACTTTTGAAAAAGAATATGAAGAAGTTGCTGAAAAAATGAAGATGCTGCTAAATTATGCTGAGCCAAATCCATATGCTTATAGTTATAATGATGCATGTACAGCATTTGCCAGAGGTCAGGCAGCAATGTATACCATTGGAAGTTATGCAATACCGCAAATTAAATCAGTAAATCCAGATATGAATATTAATTCTTTTACATTTCCAGCAAATGAATCAAAGGAAGATAATGTACTTAATTCAGGTATTGACCTTAATTTTGCTGTTATGAAAGATAGTAGTGAGAAAAAAGATGCAATTTATGAAGTATTAAGCTTTTTATATGATGATGAAAAAATACAGATTTATTTAGATGATCAAGGTGGAATTACATGTAAAGAAGGAAATTTCAAAATTCCAAATGAGCTTGAAGGTATGAGAGAATATATAGAAGCTGGAAAAGTAGCAGATTATCATGATCATCATTATCCAAATGAGATGAGTGTAGATGCATTAATTCAGACTTTCTTAATGGATGACAATGATAAGTCAGTGGAAACTTTCTTAAAACGTTTTGATTCTGAATGGGAAAGATATAATAGAGATTTAATAAGAAAAGTAAAAGAGTATTATAAGGAGGGGCAAAATGAAGAAGAAAATGACAAATAAAGAAAAAACATTCTTATCAATTATTATACCCGTTGTAATCCTTTTCTTTGCTTTTAATACATTACCTATGATCAAAGGATTTATATATAGTTTGACAAATTATAAGGGATATGGTTCTTACGAGTTTGTAGGATTTAGAAATTATATAGATTTATTCTCAGATGCCAGAGTAGGAAAAAGTTATTTATTTACCTTTAAATATGCATTGGTAGGAACAGTTTTAGTAAATGTTCTTAGTCTTATTATGGCATTAGGATTAAATGCACAGATTCGTTTTAAAAGTGCTCTTAGAGGTATTTATTTTGTGCCTAATATTTTAGGTGGACTTGTAGTAGGATACATTTTTAGCTTCTTATTTACTTATATATTACCAGCTGTAGGAGATACTTTTAATATTTCATGGTTACAAAATAGTATTTTAGCAAGTGAAAAATATGCCTGGATTGCAGTACTTGTTGTAGGAGTATGGCAGGCTGTAGCAATGAATACAATAATTTATGTCTCTGGATTACAAACAGTACCTGAAGATGTATATGAAGCTTCTATGCTGGATGGAGCAAACAAGTGGCAAAAGTTTTGGAAGGTGACATTGCCTTTAATAATGCCTTTTGTAACAATAAATTTAGTGCTTAGTACAAAAAATATGCTTATGGTATTTGATCAAATTATGTCTTTAACTAAAGGTGGACCAGCACAGAGTACAGAATCTATCTCTTATTTGATTTATCAAAATGGTATGTCAGGTGGACAATTCGGCTTCCAAAGTGCCAATGCAGTGATATTCTTTTTAATTATTGTAGGCATATCACTATTCCAAATGACTGTATTAAATAAAAAGGAGGAGCAGCTATAATGAAAAAGATAGGAAAAACAAACTGGATGTTGACAGTAGTACTTGTTTTAGGAACTGTAACAGTATTCTTTCCTTTATATATGGCATTGATTATTGCCTTTAAACAGCCCAGTGAAATGACAAATGATGTGGCAGGTTCATTGACATTCCCTGAAAAACTTAGTTTTAGTAATTTTAGTCAGGCGATGGAAGTAACAGATTTTTGGCACTCCTTATCTAACAGTCTTCTGATTACTGTTGTAACTATTATACTAGCAATATTAATTCACAGTATTGCAGGATATGTTATAGGAAGAAGTATGAATAAGAAAAAGGGATATAAATTAACATATTTTTATATAGTAAGTGGTATGTTCGTTCCCTTTTCAATCTTAATGATGCCGTTAGTAAAACAAACAGCTCAAATGCACTTAGGAAATCGTGCAGGTGTTATTATTCTTTACTTAGTATTTTATATGCCAATGAATATATTACTTTATTCAGGGTACATGAAAAATATCCCAACTGCTCTTGAGGAAGCAGCAGAAATAGATGGAGCTACTACATGGAAAACTTATTGGAAAGTTATTTTCCCAATGATGACACCTATGCACGCCACAGTAGCAATATTAACAGCTCTTGGTACATGGAATGATGTGATGACGCCATTAGTTATTATGTCAGGAACAGGGCAAAACACACTTCCATTAGCACAATTAAACTTCCAAACACAATTTGGTACTAATTATAATTTAGCATTTGCATCATATATATTAGCCTTAATTCCAATTTTGATTTTCTATATAATTTGTCAAAAGCAGATTTTAAATGGAGTTGCTAATGGTGCAGTAAAAGGGTAAAGAAGCAGTGGGAGGAGTACACATTCTTCCTTTCTTCCCTTCTTCTGCCGATAGAGGGTTTGCACCAATACGTTATGATAAAGTTGATGAAGCATTTGGAGACTATGCTGATATTGAAAAAATAGGAGAGGAATATTATTTAATGTTTGATTTTATGGTAAATCATATTTCAGCACAATCTCCTTATTTTCAAGATTTTCTAAAAAATAATGATCAGTCAAAATATAAAGACTTTTTTATAAGATATAAAGATTTTTGGGATAATGGGGAACCTACAGCAGAGCAAGTTGATAAAATTTATAAAAGAAAGCCGAGAGCTCCTTATGTAGAAGCAGAATTTGCTGATGGAAGCAAAGAAAAGGTCTGGTGTACTTTCTGTGAAGAGCAAATAGATCTTGATGTGACAAAAAAGGACACTAAAGACTTCATTATTAAAACTTTAAAGGATATGTGTAAAAGAGGAGCAGCAATTATTCGTTTAGATGCCTTTGCTTATGCAATAAAGAAAGCTGATACCAATTGCTTCTTTGTGGAACCAGATATTTGGAACTTACTACATGAGATAGAAGAAGTGGTAAATGAAAGTGGAGCAGAGATCTTACCAGAAATTCATGAGCATTATACTATCCCAATGAAAATAGCTGAGCAGGGGTTCTGGGTTTATGATTTTGCCTTACCAGTGCTTACTTTACATGCTCTTTATAATCATACAGGAGAATATTTAAAGTCATGGCTTGAAAATAGTCCCAAGAAGCAGTTTACTACTTTAGACACTCATGATGGTATAGGTATTGTAGATGTAAAAGATTTGCTGCCAGATGAAGAAGTTGAAAAGGTAAAAGAGCAAATGTATAAACAGGGAGCTAATGTAAAGAAGATATACAGCTCTGAAGCATATAATAATCTTGACATTTATCAAGTGAATACAACTTATTATTCTGCACTGGGAAATAATGATGCTGCTTATCTTTTAGCAAGAGCAATACAATTCTTTGCTCCAGGTATTCCTCAAGTATACTATGTTGGAATGTTAGCAGGTGAAAATGATTTAGAATTAATGGAAAGAACAAAAAATGGACGTGATATTAACAGACATTATTATTCTTTAGAAGAAATAGAAGCTGAGCAAGAAAGAGCTGTTGTAAGAAAATTAAAAGAATTAATGGAATTAAGAAATAATCATCCTGCTTTTAATTTAGAAGGAGACATTAAGATTCAGTGTGAAGGATCAAAAATGAAAATTACTAGATCTTATAATAATGATCAAATTACACTTGTAGCAGATTTAATGAATTATGAATTTGAAATTCAATAAGCAGTAAGGGAGAAAGATAGATGGCTATTAAAATAGAAAATAAAGTATTTCAAATTGAAACAGAGCATACTTCATATCAAATGAAGGTAGATGAGTATGGAGTATTAAACCATCTTTGGTATGGTGCAAAAACAAATTGTTGTATGGATTATTTATTGGATTATCCAGATGTAGGCTTCTCAGGAAATATATATGAAGCAGGAGATAAAAGAACTTATTCCCTAAATACATTAATGCAGGAATACTCAACTAGCGGTGTTGGAGATTACCGTGTGCCTGCTATTACTGTGACACATAACGATGGCAGCAGGGCATTAGATTTAAGATATAGTGAGCATAAAATAAGCAGTGGGAAATATAATATTCCTGGTTTACCAGCAGTGTATGCAGCGAAAGAAGAGGCAGAAACTTTAGAAATAGTTATGGAAGACACAGCTACTAGTGTTCAAGTAATATTAAGATATGGAGTACTTCCAAGGGAAGATATTATTACGAGAAATGTTGAAATAATTAATAATGGAGCTACGCCAATTACAATAAATAGAGCTCATAGTTTATGTCTTGATATGCCAGCTGGAGATTGGGAAAGCATCCATTTTCATGGAAGACATAATATGGAACGTCAAATGGAAAGATGTGAGCTAATTCATGGGGTTCAAGAATTCAGTAGTAGTAGAGGAACATCAAGTCACCAGCAAAATCCAACCATTCTTTTAGTTGAAAAAGAATGTACAGAAACAAGTGGATTTTGTGTAGGTGCAGCCTTAATGTATAGTGGTGGGTTCCAAACACAAATTGAAAAGGATCAGTTAAATCAAGTTCGTATTGTAATGGGAATAAATCCTGAAACATTTTCTTGGAATCTAAATGCAGGTGAAAGCTTTAATACACCTGAGGTTATTTTATCTTGTTCAAGCGAAGGAACAGCAAAACTATCACAACAATTCCATCAAGTAATTAGACATAATGTATGTAGAGGAAAGTATCAATTAGCTGAAAGGCCAATACTAATTAATAACTGGGAAGCAACTTATTTTGATTTCGATGAAAAGAAAATATTAGATATCGCCAAAGAAGCATCAGAAATTGGTATTGATATGCTTGTATTAGATGATGGCTGGTTTGGTAAGAGAGATTCAGATACCTCAGGACTAGGTGATTGGTATGTCAATGAAAAGAAGATTAAAGGTGGTTTAGCTAATTTAATTTCTCAGATTAATGATTTAGGAATGAAATTTGGTATTTGGTTTGAGCCAGAAATGGTTTCAGAAGATAGTGATTTATATAGAGAACATCCAGAATGGGCAATTAAAATACCAGGAAGAAATCCTATGAGAAGTAGATACCAGCTTGTCCTTGATATGTCAAATCCAGAGGTAATTGAATATTTATATAATTCTATTAGTGAGATATTAAAAAATAATAATATTGAATATGTAAAATGGGATATGAATAGAAGTATTAGTGATTGGTATAGTGGGCTTTTACCAAGCAATAGACAAGGTGAACAACCTCATAGATATGTTCTTGGGTTATATGAACTATTAGAAAGATTAACAACAGAATTCCCACATATTCTTTTTGAAGGATGCAGCGGTGGCGGTGGAAGATTTGATGCTGGAATGTTATATTATTGTCCACAAATATGGTGTAGTGATGATACAGATGCCCATGAAAGAACTTTCATCCAATATGGAACAAGTTTCTTTTATCCAATTTCAACAGTGGGCTCTCATGTGTCTGCAGTGCCAAATCATCAAACAGGTAGAATAACTTCCCTTGATACAAGAGGAATAGTTGCCATGGCAGGTAGCTTTGGTTATGAGCTAGACTTAAGTACCTTAACTGAAGAAGAAAAAGAAACTATGAAAGAGCAAGTTAAAAAGTATCGTGAGTATCAATTATTAATTCACGATGGAGATTATTATCGTCTAACTAATCCTCATAAGGAAAGAATAGCAGCATGGCAATGGCAAGATAAGAATAATGGCAATGTTTTAGTGCATGGTGTTGTCTTTAGAGCTATACCTAATATGCTGAGAGATAAAGTAAAGCTTATGGGCTTAGAAAGAACAGCACAATACAAAGTTAAAGGTACAGAGGAAATATATTCAGGAATGGCACTGATGACTGGTGGAATACTTATACCACGTACCTCAGGCGATGATGCTGCCTTTGAGCTTTTCTTTGAGAAACAATAGGATAGTGATTGTAAAAAAGTATTACAAATTTATATATATTTAATAAAGGAGTCTAGAGTTATCGAGACTCCTTTATTTTAATGGTATAATATAATTATAATAGAAAATTAAGGAGGAGGTTATGAGGAAGAAGATTAAAAGAGCTTGTATTGTTATAGTAGGAATAATTATGATTTTTATTATATCCGTTAAGCTTTACCATTCATTTCGTATTGTATAGGAAAGGAAAGAACTGCAAGAGTATGGGGTAGGAGAAAGAGTAGATGTGGATGGCAAGGAAATAAATGTGTATAAGATGGGAAAAGAAGATGCTGAGCAAACTATTGTTTATATACAAGGACTAGGAAGTGGAGATACAGTTATTTCAACAAGACCGCTCTTTGACAAACTAAAAGATAATTTTAATATATGTTTGGTAGATCGTGCAGGAAACGGTATGAGTAGTGATACAAAAGAGGAAAGAACAGTAGAAGAAATTGTAGAAGAGTACCGCATGGCATTAAAGTATAGTACTTCCACTAAGCAATATATTTTGATGGCACACTCTATAGGAGGAATGTATGCGGAATACTGGGCAAGTCTCTATCCAGATGAGGTTGAAGCTATAATTTATTTAGATGCCACACCAGCTGAATGCTATGTAGAGGAGGGCAAACCGCAAGCTACCACTCTAGCAATAGCTAAAGCAGAAAATATTTTTTCTAGCACAGGCCTACAGCGATTATTAGTCTCCAAGGATATGCTCATTGGGAAGGACGAAAATGATATCTATACTGATAAGGAAGAAGAATTGCGTTTATTACTTATGTATCAAAATACTTATTCAAGTGCAACATATTCTGAAATGAAACTTTATTATGATAATGCAGAAACAGTGCTTGAAAGCAGAGATATTAAGGAAATACCTAAGTTATATTTAGTAGCAGACCGATATGATGGAGCTTATTTTGATAGTGTCTATAAAGAGCAATTAAATAAGGAATACAGTGGGTATAATGAAAAAATAGAAGAAAAGATAGCAAAAGGTAAGGAAATTTTAGCGCAGAAGATAAAGTATGTAGAAGCATTAGAAAATATAGAGATAAAATATATTTCAGCACCGCATACACTGTATGAATATGCACCAAAGGAAATTGCCAACGCAGTAATAAAATTTTTGCTTTTACCAGGTGAATTTAAGAATAAAGATCTCTGAGGGCATGAAAATACTAATGTTATAGCGATTTTTATGGATTTTATAAGAAAAATAAAATCATTTGGTAAAAAAGTATGGAAATATTGATAGAATGAGCCTTGAAGGGTATAATATAAATATAGAAATGGCTTAAAACCAATGGATTAACATTAACATGAGATGTATTTAAATAATGCCAGTAACGTATAAGTATGCGTAGTCTAATAGGATTAACATTAACATAAGATGTATTTAAATTCAGGTTGGAAGTGTTCGGGAAAACAATCTATTTTAGATTAACATTAACATAAGATGTATTTAAATTAGAATACTTGTCTTTTGTTAATTTACATTCATCGGATTAACATTAACATAAGATGTATTTAAATATTTCAGCTTTTAATATAATATTATCAGCTTCTAAGATTAACATTAACATGAGATGTATTTAAATTAATTTTCCCCTATTGCTGCTGCTATTGTGTAGCTGATTAACATTAACATGAGATGTATTTAAATATTAAATAAGTATTGTTATCAGTAAAATCAATTAAAGATTAACATTAACATGAGATGTATTTAAATGCAATAGCCCTTTTAGGTACTAGAAAGAATATATAAGATTAACATTAACATGAGATGTATTTAAATCTTCTTAAGAATATTTTGTTATATGAACTAACTACTTGATTAACATTAACATGAGATGTATTTAAATAGTGAAGATACTTGAGTCTTAAATTGAACGGAAAGTGATTAACACTAACATGAGATGTACTTAGTTAATGACAAATGAAGAATTATGAATGAAAAATGAAGGAGGAAACTTTCTTTAAGGGAAAGTTTCTTTTTTTAGTATAGAAAAGTATAAAAATGATACTGATAGATTGTTATAAAAAATTCTGATTATAAAATAATTGGGATTTTTTTGTTTTATATGTATAAGAAAAATTTGTATG
>ERZ772818.2337-NODE-2337-length-14615-cov-4.457830_pt1 | contig 14615 bp, 16 predicted proteins | sample MGYA00580837_ERZ772818 | MGnify/ENA primary metagenome ERZ772818 (study PRJEB29015, sample SAMEA2737671) | human gut metagenome | biome: human gut; feature: human-associated habitat; material: faeces | place: China | collected 2012 ...
TACCCTTTTTAGTATTATTGTAAGTATCAATTCTATCCCTTAAAAAGATATTATAGATAAGTCTAGCAGAACCGATAGTTTTATTTATTAAAGTCTTTTGTTCTACATTTGGATAAAGTCTAAAAACATATCCTTTAAGTACTTTCATATGACCACCTCAATTCATTAGAATATAGCATATCATATAAAACAAACGTTTGCAATAACTATTTAAAACTTTTTATAACTTTACTATTGTACAATAAAAATGAAAAATAAATATCGTTCATAAGAATTTCTGACGGAATTCATTTTTATGTCATTTAAGCTATAATCATAATAGTGATGTAGTATGTTTAAAAGTAATAATGTAATTAAAATAGATAAACCTTGTATGTCTGAACAAGGATTTATCGAATTCATATTAGAACGTGACTATAACGAGAATATGTTTAATAAAGATGGAACTCTTAATAAGAATTATAAGTCTTCTAAAGTTACCGGTATTATTGCTACTATCTTAGAAAATCACACTGATAAATTCTTTAATAAATATGATGAACAGATAAATAAATATAGACCTAATGCTTATGATGAAATTAAAAAAGTTATTGATTGTTATAATAAAAACTTAGGTTGTTCTCTATATCAATGTCCTAGCTGTGGTGATAGTGTCTTTATGGGGCATACTTGTAAATCCCGTCTTTGTACCTCTTGTAGCTATAAATACAAAAATGAAAGAGTTGAAAATATCTTAGAAACTGCTTATCCCTGTAATCATAGGCAAATTGTTTTTACTATTCCTAAAGAATTGAGACCTTTTTTCTATTATCCTTATTAAGAAAGAATTGATATTTTATTTGAGGCTGTTAGAGATACTATCTACTCTATTCTTAATTTATCATATAAGAAAAATAAACCTGATAAAACTAAAGAATATAAAAGTAAGACTAAATGGACTACTGTTTTTTTTGCTTTTCTCCATACTTTTGGTAGAGACCTAAAATGGAATCCTCATATCCATGTTTTAATCGCTGAACTTAAAATATCTGGTGATAAAATGTCTAAATGGAATTATTTTGATTATGAAGCTTTATCTAAAAGATTTCAAAAAATATTACTTGACTTACTTAGTAAAAGATTGGATAAAAATATCTTTTCTAATGAATTAAAAAAAGAACTTTTCTTAAATCATAAAAATGGTTTTTATAGAAAGAAACCTAGTTGTTTTGATAAGATTAATAAACTTATTAATAAAGAAAAATATTCTGTTAGAAGAATGCTTCTTAAACATAGACTCTCTATTATGAAGTCTTTCAATAGAGACCCTTACACTTGTCCTAGATGTGAAAATATATTAAATTATCTTTTAGAAATGACTTGAGGTTAATTATGTTTGATTTTGACAATTTTCCTATTAAACTTAGTGGAAAAATAGTTAATTACATCTGTCCAAAATGTAAATATAAATTTGAGGCTCCTATTGAAGCCGTTTTAGAGTTTGACAAGAGGATGAATGAAAAGGTTTACCTATTTCTATTCCTCCATATATTATCTGTGAAAAGTGTAAATATGATAAATGTGTACCTTTAGACTATCATTCCAAAAGAGAATACTATCACGTTTATAAAGAAGATTAATTTAACTTAAGATATATTATTGATACGAGATTACTATCTCGGTTTTTGTGGTTATGTATTTTTTGTGTCGAACATTTATTCATAGCAACGTTTTAAGTATAAATTTCCTATTATAAAAGAAAAAAGACAAGAATTTTCTTATCTTTCTGTCCACCAAGCCCTAAGAGCAGATGGGAAACCAATATATTGTCTTGGATTAATAGTACTTTTTTCATAAGCATAGTAACTACTACATCCTCCTCCAACATTCCAATCACAACTTGTAACTTCTAAGTGTAAGTGTGCTGCAGTTGAACAACCACTATTACCCATTCTACCAATCATCGTACCTGTATTAACTTGCATTCCTTCACGGATATTTCCATAACTACTTAAGTGTGCATATGTTGAATAAATATATCTACCATTTACTAAGTGTCTTATCTTAACAACTTTAGCATTTCCGTTACAACCATAAGGACACCAGTTACCACTAGTGCATGAATCACTATATATTTTAAAGATAACACCATCTGCTATTGGATAAATCGGAATAGTCCTATCATTTGAATTAGATAAATCAATTCCTAAGTGTCCTCCATAGCCACCCCAGTTTTGCGTAACATAACCACTAGTCATTGGTCTAAAGAAACCATTTACTGATGGAGGAACAGGAATATTACTTCCACCAGCACTACTACCTCTATGAGCTCTATCATATCTATATTGACAAGCATAAATATCTTCACTTGGTCCACAACCTAACTTTTTATAGTAAGCTAGATTGGCTTTAGCAGCTTTTAACTGTTCTTGAACTGATGGCATAGATTCTCTAATAGATTTAGTATCAGCATTAATTCTTTCTTTTTCACTTTCAAGCTTTGCTTTAAGTGATTTTAATTCTTCTTTCTTAGTAGCTAACTCAGCTGACTTAGCCTTATTTGTTTTAATTAACTCATCTAATTCATTCATTACTTTTTGATTATATTCTGTTAATTGTTCTACTACACTTAATCTATAAACCATTTCTGTAACACTTTCTGCTCCAAAAACATATTCCATATAAGCATTATTACCATTACTTACTTGTAAATACTGAAATAGTTGTTTACTCTCTTCTGTTTTCTTTTCTATTTCAGCATTAGACTTATCTATCTCATCTTGTAAGCTTTTCATAGATACTTCTAAATCACTTATTTGTTTTTCATAAGTAGCTATATTTTTCTTAATTTCTGCTACTTCTTGATCATTTTTTGCAATCTTTGCTTCTTTCTCTTCTAATTGTTTTGCATAAGAATTTACCTCATTTTCAAATTCTTTTATGGTTTTAGCATCTACTTTAAATGGTAGTAAACAAAGAGATATTAATAATAAGATAGTTATTTTTCTTCTATTCATACTACACCTTTAAATACTTTCTTACAGCAGAAGATGAACCTATCATACCTACTAATATTCCTATTACAAGTATTATTCCTGATACCATATAAATAAATGGTTCTGGTTCTACTAATCTAATAATTTCTGTATATAAGTAACCATGTAAGTGATTATAAAGGGCTACATAACCAAAGCATACTCCTAGTATTGGTAAAATTGCTCCAAGACAACCTAGTATCATTCCTTCTACAATAAATGGTGTTTTAATAGCTACATTACTAGCTCCAACAAGTCGCATAATTGATATTTCTCTTTTTCTTGAGAAGATTGTTAGTTTAATAGTGTTAACAATTAGAAAAACTGTTACTAAAATTAAGGCAATAACTACACCATAAGCTCCTTTTTCTACTACACTAAACATACTAATCATCTTATCAACCCAAGCTTCACCATAATTAACAACACTTACTTGTTCCATTTTCTTAATTTTTTCAGCTGTAATTTTAATCTTCTCTACATCTTTTACTTTTACTTGAAATGTATCCTTTAAAGGATTATCATTGTCTTTCCAAGTAGACATTACCTCATTAAATACTTCATTTTCTTTTCGCATTTCTTCTTTGACAGCATTTTTACTTTGATAAGTTAAACTTTCAACATTATCCATTTTTTCTAGTTTATTTTGTACATCTTTTACCTGCTCTTCTGTAGCATTGTTATTTAGGAAAACAACTATTGTTAAGTCTTTTTCCATCTCTTTAGTAAAACTTTCTACATTAAATGTCAAGATGATAGCAACTGCTACTATAAGTAATGTTATTATAATACAAGAGATAGAAGCTAGTGATAGAGAAAAGTTACGAAAGACTGATTTAAAGGCATCTCTAATACTTCTACCTAACATTCTAAAGAATTTCATTCTTCATACTCCCCTTTCTCTACATGTTTTACTAAGTGTCCATCTTTTAAGACTATTACTTCTTTTTTCATTCTGTTAACAATATCTTTATCATGAGTTGCCATAATAATAGTTGTTCCACATGACTTGTTAATTTGTTCTAGTACTTGCATAATTTCCATACTCATATCAGGGTCTAAGTTACCAGTAGGCTCATCACAAAGTAAAAGTTTAGGTTCATTTACAATGGCTCTTGCTATAGCAACACGTTGTTGTTCTCCACCTGATAATTGATCTGGATAGTTATGAATCTTATGTTTTAATCCAACTAATTCTATTGCTTTTAGTGTTTTCTTTCTGATTTCATCACGTTTAGCTCCTAAAACTTCCATAGTAAAAGCAACATTTTCATAAACTGTAGACTTAGGTAATAAACGGTAATCTTGAAATACTATTCCTAATTTTCTTCTTAGTTTATATACTTTTTTATTTCTAAGTTTTAAAACATTAAGTCCTCCAACAATTATTTCTCCTTTTGTTGGTTTCTCTTCACGATATAACATCTTTATAAATGTACTCTTTCCACTTCCACTTCCACCTATTACAAAGACAAAAGATCCTTTTTTTATTGAAAGAGATAAGTCATAAATAGCTGTTACACCATTTTTGTATTGTTTGGTTACATTTTTTATTCTAATTAATTCCATCTTATCCCACCTTCGTATTCACTTAACATTTTAGCATAATTAGACATTTTTTGATAGAGTTAATTATTACCATGTACAAAAAAGCATCAAAATCTTTAATTTTGACACTATTAGAAGATAGAAATTAAATGTACCAAAATATCTACAAGTTTATAGGCTATACACTAAATTTAGAATAAATCAATAAGTTTTGTATTATATTATCTTTAGATATAAATCTATTACTTAGCGTAGCTTCAAGTTGCATCCCAATCTTTTGTGCCACTCTTATACTTGCTATATTTTTACTTGGAATTATTGCTTCTATAACATTGTAATTCAAATCATATAGTAAATAGTCACTTATCTTTTTAAGTGCTTCAGTCATTAATCCATTATTAAAGTATTTGCTAGATATACTATATCCCAATTCTATACACTTATATTTATAAGAATGTGTACCACTAATTATTCCTATAGCTTGATGATTTTCTTTATATTCTATCACCCATTGAAAATCATTATTATTATAAGATTTTTTTAGATTTTCTATGAACTTTTTCGTTTGTAGTTTTGAAGTATGAGGTTCAAATGTTAAGTACTTGGTTGTAATCGAATCACTACTCCAGTTATTAAATAAATCATCTAAATCAGTATCTTTTACTGATCTCAAAATTAATCTATTTGTTTCTAATTTTTTAATTAGTTCCATCTTAGCCCACCTTCATATTCACTTAACATTTTAGCATAATTAGACTTTTTTTGATAGAGTTAATTATTACCATGCACAAAAAAGCATCAAAATCCTTAATTTTGACACTCTTAGTTAGTAATTATACATAGACATTTATCTTTTCTTAGTATTCTATCCATTACTATTTTACTTATTATTAGAATAAAACTAGCATATAAAACTTTAGTAAAAGTGAAGTATACTCCACCAAGTACTACTATTATCATATTAATAATTAATGTGGTATTACTAAGAGGAATTTTAAAGTACTTATAAAATATTTGACTAATAATATTAATTCCTCCGTTACTAAATCCTACTTTATACATAAAACCATTACTTATTCCTAAGGATATACCAATTATTAGACAACTTAGAAGTAAGTCAGAGGTATCTATGGTAATAATTTTAGTAACAGGTGATGTTATTGATACAAAAAACGGATAAATAAATGTTGCTAGTAAGCTTGCTATTGTTTGTTCTTTAGATAAGAGTATTGTACTTAATAAAAGACAAATACTACTTCCTATAAAGATAACTATGGATGGTGATACTTTTATTAGATGATTAACAATAATTGCTATACCATTCATTCCCCCAGTTACTAATTTAATTGGATATAAAAATAGATTAAAAACAATACTAGAAAAAAAGAGACAGATTATTAATACTCCATATCGATATAGAATATTCTTCATCTATTCTCCTCCAAATACTTGATAAGCATCCGTTACTACAAAGAAAGCATCTGGATCTATTAGATGAATTCCTTCTTTGAATCTATAATACTCTTTAGTTGGTATAACACTCATTAAGACATTTTGATCTTTATCTTTATAACCACCTGTTGCTTCAAATTTAGTAACTCCATGTTTCATTTCTTTTAAGATATATTCTTTAACTTCCTTATCTTTTTTAGTTATTATATAAAATGCTTTAGCATCACTTATTCCTAGTAGTACTCTATCCATTGCCCAAGTAACTAGATATAAAACTATCAAGGCATACATTAATTTATTAAAACCAAAAGCAAAGAATCCTAGCAAAACTATTGTTCCATCAGTAAATATCATTGCTTGTCCCATACCTATTTTTAGTTTTTTGGATATAATCATATTTAAAATATCAGTTCCTCCAGTAGAAAATCCAGCTTTAAAAATAAGTCCTGCTCCAACTCCTTGAAGTAGTCCACCAAAGATTGCTACTAAAAGCATCTCACTTTGATTAAAACTAACATATTTAGATAAAAAACTAGTTAGATTTACAAAAATAGGAAATAAGATTGAACCTAAAATACTTAATTTTGTTTTTTCTTTGCCTAAGAATATAAAGGATAGAATTAATAAAAATATATTAGCTATCATTATTACATAAGATTGATTAAATTTAAAAAAATTATTTAAGACGATTGATAGACCACTTACGCCTCCTGCTACTATGTTATTAGGTGAATAAAATAAATTAAATGCAAGAGCTACTAGTAAACAACCAAAGATAAATTGTGTATATCTTTTTATTTTACTATGCTGATAAATATTATTAACAATTGCCTTGGGATTCATTTTTTGCTCCTTTCAAATATGCTTCCATAAATGGAGTCAAGTCACCATCTAAAACTTTAGTTACGTTACTTGTCTCATATGATGTTCTATGATCTTTTACCATTGAATATGGATGCATTACATAACTTCTTATTTGTGAACCAAACTCTATATTCATTTGTTCTCCTTTTTCTTTTGCTAGTTCTTGTTCTTTTTTCTGTTGTTCTAATACATAAAGCTTAGACTTTAGAACCTGTAGAGCTGTTTCTTTATTTTGAATTTGACTTCTTTCGTTCTGACAAGTTACTACTATACCAGTAGGAAGATGAGTTACTCTTACGGCACTATCCGTGGTATTTACTCCTTGTCCTCCTGCTCCAGTTGAACGATATACATCTATTCTTATGTCCTTTTCATCTATATTTATATCTATATTTTTATCTATTTCTGGAGTAACATCAACACTTGCAAAGGATGTATGACGTCTATTGGAAGAATCAAATGGAGATAACCTAACTAAACGATGAACACCTTTTTCTTCTTTTAAATATCCATAAGCATAACTACCATCTACTTTGAAAGAAACACTTTTAATACCAGCTTCTTCTCCTGCTTGATAATTATATAATGTTACTTTATAACCTTGTCTTTCACAGTATCTTAAATACATTCTATATAACATTTCTGCCCAGTCACAAGCTTCTGTTCCACCAGCTCCTGAATGAATATCAATAGTACAAGAATTAGCATCATATTCACTATCAAATAGTAAGTATATTTCAAATTGTTCTACTTCTTCTTTTAATTTATCATAATCTTTTAATAATGTCTCTTCTAATTCATTATCTGGTTCTAGAGATAATAGTTCTATTAAATCTAGAGCATTCTTAGTATCTCCTTTATATGAAATTATATTCTCTAAAATTGCATTTATGTTGCTAAGCTTAGAGAAAACGTTTTCTCTTAATTCTTTATTATCCCAGAATCCTTCTTCTAACTGTTTCTTTTCTAATTCTTCTTTTTCTTTTACTTTCTTATCACAGTCAAAGTAACCTCCAAAGTTCTGCTAATTTTTTATCAATCTTTTCATAATTTCTTTTTAATTCTGCTAGTTCCATAATAATCCTTCTTTCTATTCACATTTTAACAAATTATTTTTTATTAATCAATTATGTGTATAAATTAGTAATTACTGCATAATATATTAGTGGGAAGGGTTCACGAGTTTAGTGAAGATTCCCATTATATATAGATGATACTATTAAGTATCAAAAAAACAATGTAATCAAAGCGATTAGATTGTTTTTTCTTTTACTTTAGCTTTCTCAGTAGCTGATACTAATGATAAATCATTACCAAGAGATGCTATTATATCTTCTTTTTTTAATGATGCTAATCTTTTTTGTAATAAATCACATTCTTCTCTAGTTTCTGTTTGTGTATAAAGTTTTAGAGAAGGTAATAATATAATTGGTTCTTTACAAATTCCTACTGTTCTTTTTAAATAGTCTAGCTGAAAGTCTTCTTTTACTTCATCAATTATTCTTAGAGCAGGTAGTAATAGTCCTGTACTTTTATAATATTCATCTTTAGCAAGCTTTTCAATAAACTTTACTTGTCTTTCACTTTTAGAACTATTAATAGAATCAGCTGCCGTTAATAATTGTTCTTTATTTAATTCTTCTTGATCATATAATAATTCACTTATCCCTCTAGCTTGATACTCTTCTTTACTATTTAAAACTTTACTAGCTAGTTCTAATGATATATCTTCTTTTATAGCTTCACTATTTAATAAGATATTTCGCTCTGCTATTCTTTGATAACTTTCTTTTGACTTTTTTAGTATTATTAGTGACTCTTCTACCTCATTATTCTTATGAATACTAGAACTACACATAACATCTCTCATACAATTAAGTAATACATCATCATTTGTTCTTGATAAGATAAAGGAATAATCTAAAATTTCTTCTTTTGATAAGAATGAATAACATAATAGTTTTCTTAAACCTTTAGAGTATCTATTGGTTATTAAGTCTTTTAATTCTTCTTTAGTAAATTTTCCTTCCTGTATAGTACTAACTGACATTAATTCTAAGATTCTTTCTATTTGTTTTTTATCAGTTGTTTCACCAAGTAATGTTACTGCTAACATATCCTCTTTAGATAACTTAACATCATATCCCATATTCTTTAATTTTTCTTCTACTTCTTTTATCACTTTAAACCTCCAAAATATTACTAGAAATACTATAACACATATTTAACTAATTATTAATTGTATTATCAAAAAAATGACCAGTTGTTGAACTAGCCATTAGTTTTTGTTAATACTTTTTGGTATGCCGTAGTTTCTCCTTCTTTTACACAATCAACAAAGAACTTATTTCTCATTTTATAATATCCATGCCAATCATTTCTTTTATTAGTTTTTATAACAGTATGTTCACTTTCAAAATCTAATTGACTTGATGGCATAATACAGTTATGCATTTTTTCATTTTCTAAATTGACATATAATAAGAAATTATCTTTTACACTAGGAGTAGTACCAAAAGTATCTAAATATTCTTCTAAAGTATATTTACCAATTAAAAACCAAATATCATTAGTTTCTTGTATAATACCTTGTGTATATTTTCCAAGTTCATGAATTGCAATTTCTTTATCATTGTTTAAACTTAAACCATTTTCTAACTCTTCTTTTAAATGCAATAAATGAATATATCTTTTAACTTTAGGATTTTTTTCTAGTTCCTTTATTTCCTCAAAGTTTGATCTAATTATTTCTTTTATATCTTCTATATCTAATCTTAAATTTTCTAAAATTTCTTGTTCCATTTTATTCCCCCAATCTATAAATCTATAAAAAAAGCAACTCAATACACTAGTATACTTTAAAAGAACCATTTATATGTATAAATGGCATAATAATTATATAATAATTGCTTTCTTATAACAAGTAATTTTTTTATTTTATCTTAGAAAAAAGCAAAAATGATACATATTTTATAAACTATGTATCATTTTTATAATTATATTTCTTTAAACAAATATACATTTTCAGGTAATTTTAGTTTTTCAAATACTCTTTGTTTTATTAATTTTCCACCCATATGTTTATAAAATTCATTTGTAGGATTAGCCGCTAAACAACCTACTATCATCTTTGTAAATCCCATATTTTTTAATTCTTTAATTGCCATAGCAAATAGCTTTCTACCATAACCCTGTCCTTTATAATCATTTATCAAGTATAAAGCATACAACTCTCCACAATCATTATATTGAGCATCATCAGATACATCTACATTAATGAAACCTACTATTTCATTATTTATTTCAAGAACATATTGGTGGTTAATATTCTCATCAAACTCTTTATAGAAATTATTTGCTCTTTCTTGTTCATTTAAATAAAGATTATCTAAAAATTCATCGTTTACTATACCTCTATAAGTTTCATTCCATGCAGTTGTTACTATTTTTGCTACAGAAAAGCAATCATTTTTATTCATTTTTCTTATAATATAATCCATATTTTTCTCCTTCACTATATAATGATTATTCTTTAATTTTACTTAGTACTTTTGAGTATTTTAAATATATATTACTTTCTATCTTATAAATATTATTGATTTTTACATCCCATTAAATAAACTTTTATATCTAATATCAATAGCTATCCTAAATAATAATAAGATAACTTTATGAAACCAGTAAGAAATAGTATCAAATTAAAATTCTAGAACTAATTTTTTATATAAATTAATTACTAACACAATTATATATAAGTTAATTACTCTTTTCAATATATTTTCTCCTTGTAATTTTTTTGTACTTTCAAGTTAACATATAATTAATATAGATATTAACTATAAAAGAAAAAGGCCTTTCTATAGCCTTTTATTAATTATCTTGAAGTATTATTTGTCCATCCATAATTGGTATATTTGGATAACTAGCATCCATTAATGTAAAGTTTCTAAGTGGAGCTTGAGGATTTGTTATTTCTACAGTTTGGTTTTCTACAGTCATAGTAATTGATTTAACACCATCATCAAATGTATGTCCTCCATCTCCTGCTATTTGTTTGTAATATATTGGATTACTTCCAGTTGCAGCGAAAGGAACATTATTAAATACGGCATTACCGTCTTGATTAGTAACAGCTTCTGTTCCAACTACTGTTCCTGTACTATCAGTTCTTATAAATTTTGCACCAACAATATCAACACCTGTACCAGGATCACCGGTATCAGTCACATGAAGAGTTAAAGTTCCTGTAGCACTTATAGTAAAAGCATATGTATTGGTACCTTCTACAACATTTACACTATTTGGAGTAAGAGTTGAAGAATCATATCCTCCAACTACTGCTGTAGCATTATAAGTTCCATTAACTAACTCAATACTTCCTTTACCATTTGTTATGTTTATTGTTTGTCTTGCCATAATGTCATTTTACCTCCTTCTATTTTTATATTAGGATAATTCTTATCCATTAGTAAAATTGTAATGAGTTTACCATTGCTTTTATTATTAATATTTATATGATAAACTCTATTCTTTTTAGCGATTAAAGATACTTTGATAACTGTTAAATTAGAATATATTATTAGGTTATAAAGTTCATTGTTACATATTGGTATTTTAATTCTTCCTAAATTATCAGTTTTACCTTCAAAAACTACCTTATTACATTTATCCTTTAATTTAACATTTAATTTTACTTCTTTATCATTATAAAGTTTAATATAAATATAATCATTTTTCATATTTCACCTCATTACACAATATTTTATGAATCAATTTAATATTTGGAAAAAGCATTACTCCTCTACACTCCAAATTATTAATGTAGAATAATCCTCATCTTCTAATAAATCTTTACTCGGTTTAAGTAATAATCCTTTATCCGTAGAAAAAGTAACATTACTTACACTTATATTTCCACCATTATCACTTGATTCATATATTAGTTTCTTATTAGTTTTTAAAATAATCTCCTCATTATCAAACTTTTTAAAAACTAATGAATCTATTAATACTTTCCCCTCTTTTTCTATTATTGGATTTGTATAATTTAAATATAGTTTCCACTTACTACTATTTATTCTACTATCAACTACTGTTACTACTGTTTGATTCTTTTTAGGTAAAATAAGTGGTTTAATAGATGACGGATTCATACTAAAAGGAATATTCTCTGTTACTCTTAAAAGGGTTAATTCTCCACTAAATGGTACTGTCACTTTTCTTTCGGTATAACAACTATTTAAACAAGATATTATTTTAATTCTTGTATTATCAGGAATAGTAGTATCAAGATCAGCTTCAAATAAACCATTTTCATCAGCAGTTGCTAGTAAGTTTTTATTATCATATTCTATTTTTACGTTAGCATATGGTGTGGTATGACCTGATATGGCATTGGTAGAATTGAGGACTGGATGTACATTAGTTTTTAATTGTCCTAAAGTTAATATCTTTATACCTTGAAATTTAAAACTAGTTATATCTGATATTGAGCTTAATTCACTATCAGTAAAATTGTGAGATGTAACTGTAGTAGTATCTTTACTAAAAGAGCCAGTTATTTCAGCAGGAGTATTTTCTTTATACCAGAAAAATGCAGGTTGATCATCTAGTGTACAAGCACTTGTATAATCTAGAGCATAAATCCACATATTAATCCTTGAAAATTTAAAGGAAAAATCAACGGAATTATTGGCATATACTACATTGGCATTTTTAGTATAGATATTCACATATTTAGGATTATCTAATATAAATTTTTGATTTGTACCTTTAAAATAGATATTATAATTATCACTTGGAGTAGTCATATAAGTATTTAGTACTGATATACTAGCTCCTTCTAAAACTTTAAAATCACCAAATACATTCCACATTGGAACTCGTTGATGGCTCTTTTCTATAAAAGTAAAATTAGCCATTTGTTCAATTATGACATTCCTAGCTCCATGTGTTGTTGTAATAGCAAAACCATTTCCAGTAGTTAAAAGGAATTCTGCTCCATGTCCTACTATTAAATCAAGTCGATTAGTACCATTCATTAATTCTTTATTAGTTGTGATATTTACATTACTATTAGGTACTATTTTAATATAAGATGGTATTACATCATTAAAGAAGAATACTGTGCTGGTCATGGAATTACTAGTAATTGTTGTATTTCCACCTATTATTATTCTATTAGAATCACATACTTTTTGAGCTGTTACACCATTTGTATCACTGACAGTTATAATAGAATCAATAATTCTTGTTGAACCATAGTAATTATTAGATAGTTCTATACCATTAAAATTAATATTATTATACTCAACAGTTAAGTTAGAATAATTAGGATGAGATGGTACATAAACTACGCTATAGGTATGAGAACTAACTATATTCATATTTTTAAGTATAATTCTTTTATTAGTAGTACTAACCGTTATAACATCTGTACTATCAGTTAAATTATTTGTATAGGTTGCTTTAATATTATTATATGTACCATCAATAGTTACTTTTGTTTTATTAGCATTTATTTTAAATCCACTCGTTAAAGTTATATCATTACCTAAATATACATAATTATAATCATTTGTATTACTTAGTACATCTTTTAATTCTTCACTATTAGTTACTACCACTGTATTATTATTAATTATTTCCATATTATCACTTTCCTTTACCATAAATTATGCTTGAAAGATATTTTGAAATAATCAATTTTCATTACTTTTAATGTATTTTTACAACACTTAATATCGCATTAGTACTTCCATTAAATGTTATGTTAACTGCCATAGAGGGTTTTACATTTAATGTTATTAAATCATCTTTACTTAGTGCTACAATGGTAGATGAACTTATAGAATTAATTATTTGTGCTTGAAACTCACTAGTAATATTTGTTGCTGGTTGTAATATATCATTGGCTCTTACTGACATAGTTAAAGAACAATCTTCATTGGTAGCACCACATAATGAATAAGATATGAGATAAACTCCATTTTCTTTTATTTTAATTGAATTACCATCTGGATATTCGGTAAGAAAAGCTGCTCCTTTTTCAGGCAAAGGAATAATATTATCTGTTCCTTGAAGTAAAGCAATAGGAGTGGTAGACATTGAATATCTAATCCCATAAGAAGATACAAATTCTGTTCCTGGTGGTCCTGCTGGGCCTTGTGGGCCTCTTTCTCCAGTAGCACCTTTCTCTCCTTTTGGAATTGAAAATGCTAAATGATGTACCCAATTTTCAAAGGTATCCATAACTTGTGCTGGTTCACCTGGTTCTAAAGTTTCTGTCTCATCAATAGCTATATGTTCTGTTCTTCCTATTTCTCCTGGTAATCCCCTTGGTCCCATATTTCCTTGGTCACCTTTCTCTCCCTTTGGTATTTTAAAATCTAAAACTACATCAACAGGTGTACCAGTATTTACAACTTCAGCATCTTCTGTCGGATCAACTGTTTCAACAGTTCCAATTTGAATAGTGGCTGGTCCTTGATCTCCTTTTTCACCTTTTATTCCTTGAGGACCAATATCTCCTTTATCTCCTTTAGGTCCGGGAATTCCTTGGGGGCCTATTTTCCCCTCTATTCCTTGCTCACCCTTTGGTATTTTAAATCTTAAAACTACATCAAAAGGTGTACCAGTATTTACAACTTCAGCATCTTCTGTTGGAGCAATTGTTTCAACATTTCCAATTTGAATAGTGGCTGGTCCTTGATCTCCTTTTTCACCTTTTATTCCTTG
>ERZ772818.2340-NODE-2340-length-14609-cov-17.389721_pt1 | contig 14609 bp, 16 predicted proteins | sample MGYA00580837_ERZ772818 | MGnify/ENA primary metagenome ERZ772818 (study PRJEB29015, sample SAMEA2737671) | human gut metagenome | biome: human gut; feature: human-associated habitat; material: faeces | place: China | collected 2012 ...
TGAGCGTGAAGTCTGTTTGTGGGGGCAACAATGAGCAGAGTAACCGCGATTATCTCCGCTCTGGTTATCTGCATCATCGTCTGCCTGTCGTGGGCGGTCAATCATTACCGTGATAACGCCATCGCCTACAAAGAACAGCGTGATAAAAAAGTCAGTGAGCTGAAGCAGGCGACCGCCACCATCGCTGACATGCAGCAGCGTCAGCGTGATGTTGCTGCGATCGATGCAAAATACACGAAGGAGTTAGCCGATGCGAAAACTGAAAATGAAACTCTGCGCGCTGATGTTGCCGCTGGTCGTAAGCGCCTGCGGGTCAATGCCAGTTGCTCCGCAGCCGTGCGTGAAGCCACCGGACCCACCAGCATGGATAATGCAACCAGCCCCCGACTGGCAGACACCGCTGAACGGGATTATTTCACCCTCAGAGAACGGTTGATGACGATGCAGAAGCAACTGGAAGGGGCGCAGGAATATATCCGCACCCAGCGCATTAAGTAGCTGGAGAAAAAACACGAATCTGTGGTTTTTACTGAGCGCGGTGTACACGGTGGAACATATGGCGGGAAGTTTGTTGCTTATGATTATGCAGCATGGCTAAACCCCGGATTTAAATATGCAGCCTATAAAGTCCTGGATGACTACTTCACCGGAGAACTTCAGCATCGCAACAGCTTAAGTGCGCAGCTCAATATGAAGTGTCATGAGTTTGATCAGAAAAAAGATATGGCGAGCTTCTGTGGACAAGGGCTGGCGGCATGGCGCTATACGAAGCCAGTGTTGGTCGCTGAGATTAACTCCCTGGCTAACCAGCTGCAGATAACGATCCCCGGGCTGTCCGGTATTTGCCGGTATGAAATTACCGGAAGGCGCGGTCGTTACTGAGTAAGAGCAGGCATTACAGCAGCCCTTCACTGAGGGGCTGCGATAATGTGAGGAATAAAAAACCGGCAGGGGAAATCCATTGAAGATTTGCCGGTGGCAAAAGATGGCCATGCTTTTAACCTTAGTAGCAGAGCTACGGAGTTCAACAACGACCGTCGCCGTTATCTTGCTGAAAGGCGTTTCAATGATTTTCATCAATTTATTCATCAGCAATGGTGATAATCACTCTCATTTTGGCGGGTCCTTCCGGTGGGGTGGCCTGCCACGGGGCGGGAGCGTCGCGGAAAAAGGCTAGTTTTTACATTTCCATGGCGGCGGCAACATGTTTAGTAATTTATTGATAATTAAAAGTTATTTCTCTTTTCACCTGTACAATATTTTTTTCTCCCTGTCATTAGACCAGTTTGCAATTAATTGAAATATATAAATAAACCTGATTTTCACCTGCCAGATGGAGTTGCTTATGTCAAATGTGAGCGGGATCGGTGATGCTTATTACTGGAGTGTTTTTAAAATCGCCGAGGCCTTTGGGCTTCACCGGGACACAGTAAAAAAACGGCTCCTCGCGGCCAACACTCCTGTGGCTGCGACTGTCAGGGGGAACCCCGTTTACGCCCTGCAGCATGTCGGGCCAGCTCTGTTTAGTGTGAAGCATGAGGCAGCAGACTCTGTTCATGATCCATCCCGTATGGAGCCGAAAGAGAGAAAGGACTGGTACCAGTCTGAAAATGAAAGGATCAAGCTGGAAAAGGAGCAGCGAAAACTCATCCCAGTTGATGAAGTAGTCATCGTCTATTCGTCCATGAGAAAGGCTGTCGTCCAGGTTCTGGAGACAATTCCGGATGTTCTTGAACGCGATTGCGCCCTGACTCCTCAGGCCGTCGGCGTTGTACAGCAGGCCATTGATGACCTGCGATACACTCTTCAGGAAAAATCCTACGAGGCTTGTGCTGCTGAATTAATTCCTGATGAGGAAGGAGAGAGTCTCTAGGAGGAATAATGGGTTTTTCATCAGCCCGAAATTTGGGAAGGGACATATCGGCAGGATTTTCCCCACCACGTCGCATGCCGATTTCGGAGGCTGTTAAAAAATTCATGCGTGTTCCCAAGGGGGCTGGTAACTCGGTGCCATGGGATCCTGAACTGACACCCTACATCATTGAGCCCATGAACTGCCTGGCATCGCGTGAATACGATGCGGTGATTTTTGTTGGTCCTGCGCGAACAGGGAAGACCATTGGTCTGATCGATGGATGGATTGTCTATACCATCGTTTGCGATCCTTCGGACATGCTCGTTGTGCAGATGACCGAAGATAAGGCCCGCGAGCATTCTAAAAAGCGCCTCGACAGAACGTTCAGAAGCAGTGCGGCGGTAAAGAAAAGAATGAGTCCACGTCGTAACGACAATAATGTTCATGATAAGACGTTCAGGGATGGCTCGTTCCTTAAAATTGGTTGGCCCTCGGTCAACATTATGTCGTCGTCGGATTACCGGTTTGTCGCCTTAACCGATTACGACCGTTTTCCGGAGAATATCGACAGCGAGGGTGATGGTTTCTCCCTGGCCTCAAAACGTACCACCACATTTATGTCCGCCGGGATGACTCTGGTGGAGAGCTCGCCGGGACGTGACATCTGCGACAGCAAATGGCGACGTAAGTCGCCTCATGAAGCGCCACCGACGACTGGTATTCTTTCCCTTTACAATCGTGGTGACCGCCGCCGCTGGTACTGGCCATGTCCGCACTGTGGTGAGTATTTTCAGCCAGCCATGGATGCCATGACCGGCTACCGTAATGAACCGGATCCCTTTAAAGCCAGTGAGGCGGCGTATCTACTTTGCCCGCACTGCAGCGGCATTATCACTGCGGAGAAAAAGCGTGAGCTCAATAGTGCAGGAGTCTGGTTGCGTGAAGGTCAGGTCATTGATCGTAACGGCAACGTTTCCGGTGAACCGCGCCGCTCCCGTATCGCCAGTTTCTGGATGGAAGGGCCAGCTGCTGCGTATCAGACCTGGGCGCAACTGGTTTACAAATTACTGACTGCAGAACAGGAGTATGAAGCGACAGGAAGCGAAGAAACACTCAGGGCGGTTATCAATACCGACTGGGGATTACCTTATCTTCCCCGCGCCAGCATGGAGCAACGAAAAAGTGAACTGCTTGAGCAGCGGGCAGAGCCAGTTCCTTCCCGCAGTGTGCCGGATGGCGTTAATTTCCTTGTGGCGGCAGTGGATGTGCAGGCGGGACGTAATCGCCGTTTTGTGGTTCAGGTAACGGGCTATGGCAGCCGTGGCGAACGCTGGATTATTGATCGTTACAACATCACGCAGTCATTGCGCGGTGACAGCGACGGGGAGAGCCAGCGAATTGATCCGGCCAGCTATCCGGAAGACTGGGATGTCCTGCTGACGGATGTTTTTCATAAAAGCTGGCCGCTGGCCTCCGATCCTTCTCAACAAATGCGACTGATGGCAATGGCGGTGGACTCCGGCGGTGAAGACGGGGTCACTGATAATGCCTATAAATTCTGGCGTCGTTGCCGTCGTGATGGCCTTGGTAAACGTATTTACCTGTTTAAGGGCGACAGCATCCGGCGCGCAAAACTGATCACCCGTACATTCCCTGATAACACCGGACGAACTGGCCGACGGGCGCAGGCCGCAGGTGATGTGCCGCTCTGGCTTCTTCAGACGGATGCCCTGAAAGACCGGGTGAATAACGCGTTATGGCGTGACTCGCCAGGTCCCGGCTATGTGCATTTCCCTGACTGGCTGGGGAGCTGGTTTTACGACGAACTGACGTATGAAGAGCGGAGTAGTGACGGGAAATGGAGTAAGCCGGGTCGCGGTGCCAACGAAGCTTTTGACCTGATGGTGTATGCCGAGGCTCTGGTCATTCTGCATGGATACGAAAAGATCCGCTGGCCGGATGCACCGGAGTGGGCGAGCCGGGAAACCTGGCTGGAGTGTGTCCCGGACAGTACCGAACCGTCACCCTCACCGGAACCGGTATCCACGTCTGTTAAAAAACAAAAACGGAAGAAAACAGTAACTGACGATGTTAACCCCTGGCTGACTTCCGGAGGATGGTTATGAACCAGAATGATATCGAAGCCATGATTCAGCGTTATACGGAAGCTGAAATGGCGGTGCTGGACGGAAAATCCGTCACCTTTAATGGTCAGCAGATGACCATGGAAAACTTATCTGAGATCCGGCAGGGACGGCAGGAGTGGGAGCGCCGCCTTGCGGCTCTGATTACACGACGACGGGGGCATCCCGGGTACCGGCTGGCGAGGTTCTGATGGCAATTCTTGATGATGTGATTGGCGTTTTTTCACCAGGATGGAAAGCGGCAAGGCTGCGTTCCCGTGCGGTGATCCAGGCTTATGAGGCCGTAAAAACGACGCGGACACACAAAGCCCGGCGGGAAAACCGAACTGCCGACCAGTTAAGCCAGTACGGGGCCGTGTCGTTACGTGAGCAGGCCCGTTACCTTGATAACAACCACGATCTGGTTATTGGTGTATTTGACAAGCTGGAAGAACGGGTGGTGGGGAAAAACGGGATTATTGTCGAGCCACATCCGGTATTACGCAATGGGGCCATTGCCCGTGATCTGGCAGCGGAGATACGCACCCGATGGAGTGAATGGTCTGTCAGTCCGGAAGTCACCGGGCAGTTTACCCGTCCGATGCTGGAACGTCTGATGCTGCGTACCTGGCTGCGCGATGGTGAGGTGTTTGCCCAGATGGTTTCCGGGCGCATAAACAGCCTGACGCCTTCTGCCGGTGTTCATTTCTGGCTGGAGGCGCTCGAGCCGGACTTTATTCCCATGACCAGTGATGAGAGCAACAGGCTGAATCAGGGCGTGTTTGTTGATGACTGGGGGCGTCCCGAAAAATATCTGGTGTATAAAAGCCGTCCCGTATCCGGGCGGCAGATGGAAACCAAAGAAGTGGATGCAGAGCGAATGCTGCATCTTAAATTTGTTCGCCGTCTGCACCAGATGCGCGGGACGTCTTTGTTGTCCGGTGTGCTGATCCGCCTCAGTGCCCTGAAAGAGTATGAAGATTCTGAGCTGACTGCAGCAAGGATCGCCGCTGCTCTGGGGATGTACATCCGGAAAGGCGACGGGCAGAGCTATGAACCGGATGGTAATGGCAGCAAGGAGAATGAACGCGAGCTTACCATTCAGCCAGGCATTATTTACGACGATCTGAAACCCGGCGAAGAAATCGGAATGGTGAAGTCGGATCGTCCCAATCCTAACCTTGAAACTTTTCGTAATGGTCAGTTGCGTGCCGTGGCGGCGGGCAGTCGTCTGAGTTTTTCCAGTACGGCACGCAACTATAACGGCACTTACAGCGCCCAGCGTCAGGAACTGGTTGAGTCTACTGATGGCTACCTGATCCTGCAGGACTGGTTTATTGGTGCCGTCACCCGCCCGATGTATCGTGCCTGGCTGAAACAGGCTGTGGCATCCGGTGTTATCAGGCTACCCCGCGATCTTGACCGTTCTTCACTGTATACCGCGGTGTATTCCGGACCAGTGATGCCGTGGATTGACCCTGTTAAGGAGGCTGAGGCCTGGAAAATCCAGATTCGTGGTGGAGCGGCGACAGAATCAGACTGGGTACGTGCAGGTGGTCGTAATCCGGATGATGTCAAACGTCGGCGCAAGGCCGAAATTGATGAAAACCGCAAGCTGGATCTGGTATTTGATACCGATCCGGCCAGTGATAAAGGAGGCAGCAGTGCCGCAACGAAACGACAGGAGCCACAGCACACCGACGACCAGTCCGAAGAATAATTCCTGGTTCAGGATGCAGGCTGGTCACCAGAGTGACGCGGATATTTATATTTATGACGAGATTGGTTTCTGGGGTGTTACAGCGAAGCAGTTTATCAGTGATCTGAATGCACTGGGCGATATCACCCACATTAATCTCCATATTAATTCACCGGGTGGCGATGTCTTTGAAGGCATCGCCATTTTTAATGCGCTGAAAACACATGGTGCGTCCATTACCGTTTATGTCGACGGTGTGGCGGCGTCAATGGCGTCGGTCATTGCGATGGTGGGAAACCCGGTCATTATGCCGGAAAACACCTTCATGATGATTCATAAACCATTTGGCTTTACGGGCGGTGATGCGGAGGACATGCGCACCTATGCCGACCTGCTCGATAAGGTTGAGGCGGTTCTGTTACCCGCTTATGCACAGAAAACCGGGAAAACCACCGATGAAATTGCTGCCATGCTGGCGGATGAGACCTGGATGTCCGGTGCCGAATGTCTGGCACAGGGATTTGCTGATCAGGTAACGCCAGCCGTTAAGGCAATGGCATGTATTCAGTCAAAACGTACAGAGGAATTTAAAAAGATGCCGGAATCCATTCGAAACATGATTACTCCGCCACGCAACAGTGCTCCACGCGTACAGGATGATGAACCTGCAGCCTCCCGGACGCCAGTGCAGGCAGCAGCACCCGTGGTGGATGAAAACAGTATCCGTGCGCAGGTACTGGCAGAGCAAAAAGCGCGTGTAAACGGTATTAATGATCTGTTTGCCATGTTTGGCGGGCGTTATCAGACGCTGCAGGCTCAGTGTCTTGCCGATCCTGAATGTTCGCTGGAGCAGGCCCGCGAAAAGTTGTTGAACGAGATGGGGCGCGAGTCCACGCCATCCAATAAAAATACCCCGGCTCATATTTATGCCGGTAACGGTAATTTTGTGGGGGACGGGATCCGCCAGGCGCTGATGGCGCGTGCCGGATTTGAAAAAACCGAACGTGATAATGTCTACAACGGGATGACCCTGCGTGAATATGCCCGTATGTCACTGACTGAACGGGGTATTGGGGTTTCCAGTTATAACCCGATGCAGATGGTCGGTGCGGCGTTCACACACAGTACGTCTGACTTCGGTAATATTCTGCTGGATGTTGCGAACAAAGCCATTCTGCAGGGCTGGGAAGATGCCCCTGAAACCTATGAACAGTGGACGCGGAAAGGTCAGTTGTCTGATTTTAAAATTGCCCATCGTGTGGGTATGGGGGGCTTCAGTGCTCTGCGTCAGGTGCGTGAAGGGGCGGAATATAAATACGTCACCACCGGAGATAAACAGGCCACTATTGCACTGGCGACCTATGGCGAGCTGTTCAGTATCACCCGTCAGGCCATTATCAATGATGATCTGAATATGCTGACCGATGTCCCGATGAAACTGGGCCGTGCGGCGAAATCCACTATTGCCGATCTGGTTTATGCCATTCTGACGTCTAACCCGAAAATCTCCACAGATAATGTAAGTCTGTTCGATAAAGCGAAACATGCAAACGTACTGGAGAGCGCTGCAATGGACGTGGCATCGCTGGATAAAGCCCGCCAGTTGATGCGCGTTCAGAAAGAGGGGGAGCGTCATCTGAATATTCGTCCTGCGTTCGTACTGGTACCGACGGCGATGGAGTCTGTTGCTAACCAGGTCATTCGCTCCTCAAGTGTCAAGGGGGCTGACATTAACGCCGGTATTATTAACCCGGTGAAAGATTTTGCGACCGTTATTGCAGAGCCTCGTCTTGATGATAACAGCCAGACCACCTTCTACCTGGCTGCGTCCAAAGGCTCCGATACGATTGAAGTGGCTTATCTCAACGGTGTGGATACGCCATATATTGATCAGATGGAGGGCTTCAGTGTGGATGGCGTGACAACGAAAGTGCGTATTGACGCCGGTGTCGCGCCAGTTGATCACCGCGGTCTGGTGAAATGTACGGCGTAAACGTCGCAGACAACAACTCTGATGGCCCGTAAGGGCTTTTTTTGTACCTGAAATCAGCCCCTGAACGGGGCTGTGCGGAGACAGTTATGGCAAAGAATTTTGTAGAAGAAGGAAAAACGGTGGCGATTGTTGCCAGTGCAGCCATCAGCAGCGGAGATCTGGTGCAGGTGGGTGATGTTTTTGCGGTGGCGCTGACCGATATTCCACAGGGTGAAACAGGCGACGGCATGACCGAAGGTGTGTTTATCCTGCCTAAGCTGAAAACGGATGACATGAAAACGGGTAAGAAGGTTTATCTGAAGTCCGGAAAAGTTCAGCTGACTAACAGCGGCTCTGATCCGCTGGTCGGGGTTGTCTGGGCAGATGCCGGAACCAGTGCAGAAGAAGTGCCGGTAAAACTCAATGTCTGATCCCTTTTCTCGGCTGGCAGCGCGTATGGATGCGATCACGGTCAGAAAGATGGGAAAGACAGCCTCGATTAATGATGTCGATATGGCTGTGATCCCGGGCGAAACACTGGCAGAGCTGAATGCTCTGTCCGGACCTGCTGTCTCTCTGGTGGTGTTTTCTTTGGGATACCGCCCACGGCGCGGGGATCGCGTTGTTTATGACGGACAACATTGGACGGTCACACGGCATGAACGCTTTAACGGTAAGCCAATGATCTTTATTGAGTAAAGAGGTGTGGGATGAAGGGGCTTGAGAATGCCATCCGCAATCTGAACAGCCTTGATACCCGTATGGTGCCACAGGCCAGCGCATGGGCGATAAACCGTGTGGCACAGAAAGCGGTCTCGGTTGCCACCCGGCAGGTTGCCGGGAATACCGTTGCGGGAGATAACCAGGTGAAAGGGATACCCCTGAAACTGGTACGTCAGCGTGTCCGGGTGTTTAAAGCCAGTCCGTCAGGAAAAATGACGGCCAGGATCCGCGTCAACCGGGGCAATCTGCCCGCCATTAAGCTGGGGACAGCCCGGGTCAGACTGGCCCGGCGTGGTGGAAAACTGCAGTACCGTGGCAGTGTGCTGAAGGTGGGTAAATATCTTTTCCGGGATGCGTTTATTCAGCAACTGGCGAATGGTCGCTGGCATGTGATGCGGCGTATTGATGGCAAAAATCGTTACCCCATTGATGTGGTGAAAATCCCGTTGTCCGGACCGCTGACACAGGCATTTGAAGATGCCCGCGACCGCATCATTGCTGCGGAAATGCCGAAACAGTTGGGTTATGCACTGAAACAACAACTGAGGTTATGGCTGACCCGATGAACCGACATACACAAATCCGCCAGGTCGTACTGGCACGCCTTCGGGAACAGTGTGGAGACAGCGCCACGTTTTTTGACGGGCTTCCGGCATTTGTTGATGCGCAGGAACTGCCTGCCGTGTCGGTGTGGCTGAGTGATGCTCAGTACACCGGAAAAATGACGGATGAAGATGACTGGCAGGCTGTTCTGCATATTGCTGTCTTCATCCGGGCACAAGCACCGGATTCAGAGCTGGATATGTGGATGGAGAGCACCATTTTCCCGGCCCTGAATGATGTACCGGCACTTTCCGGACTCATCGACACCCTGATCCCACTCGGTTTTAACTATCAACGTGATAATGAGATGGCCACCTGGGCGATGGCGGAAATCACGTACCAGATCACGTACACGAATTAAGGAGGTGGTAATGACCACACCAAATCCACTGGCAAAAACGAAAGGTGCGGGAACGACGTTCTGGATGTATACCGGCAACGGCGACGCATTTGCGAACCCTTTGTCGGACACTGACTGGCTGCGTCTTGCGATGGTGAAGGATCTGCAACCTGGCGAAATGACCGCTGATGCAGAAGATGACACTTATCTCGATGATGAAGATGCAGACTGGAAAACGACAACCCAGGGGCAGAAATCCGTTGGTGATACTTCGGCGACGCTGGCCTGGCGTCCGGGTGACAGCGGGCAGAAAAAACTGGTTCAGTTGTTCGACTCCGGTGAAGTCTGCGCGTTTCGTATCAAATATCCCAACGGCACTGTTGATGTTTTCCGTGGCTGGCTGAGCTCACTGGGTAAAACCATTGCCTCAAAAGACGTGATGACCCGCACAGTGAAAATCAGCGGTGTGGGGCGTCCGTATCTGGCAGAGGAAGGCACTGAAACCGTGGGCGTTACCGGGCTGACGGTGGCACCGGCATCTGCCAGTGTAAAAGTGGGAGCAACCACCACGCTGACCTTTACAGTAAAACCTGACGGAGCCAGTGACAAAGCGATCAGTGTGCATTCGACAGATCCACAGACTGCCACGGTGACCCTGAACGGGCTTGTGGCCACGGTGAAAGGCGTGAAGCAGGGCAGTGTCAGCATTGTGGGCATGACTTCTGACGGCGATTTTGTGGCAGTGGCTACGGTGGCTGTCAGCGCCGCAGGTTAACAGGACGATACTCATCATTTGCCCCGGTTATCCGGGGCTTTTTTTCAGGTGGAGAACATGATGTTTCTGAAACAGGGCACGTTTAATTATGAAAAGCAGTCCGTGGTGCTCAGTGAGCTGTCCGGGCTGCAGAGAATTGAATATCTGGCGTTTGTTCAGCAGCGAACGGCAAAGTTTGATGCCGAAGAGGGAGAACTGCCGGAGGCTGAACGACAGATTGCTTTTCTGCGGATGGGGATGGATATCAATGCCTGGCTGGTTTCCCGCTCACTGTGGAATGCGGATCAGTCTAAGGATGTAGAGACGCTTTGCGCATCCGTTATTACAACATGGTCGTATGATGCCCTGGGTGCGGGGGCGGAGATGGTTCTGTCGCTGAGCGGTATGGGGACCATTGATAATGCCGGGGATGATGAGCATGAGGCGCTGACGCCGGAAAAGTCCTGACGCGGGAAATGCAGTTTGTCATGCGGCTTGCCCGGGAGTTCCGGCGGGCAGACTGGCGGCGGATGCTGTCGGAAATGTCGGCCACTGAGCTTGGTGAGTGGGGCGATTATTTCCGGATGCAGAGCTTCAGTGATGTGTGGATGGATGCGCAGTTTGCCTCGCTGAAGGCATTGATCGTGAGAATGGTGTCCGGCAGCAGTGATGCTGCGGTGGCTGATTTCAGCCTTTTACCGGAAGAGAACGGGATACCGGAGCGAACGGACGAAGAACTGATGCATCTTGGGGAAGGTATTTCCGGAGGTGTGCGTTATGGACCAGATAGCCAACCTGGTCATTGATTTGGGGATTGATGCGGCAGAGTTTAAAAATGAAATCCCCCGTATCAAAAACCTTCTGAATGGTGCAGCCAGCGATGCAGAACGGTCTTCTGCCCGTATGCAGCGTTTTATGGAGCGTCAGACTCAGGCCGCCCGGCAGACAACGCAGGCGGCTTCTTCGGCTGCAACAGCCGCATCCGTCCATGCGCAGACGGTGGAGAAGAACGCACAGGCTCATGAACGCATGGCCCGCGAGGTGGAGAAAACCCGCCAGCGCATGGAGGCGCTGAGCCAGAAAATGCGCGAGGAACAGGCGCAGGCCATGGCTCTGGCGGAGGCTCAGGATAAAGCGGCTGCTGCGTTTTATCGTCAGATTGACAGTGTGAAACAGGCCAGTGCGGGGCTGCAGGAATTACAGCGTATTCAGCAGCAGATCCGACAGGCCAGAAACAGTGGCGGGATTGGTCAGCAGGATTATCTGGCGCTGATTTCTGAGGTTACGGCGAAAACCCGTGTTCTTACACAGGCTGAGGAAGAGGGTACCCGACAGAAAGTGGCGTTTATCCGTCAGCTTAAAGAGCAGGCAACCCGCCAGAATCTTTCATCTTCTGAGTTGCTTCGTGCTAAGGCTGCCCAGCTGGGGGTAAGCAGTGCTGCAGAAGTGTATATCCGCAAAATGGAGCAGGCAGGAAAAGCCACGCATTCGCTGGGTCTGAAAAGTGCAGCGGCCCGCCAGGAGATAGGCGTTCTGATAGGTGAACTGGCCCGCGGCAATTTAGGGGCGCTGAGGGGATCCGGGATAACGCTGGCTAACCGTGCCGGATGGATAGACACACTGATGTCACCGAAAGGCATGATGCTGGGCGGGGTTATTGGCGGTATTGCCGCAGCTGTCTATGGTCTGGGTAAAGCCTGGTATGACGGTCAGAAGGAGGGGGAAGAATTTAACCGCCAGCTGTCGCTGACGGGGCATTATGCCGGAGTCACTGCCGGGCAGCTGTGGACGCTCAGTCGTGCTATTTCCGGGAATGGTATCACGCAACATGCTGCAGCCGGTGCGCTGGCTCAGGTGGTGGGGAGTGGTGCATTTCGTGGAAACGATATCGGTATGGTGGCGAGAGCTGCCGCACAGATGGAGCGATCGGTTGGCCAGTCGGTCAGCGATACCATAAGTCAGTTTAAGCGGCTGAAGGATGATCCTGTAAATGCCGCGAAGGCTCTGGACAATGAGCTGCATTTTCTTACTGCCACTCAGCTTGAGCAGATACGCGTCCTTGGGGAACAGGGGCGGTCCAGTGATGCGGCACGGATAGCCATGTCTGCACTGGCAGAGGAAACCGGTCGGCGTACTGCGGATATTGATAATAACCTCAATGCGCTGGGCAGTACGCTGAAGTATCTGTCTGATTTATGGAGTCGTTTCTGGGATGCGGCCATGAATATTGGTCGTGAAGACTCGCTGGATGAACAGATTTCCGCTTTACAGGAGAAAGTGTCGCGGGCGAAAAGACTCCCCTGGACGGCATCATCTTCTCAGGTTGAGTACGATCAGCAGCGTCTTAACGAGCTTCAGGAAAAAAAACGCCAGAAGGATTTGCAGGATGCAAAAGAGCAGGCAGAGCGGAATTATCAGGAGCAACAGAAACGCCGTAATGCTGAAAATGCTGCACTGAACCGGATGAATGAAACGGAAGCAGCACGACATCAGCGTGAAATTGCGCGTATTAATGCCATGCAGTACGCCGATCAGACTGTCAGGGATGCGGCGATACAACGTGAAAATGAACGTTACGAGAAAGCCCTGGCATCCGGTAAGAAAAAAACACGCGAAACCCGTAATGATGAGGCCACCCGGTTATTGCTGCAGTACAGTCAGCAACAGGCACAGGTGGAAGGACAGATTGCTGCTGCCAGACAGTCAGCAGGCATTGCCACGGAAAGGATGACAGAAGCGCATAAACAGCTTCTGGCTCTGCAGCAGCGCATCAGCGACCTGGACGGGAAAAAACTGACGGCAGATGAAAAGAGTGTGCTGGCCCGTAAAGATGAACTGATTCAGGCACTGACGCTGCTGGATGTAAAACAGCAGGAGCTTCAGAAACAGACGGCACTCAACGAGCTGAAGAAAAAAACAATTCAGCTGACCAGTCAACTGGCTGAAGAAGAGCGTGCTCAGCGTCAACAACATAATCTGGATATCGCCACGGTGGGTATGGGTGATCAGCAGCGGCAGCGATATCAGGTACAACTGAGTCTTCGTCAGAAATACCAGCAACAGCTGGAGCAGTTGAGGCGGGATAGTGAGCAGAAAGGGACATATAACACGGATGACTACAGAAAGGCCGAGCAGGCGCTGACGGAGAGCCTGAACCGACAACTGAATGAGAATCGCCGTTACTGGCAACAGCTTGAAATTGCTCAGGGTAACTGGAAAAACGGAGTCCTGCGTGCACTCCAGAATGTCACTGAGAATGCGGATAACACAGCCTGGACAGTGGAACAGTTGTTCACGTCTGCGTTCAGTAGCATGAGTGACTGGCTGGCGACATTCTGTACTACAGGCAAACTCAATTTCAAATCTTTTACTTCTTCTGTGCTGTCAGATATGTCCAGAATCATGGCTCAGATAGCTTTAATGAAAGCGGTAAAAGGCATTGCTTCCGCGCTGCCTTTTGATTTTGTAGCCAATGCTGATGGCGGTGTTTATCAGTCGGCTGATTTGAGTCGCTACAGTGGCACGGTGGTTAACCGTCCGACGTTTTTTGCTTTTGCAAAAGGCGCGGGTGTGATGGGGGAAGCGGGACCTGAAGCCATTCTGCCATTGCGTCGTGGTGCTGACGGTAAGCTGGGGGTTGTGGCGGATATTGGGGGTTCAGGTATGGCGATGTTTTCCCCGCAGTACAACATCGAGATCAATAACGATGGCACGAACGGGCAGATAGGTCCGGCTGCCCTGAAGGCGGTTTATGACCTCGGGAAAAAAGCGGCAGCGGACTTTATGCAACAGCAGGCCCGTGATGGTGGTCGGTTAAGTGGAGCATATCGGTAATGGAGACGTTTCACTGGAAAGTGCGCCCGGATATGAATGTGGTATCAGAGCCGAAAGTGGTGACAGTGAAGCTGGGCGATGGTTATGAACAGCGTCGTGCGGCGGGACTGAATAACCAGTTGTCGACTTACAGCGTGACGATACGTGTTCGTAAATGTGAACACCCATCTTTAAAAGCCTTTCTGGAACGGCACGGTGGCGTCCGCGCATTTCAGTGGACGCCACCTTATGACTGGAAACCGATTAGGGTGGTTTGTCGTAAATGGTCGGCAAGCGTGGGGGCGCTGTGGGTAACCATAACGGCAGATTTTGAACAGGTCGTGGCATAGGAGGCTCTGATGCAGGATATTCCACAGGAAACACATCATGAGACGACACGCCTCACTCAGTCAGCCCAGGTGGTGCTCTGGGAAATCGATCTGACAGAGGTCGGTGGTGAACGTTATTTTTTCTGTAATGAGCAGAACGAAAAAGGTGAGCCGGTTACCTGGCAGGGGCGGCAGTATCAGGCATACCCCATTCAGGGGACAGGATTTGAACTGAACGGCAAGGGCAGTGCTGCCCGTCCGACACTGACGGTTTCTAACCTGCACGGCATGGTCACGGGGATGGCGGAAGACCTGCAGAGTCTGGTCGGCGGAACGGTGGTCAGGCGTAAGGTTTACGCCCGTTTTCTGGATGCGGTGAACTTCGTCAACGGAAACAG
>ERZ772818.2341-NODE-2341-length-14604-cov-5.312530_pt1 | contig 14604 bp, 9 predicted proteins | sample MGYA00580837_ERZ772818 | MGnify/ENA primary metagenome ERZ772818 (study PRJEB29015, sample SAMEA2737671) | human gut metagenome | biome: human gut; feature: human-associated habitat; material: faeces | place: China | collected 2012 ...
CTGGATATCCGGACGGTTTAAAGGGAGATCAGATTCCGCTTTGTGCTCAGGTGGTCGGTTTGGTGGATGCCTATGATGCTTTGGTCAGTGAGCGACCATATAAACGAAAACTGAAACATGCCGAGGCGGTAAGGATGATTGTAAATGCTGAATGTGGAGCGTTTTCCATGAAATTGCTTCAATGTTTTTTTACTGCGGCTATGCAAAAAGAGTGGGTGCAGAAAGTAGAATCAAACAGAGAAGAGTAAGGAAAAAGTCCAGTAGGTATTTGATGAAAATGAAAGAAATTTTAACGGATATTATAATAAAATTAGTTATTTTATGCTAAAAAATCATTCTAGATATTAGAATGCAATATTGAGTAAATAGTAGGAATTTTTATTCCGATTAGAGGTCCAGATATGAAGAAAAAAGGAAGAATAGAGAACAGAATTATCGCAGTAATACTATGTATGGCTATCTTATTTTCTCAAGTGAATATTGCGGATGCGGCAGACGTAAATCCATCGGGTACCAACACTAGTCAAGTGACACTTTCTGATGATGCCAATAAGAGTAATGGTGAAGTATCAACCGAGTCCACAGTTTCAGATGAAATAAATGGCACCACGGAATCCGAATCTAAGATATCGGAGGAAACAAGTGAAAACTCGAAAAATGACGAATCGGAATCGTCCGGTGGAAATGTTAAATCGGAATCAACAGATAACATAGATGCTTATTATAAGGATAGTAAAATATGCATTTATAATTATGAACAATTAAAACAGATTGGTTCAGATGCTTATATTTACACAGGTGATAAGGATGGAAAGATTGGTTCTGGAGAAGTAGTAAAGAATGAAGGCACAGAGCTGAAATACGGTGCAGATGCTCAGTACATTTTGATGAATGACATCCAGATGAACTCGGAACAGATTTGGTCAGTACCGGATTCCTTTACCGGAACTATCACAGGTACGGAAATAGAAGAAAACGAAACACCGACTTTATATGACAAGGAAATAGATACCATCTACATTTACAATCCGTATCAGTTGATGGTGCTTGCACAGGAAGAATCTGAGTCGGAACCTGTTATGTCATTAGATTACGATGCACCACAGTTTGGTATGGGACAAATGATTTATCCAAATGGTGAAGACAAGGATTATTTAACTTACAGTAAAGATCATAATTATGTCATTTCAAAGAACTTCAGTTCAGATAAGCCGGAGTTAATAGCAGATCAATTGAGCATAGATTCTGATACAACAGATACTGAAGGACGTGACTTTAAGGGGCAGGTTGTAAAAACAATTGGTGATAAAACCTATATCTTAATTGGGAATGAAGATCAGTTAAGAGCAATTGGTACAGACAAAGCAGTTCAAGGTGCTGTTTATCAGGCTTATCTTGAATTAGGAAAATGGAAAATCGATACAGATTTATCTGGAAATTCAATAATGTTGTATGGAGGAGATGCTGATTTAACAAAAGAACAAAATGGTAAGCAAGAGTTCACGTTTGGAAATGTTTTGGATACGAATAAAAAGGTGAGTAGCGTAAGTATTATTCATACTAGAGGGCGTTGTGGAGTTGATCAAACAACAGGTAAAATTGATCCAAACCTTGATATAGAAAATCAAACTAAACAAAAATATTCGAAAAATGCGAACTATATCATTTTCCGTGATATTGATTTAGGTAGTTCAGATTGGACTCCACTTACTTTCCAAGGCACAATGATTGGTGCTAAATCTGCAGAAAAAGGTGGACTTTGGAAAGATAATGTTTTAAATACAACTGATAAACCAGTGTTATCGAATGTAACTGTAGATCAATCAACTAAGATTAATGTTGGAGAACAAATGGGTGTTGGATTCTTTTCAACAATATCAAGTGAAGTAAGTGAAAAGGATATTGGTCTTAGTAAAGGATTGGTAAAGGTATCTAATATTCAATTTGATAATCTAAAAGTTCATACAACAACAAATGAAACCTATTATCCAGAGACATTAGTAAGTGCACTTACACAGACTCTAGGAAAGTTATTGGGTGGATTGTTGAGCGGGTTAACATTTATTTTAACTTTTGGGCAAGTGAAAATTGATTTAGGCAAAACATTAGGCGATGTTTTAGATGCTCGTAAAAAAGATCCTACAGCTTTATCAACTGGAGCAATTGCTGGGCGAGTTGAAGGACAGGTTGAAATTTCAAATATTGAAGTCAATAATGCAAATGTAAAAAATGTGAATGGCTATACAGGTGGTTTTGTTGGATATGCCGTTGGTTCAACTCAATATGAGGGATTATCGAATGCTTTAGGAGGTTTGGTTAAATTATTAACAAATATTTTAAATGTCATTCCAGGTTTAGGCTTAGGTGATTTGATTAAGATTCTATTAGGGAACGCAATTCCTTTAGGAAAGTTAATTCCAACAGGATATATCAATCCGAAGATAGTAAATTGTAATATAAATAGTTTGACTATTTCTACAGCATCCGATAAAGAATATGCTGGTGGATTTATTGGTATGCAAAAGGGTGCTATTGTAGAAAATTCTTCTGTAACAGGTGGTACGAATACAATTAGTGGAAAGAATTTTGTAGGTGGCTTTGTTGGTCTAGCTCGTGATGATGTGATTGAAGGAACACTATCCGGGGCATTGGATATAGAGACAAAACTTCCTAAGATGAATACGGAAAGCTTGCTTCTAAATTGTTCATTAAATAACGCAGTTGTGTCTGTTTCTGGTGAAAGTTATATTGGTGGTTTTGCCGGAGGATTGGCCAATGCATCAACTGTCAATTGTAATGTTAAATCGGATAATGCACTCACTGTAACAGCTTCTGGAAATTATGCTGGTGGTTTTGCAGGAATTGCATCACTTGGATGGGCTGCAGACCTAGGTAAAGATGACACAAAAGATAATTTACTTGGCGGTTTAGTTGATCTTGTTGTAAAACTTTTGAGTAGTAATCCTGGAGCAACTTCATCTTTACTTTCTCTTGCTGGTGTAAATCCATCACATATCTTAGGATGTTCTGTAAATGCTCCACTGCAAGTTAGTGGAAATGACTATGTTGGTGGTGTAACAGGCCGAGGTAATGGTGCATATATAGCACAATCGAATGCGGATAATTTACAGAAAATATCATATTGGAAAAATAATGTTTATGAGGTTGGTTCTGTTCAAGTGATCGATAGCTCTTTAACGGGATTATCAAGTGTTACAGGAAATGATTATGTTGGTGGAATTGCTGGATCAATGGGTACGGCCAGTGTTGCCGGTTTATTAAATACAACGCTTGGCGTTGCATCTTATCTTGCGTTTACTGTAGATAATGTTCATGTAAATGGTACTGGGAATGGATTTACTGTTACGGGAAATGAACGTGTTGGTGGTGGATTTGGAGATGCGATTGGTGGTTCGATAACAACCGTTAGTATCGATAATTTAGCTTCTATAGAAGGTAATAACTTAGTAGGTGGTTTTATTGGTCTTTCTGGTCCTGGTGATTTGGCTGGAACAGATGGTGGATTAACTGTTAACCTGTTAGGTTTGAATTATTTGTTGAAATTGAATAATTTGCTCTCTCTAGGACAAGCAATTGAAGTTAAGATTAATAAAGTAAATGTGAATGGAGCCACAAATGGATTTACGGTACACGCAAATGGTAGTCGTGATTCTAATTCTGTTCGTGATTATAGTGCTTCTGGTTTTATCGCAAAAAGTGGAAGTACTAAAGTAGAGGATTCTCATGTAACAAATCTAAAATCAGTGAAGGCTGCAGATGATGGCGGATATGCTTCAGGATTTGTGGCTATTTCAAAAACGGGTGGTCTAGCAGATGTTGCTGATGATAATTCAATTAAATCATTGATTGAGGCTAATGGCTTAGTAAATGCTGTAGGATATTTAATTCCTAAATATACAAATTGCACGGTTTCTTTTGTAAATGGTGGAAGTGTTACAGCAGATGTTGCTGGTGGTTTTGCAGCGGATTTCCAAAGTGGAACAGTGGATAATAGTTCGCGTGGTGAAAATGATTATTATGCTGTATATAATTTAGACTCTGTGAATGGTCAAAGTTATGCAGGTGGTTTTGGAGGAAATGTTTATTCTGGAGCATTGGCCGATGCTAGTAAAGGTATTAGTATTCTAGGAAATATAAATGGGCTGAATATAAACATTGGAGAGTTGTTAAACTTAGTAAATGCCTATGTTCCAACAATAGAATATGCAGGAGTTAAATCCGATAATGGATTTACGGTTACGGCTAATAAAATCAAATCGGATGATACGAATTCTGGTAGTGCTGGTGGCTTTATTGGTTATGGCAGTGGAGTTCAAGTTAGTCATTGTGATGTAACAAATTTAAAACATACAAAGGTAACACCTCCTAAAGATTTAGAGGGTGAAGATAGTTCAAATTATTTTGGTCAGGATAGTACATATGCAGTAAGTGGAGCCAGATATGCCGGTGGATATATTGGCTATATGAATATTGGTTCCGCAGCTTCTATTGGAAAAGGATTTAGCGTACTTGGTCACTCAATAGGAATCAAAAATGTGCTGGATGCATTGAATGTCGTTGTTTCTACAATAGAACATTCGAATGTTACAGGAGATGTTGGAGGTTTTGCAGTAAAAGCAACTTGGAAAAATACAGCATCCGATGCATCAGCAAATGACATACTTGGTGATGCAGGTGGTTTTGCCGGAAAGATTTCTGGTGGGCACATTCAGGATTCAAATGCAAATAACTTTTCTTATATCATTGGCCAGATTACAGCCGGTGGTTATGTGGGAGACTTGCAGCCAGGAAATGTGGCAAATGTCCTTGGCGATACTGGTATCTTAGATGGTCTTGTTAATGTGTCAGATACATTGGCATCATTAGCGGAGGACTTTGTACCGACGATCAGAAACAGCTCTACGACTTGTATTCCTTGTGGTGGTGCAGTTCGTGCAGATGCTGATTCCACAACACAGGTACAACGAGGTATGGCCGGAGGTTATGCAGGACATAATGAAGGTGGTCACATCTGGGGAAACAATACAAAGAAATGGAAAGGTAAAGACTATACCGGACCAACAGGTACTTGTAAAGCAGTAAGAATCCGCTCGGTATACGGAGAAGAAATCGCTGGTGGCTTCACAGGACTTATGGAGTCAGCAGATACGGCAAGTACCGGAAACCTGTCCTTGTTGTGGGGACTGGTAAAAGTAGATAACATCCTGGGAGCACTCAGCGTTGTCTATCCAACGGAAGAAAATACGGCAGTTTATGGTCCGCTTGCCTTGATGGATTATAAAACTTGGAATGATTGGGTAGAATTTGTCGGTAAAAAAGGTGGTTACGGAAGTGACCTTGCTGCGAATGGAACAGTAAAAAGTCAAGAAGAACTGGATAAGATTATTGGAAAATATGCTTACGGATACAATGTCGTAGCAGGAAGAGTAAATTATCGGGATGAGATAAAACTGGCAAATGGCGGAGCCGCCGGTGGCTATGTTGGTTCGATGCAGACTGGAACCATTACAAATGGACAGGCTTATCAGGCGAAGACAATTAAAGGGCTTCGATGCGCCGGCGGTTTTGCGGGAGAAATGATAAACGGCGGAGCAGCAAAGCTTGGAGGAGTTGATATCCTTGGTCTTAATCTACAATTAGGACAAATGCTACAGGTGCTTAATGTCTTTGTGCCGGTGATTAAGAAATCTTCGGTAGAGGGTTATCAGAGTGGACTGATTGTCCAGTCAGAAGGTGTAGATGACAAGGATACCTGCGGTTATGCCGGAGGTTATGTAGGAAAACTGATCGGTGGACAGATCTGGGGCGAAAATGATGCACGCTGCAAGGTCACAAAGCTGAGACGAGTTGACGGAAGAAGCTATGTCGGAGGATTTGTCGGAAGCTCTAGACCAGGAAGTGTAGCAACACTGAATCCAACTGCAGGAGAAGGATTGCTCAGCCAGCTTCTGAATAAACTGTTAAGTACACCAGCAGATTTGATAAAAGTATTAAATGCTACAGTCGCAACGATCTGTTATGCGGATGTGGAAGCCTGGGATGACTGGGGAATCATCGTAAATGGTGCTTATACAAGTGAAAGTAATAATACTTCTTATGCAAAAGCGGCAGGAGGATTTGCCGGAAATCTGGAAGGAACTGTACTCGGTAAGAAGGATACGGAAGAGGCAGGAGTTTCTGTACAGAATATCCGTTCCGTAGTCGCAGGTGAATATGCCGGAGGATGCTTCGGTGTTGCTGACGTAGCCGGAGTTGCCAATATCAGTGCAGGAAATGATACCTCGCTTCTTGATAAATTATTAAAGCTTGGAAGAACCGATGTGCTGGATGCGTTTAGAAGTTATGTATATTACGGAACTGTAAGCGGAAGTAAGGATGCTGGTTTAAGTGTCAGCGCAAACACAGCGATAAAATCCGGACAGAACAACCAGGTTACATATAGCGGAACAGCCGGAGGTTTTGGCGGCTCATTGCTAAATGGTTCTGTGAAAAACAGTAAAGTAACAGAATTAAGCAATGTAAGAGGTTTGAATAGTGTCGGAGGATTTGTCGGCTATTCTGGAAAGAGCGGAGTAGTTAAGGCAGACAAGATAGACGTTATTGGAGACAATACAGGACAGTTGCTTGGTGGTGCTCTTGGAGTTATGGACATTTTTGGTTCTCACATTGATGACTGTGCAGTTACAGGAACTGATGAGGGTTACACTGTGCAGAGTACAAATGGAGATGAGCAGATTGCCGGAGGATTTATCGGATATGCCAATCTTGCAAGAATGTCGAATTGTACAGCAGGTGACAAGACGAACCAGAAAATTGGACTGAAACAGGTAGCGTCAGGTGGAACAGCCGGCGGATTTGCAGGACGAACAAGTTTCGCTTATCTTGCAGATTTGAAGTTGGATTCAGGAGCAGTGAATGTAATATTCTCACTTGTTAATGAACTTATAAAAGCATTATATCTGGATAAAATCCAGGATTCCAATCTTCTGAAGATCAATCTTGGAATTATCAAAGTGGATGCGCTGTATGATGGCAAACTGCTTCACGTAAATCTGCTTGGATTGGATATCTCTGTGGGACTTTCGAAGAAGTCAACAGATAACAACCAGGAGACAGATCTTGCAATTATTACGATTGGAGATTCATCCATCAAACTTCGATGCGACGAAAATGGATTGTTGAATGATAATGATGCCAAATCCAATATCAGTGTGAGTCTGATCAAGGCGAATCGAACAAAAATCACAGATAGTAATGTCTACGGTGTCAGTCAAGGATATGATGTCTATGCCGGTGGAGCCGGAAATAACAATGATGGTGATGCTAAAGACGGACGAAGTGGTGGCTTTGTTGGATTCAACGATGAAGGACTTTTGAAGAACAACAACATGTATTACTGTGATGTGGTTCGTGGAACAAAAGATCTTGTTGGACCATTTAGCGGAAAGAGTAAGTTGGATTCTGTATATGAAGCTAACACACAGGAGAAGGTGGAAGGCGAGAATAATAATTACCGTATTTACAGAAAGCTGGATGTAGCGCTGGATCAAATCAAAAAGGGTTCAGACAAGCTGAATCTAAGCTATGAAAAAGATACTTCCAGTGGATGGGATATTTACACGCTGGGTCATATGAATTCGATAAAAAGCTATGAAACTTTGCAAAATGCAAAGCTGACAGATGATACTTCGTCTACGACAGCAGAGCTTAAAGCATATGAATCACCAGCAAAAGCAGTATTGATGGCAGATACTAAAACAACATTGAACACAGGAGAAAGTGATACTCCGGAGCCATCCGAGTCACAGGATCCATGTGATGAACATATCAAGCTGACAATCAATAAAGTTTGGAAGGATCTAAACAATCTGGATAAAAAACGTCCGGATAACATTACGGTAACGATATCTCGTACCTGGAAAGATAAGGCAGGAAAGGAAATGACAGAAACAGTACCAGGTTACGAGAGTTACAAAATAAAAGGTTCCATCGATAAATCTAAATGGCAGGAGGTGATAAAGGAACTCCCGGCATACAAGACAGATGGAGATGAAATTTATTATTACACGTATTCCATCACAGAAGCAAAGGTGGATGGTTATACAACAACGATAGATAAATCGCCAGATGGATTTACCTTCACAATAACTAATAGACATTTCCCAGGTCTTCCGGATACCGGAGGATACGGAAGCTATTTGATTTACCTGATAGCTGTTCTGCTTTTCCTGGTATATTTCGTAATGAGATATAAAAAATGCAAGGAAAATAAAAAAGCAGAAAAACTATAAAAGAAAAATTCTCAAGAAAAGGAGACAATTGTTATGAAGAGAATGAAAAGAATTATGGCATTAATGCTGGCAGCGATTATGATGATGGCTATGTCTGTCACAGCATTTGCCGCAGAAGGAGCAACAGGAATACACACACTTACAGTTAATGTAAAATCAACAGAACCAGCACAGGATCTGAAAGGTCAGACAATTAATCTGTACAAATTATTTGATGTGACAGAGTCTGGTACAACAGAATCAAAGAACTATGCATATACAGTGAATACTGAAACTGGTTATAAAGATGCAATTAAATCAGCCCTTGGAACATCATTTTCGGGAACAACAGATGAGGAGTATGCAGCAGCTGTTTTAGCTCTTAAAGATACAGACGGTGCAGTACAGAAGTTTGCAAATGATTTTACTGCAGAGGCACTGACAAAGAATTTATCAGCTACAGCAAATTCTGGAAAAATCACAGAAGAAAATAAAACATCTTATACATTTAATAATTTAGCAGCGGGTTACTATCTTGTATATGTAACAGGTGGAAAAGAGATTCAGTCTTCTTTAGTTACAGTTGATGAGACAACAACTACAGTAAACTTAAAAACAGAAGCACCAAGCATTGAGAAAACAGCTGATAAGACAACAGTAAATATCGGTGATGTTGTAACATATAACGTAAAAGGTGTTATTCCGGATACAACAGGATATGACCAGTATCAGTACATTATCCACGATGAATTATCAACAGGTCTTGATTTTGTAAACGATACAACAGGAACAGCTCTTGGAGAAACTGCTACAACCGTTAATGTAAAAGTAGCATTCGGAGCTGATGTTACAGATGAAGGAACAGCACCTACAACAGCAACACTTGATTCTACAAACAAGAGAAAAATGTCTCTTGACCTGTCTGCATGGGTAAAAGCTAACCAGACAAACAACAAGGGAAAAGAATTCACAGTTACATATTATGCAAAAGTAAATAAAGACGCAATTGTAACAGAAAAGAACAAGGCTCAGTTAGAGTATGGTAATAAACCAGGTGAAACAACAACTACAACACCAAGTGAAGCAAAGACACCGACTTATCCGTTAGACATCAACAAGATTAAAAAAGGAACTGAAGAAAAGTTAGCAAGAGCAAAATTTAGTTTATATACAAGTGAAGAAGATGCAAAAAACGGCGAAAATGCGATTAAAGTATCAGGAAGCAATGGAAATTATGTCGTAGATCCAGCATCTACTACTACAGAATTTGAATCTGCAAAATCAATTGATGGAAAAAAATATAACCTTCACGTTAACGGTCTTGCAGCAGGAGATTACTGGTTAGTAGAGACCAAAGCTCCAGAAGGATTTAACAAACTGACAAATCCAATCAAAGTTACAATTACAAAAGCTGGAGACACAGAATGGACTGTTTCTAAAGATAATGCAGAAGAAACTGACAAAATCATCGACATCGAAAACAGCACAGGTTCCCTCCTTCCATCCACTGGTGGACGTGGAGCAATCGCATTTGCTGTAATCGCAGCTCTTCTTGTATTCGGTGTAGCAGTAAGCTTCATCCGTGACAAAAGAAAAGAAGCATAATAATTTTACTAGAGATACAAGATAATGTTTAAGGAATGGGCGGTTATCTTCCACGGAAGGTAGCCGCAATTCCAAGTATAACAACAGGGAGAATGGAATGAAGAGTAAGAAGAAAAAAAAGAAGATAACAATAAAAGATATTATTCGTCTGATCGTGCTTTTGGTTGCATTCTCCGTATTGTTATATCCAACGTTTAGTAGTTATTTGAATGAAAAGAATGGTTCCAAAGTTGTATCCTATTATGATGAGGAAAGCGTAAAGTTAAGTAAGGCAGAAAAAGAGCAAATGCTGGAAGATGCGAGAGCATACAATAAGGAAATGCTGGGAAATATTGATTTGATTGATCCATTTTCGCAGGAAGATGTGGAAATAGATGCTCGCTATGAGAGCCTGTTAAACGTAGATGGTTCTGGAATGATGGGATACATTCGTATTCCTAAGATTAATGTAGAACTTCCAATCTATCATGGAACAAGTGAAGCTGTGTTACAGGCAGGTGTCGGACATTTTTGGGGTACATCTCTTCCAGTTGGTGGAGAAAGTACACATACAGTTCTGACCGGACATAGAGGTCTTCCGACAAAAACACTATTTACCAATATGGATAAACTGGAAGTAGGGGATATTTTTTACATTAAAGTCTTAGATGAAACACTGGCATATCAGATTGATCAGATATTAACGGTTTTGCCACAAGAGACAGATAGCTTGTCCATTGAACCAGGTAAGGATTATGCAACACTTGTTACTTGTACACCATTTGCAATCAATACACATAGACTTTTAGTTCGTGGAGAGAGAATACCTTATGAAGAGGCAACGAAGCAAGAGCCTGATACCAATATAAAACCAGAGTTATCTTTCACTGCTAAAGTGCTGATTGTAACAATTATAGTAATTTTTATAGGGCTGATGATAGCTATAATTTATAGTATACGAGATAGAAAAAGGAGGAAAGTAAGGTGAGAAAGAAGATAAGAAGTATTCACATTATTTTATTCGTTATGCTTTTTCTTGTCGGTAATTTTATAGATATTTCAACAATCCATGCTGAAGCAGGAAGCAGAACAGGAAGCATTCAAATTATTTACAAGGGGAGAAATAGTTCGGATAAAGAAGTGACTCTTTCCGGAGCAAAGTTCTCGATATTTCCAATTCAATATATGAAAAATGATGAGCTGATCTGGGAAAATGGTTTTAAAGATTCAGGCATATCATTACAAGATACCAGTGCAGAAGCAAGAGAAAAACAAGCAAAACAATTGTTTGCATTTGCGAAAGAAAATAATATTTCCGGATTAATGCAAGAAACAGATACTTCGGGACGCACGAGTTTTGGAGAATTGGATGAAGGAATTTACCTGCTTGCACAGATTGGAAATGTAGAAAGTGGTACAGATAAATTTGAATCTGCTCCATTCCTTGTTAATATTCCATCTGAAATCAATGGGAATGTAGAATATAATGTAACGATAGAGCCAAAAGCTGAATGGGTTTCACCAGAAACACCACCGAACAATCCAGATAAGCCTAAGGATCCGACACCTTCAAAACCGGATAAGCCAAATCCTATTCAGAAAATAATAAATACGGTAAAAACCGGAGATACAACAAATATAGTTGCATGGTTTTTAATAGCGATTGTTAGTCTTGGTTTGATTGTAGGCTTATATAAAAAAAGAAAAATGAAGTAGCTATTATTTAAAGAAAACTGATTCATTGCGATTGAATCAGTTTTCTTGTGTTATACGGTTTAAAACGTTTCAGATATTAATGTTTAAAGACTGTTTTACATGTCATGGTGAGAATCAAAGGAAAAAATACAATTGAAATGATTAAGGCACTAACAGAGCTGGAGGTTATTCAGGTTGGAGTTAATAAAAGACCGCTGTCAAATAAAGGAAATAGCTTGAAAAGTAATAGAGGAACATTCGCCCAAATCTATAGGATTAGCTGAATTTGTTGAAGAAAAAGAAAAATGATGGTGGTGACTTGAAAGGAATACTGGGAAAGTATGGTCCATGCGTGAAGTGTAGTCAAGGTCATTTTTTAAAACCTGAAGAGATATAGATGATAATTAAAGATGGATACAGGTTTATGATTTTTTTATTGGTTAAAATATTGAATTTTCAAGGGTTAATACAACATATCGGTGTGGGAAGTTTTAGTAAATAATTAAACCATTAGTTCAATGACAAGAATACATTTATGTAATAAAATGGTAGTATATATCAAATGGGAAATGAACGAGGAAAAAATGGATTACAGGAATTACATTGAAATACGCAAAATATCATTGCTATATTATCAGTATTGCTTGAGTAAAAGCAATTAAAATAAAGAAATTGTGAAAGAAGTGATGTGGGATGACTCTGAAAGAGTATGTTAAAAAACGAGAATGTAGACCAGAATTCAAACGAGAATTTGCCAGATATCAGCCGGAAATTGAATGCGTACGGATTTTAATAGACGCACAAATCGAACAAAATTTATCATTGAAAGAGTTGGCTAAAATAACAGGAATTAGACAATATAAGCTTCGTAAAATTCTCAATGGGAAACGAATCCCTACCATGAAAATTTTACAGAAAATTGCTAAAGGACTGGGCAAAACTGTCAAGGTGCAGATTATATAATCCGATGCTTGCAATTAAGTTGAAGGATAAGACAAAGTTATGTTAAAATTAGTCATGAAGAATTAAGATAGGATGAGGTATGGTGGAGGTGTGAGGATGGATTTAAATGAAATGCAATCCATATTTACAATCGGAGAAACTGTGGCAGTTGAATTCAAACGCTGTGGTAATGGAATAGAATCAGACACCTATGAGACAGTATGTTCTTTTTTGAATCGATTTGGAGGAGATCTTTTTTTAGGAGTATTAGATGATGGAACTGTATTAGGTGTACCTGAAAAAGCGGCTTCAGATATGATGAAAATCATACTATTATTCATGTGCATATACCTCCGAGTGCAGAGGTTCATAGTTTTAAGAAAATAATTTATGATCGTGTAGATGATGCTGATGTAAAAGTGACATCAACAAGTACGATTGCTCAGATGTATATACGTAAGCAGAATATTTTCACAGAGAAGAAGATATTTCCTTATGCAAAAATGGAAGACTTGAGATTAGATCTGTTGCCTAAAATCAGGGTTATGGCTCAGAATCATGCTGGTGGACAACATCCATGGACAGCAATGGATGATCAGGAACTATTGAAAAGTGCAGGATTGTATGGCAGAGATGTTGTTACGGGAGAAGAGGGATTCAATCTTGCAGCAATTATGCTTCTTGGAAAAGATGATGTGATTTTAAATGTTGCACCGACTTATGTGACAGATGCACTTGTAAGGAAGGTCAATGTAGATCGCTACGATGATCGGGAAATTATTAAGACAAATCTAATTGAAAGTTATAGACAACTCTTGGATTTTGGAAGAAAAAATTTGCCAGACAAGTTCTTTTTGGAAGGAGCCGTGAATAAGAGCCTTAGGAACACGATTGTAAGAGAAATGGTAAGCAATACCTTGATGCATCGGGAATTTTCAAGCAGCTATACAGCAAAATTCGTGATTGAAAAAGATCGAATGTATGTGGAAAATGCAAATCGTGCAACAAAGGAAGGTTTTATCACAGTAGATAATTTGGAACCAAATCCAAAGAACCCGATTATAGCAGCATTTTTCAGGAATATCGGTTATGCAGATCAACTTGGATCTGGAGTGCGTAAGCTATTTAAGTATTGTAAATTCTATTCAGGTAAAGAGCCGGAATTTGTTGAAGGAGATGTGTTCCGGATTACAGTGCCGTTGGATGACGAATATTCTTTTGACTTTGGAGTTAATAATAAATCGGTGAGTGAAACTTTGGATGATAAAATTGCAACTTTAGAGAGCGACTTAAAAAGAACAAAGAATAAAATTGAGACTTTGGATTGCGACTTTGAAACAAAAGAGGAGTTGGAGATTATTCAATTGATAAAAGAAAATCCATCTATCACACAAAAAGAAATTCAACAAAGGACAGGTATTTCATTAGGAACAGTAAAAAGAATTTTACCTAAACTACAGAAGAAAGGAATTCTTGTTAGAGAGGGCGGTAAACGTTTTGGCAGATGGATTATAAAATAAAATATAGCTTTTGCTAGTTGTTAAAAAACTGTGATAAACTAAAAGAGAAAATTTTATAGAGCAGGAGGGCTGATTTATGTGTCAGATAGTATTAAGCATACCGGATGAAGTACTTTATGATACAAAAATGAACAAAGAGCAGGTGAATCAGTTTGCGAGACAGGCAGTGGCTCTCGGATATTATACACAGAGTGGTGTATCCATAGGATACTGCTCTCAGATTGCAGGTATGACAGAGAAAGAATTTATCAAATATTTAGATCGAAATCATATATCAGTCTTCCGGTTTGATAATGAAAAAGAATTCTTGGAGGAGTTAAATAATGCGTAAAGCAATTGGAAATTCATCCCCTGTTGACTGAAGAGTCAGAAACCTTGAATTTCAAGGCTTCTGGCTCTTTTCATTTTCTGGATAATTCCAATGTAGTCAAACAGGAATCGTTCTTAAAATGAAAAATCAATTAATATTTATATAGAAGAATGACAACGGTCTACAAGAACAGGCAAATCAGTTTGCAAGACAAGCCTATTTTCTTAAAATCTCATGTGGAGCTTCTATTTCATTTGCCAGG
>ERZ772818.2342-NODE-2342-length-14602-cov-7.411631_pt1 | contig 14602 bp, 10 predicted proteins | sample MGYA00580837_ERZ772818 | MGnify/ENA primary metagenome ERZ772818 (study PRJEB29015, sample SAMEA2737671) | human gut metagenome | biome: human gut; feature: human-associated habitat; material: faeces | place: China | collected 2012 ...
AAGATGATGGGGAGACAAACGACGGGAAGAAAGAAGAAGACACGAATCCCTTGGAAGAAGGCAGTGATGAGATCACCGCACTTATGAAGAGCTATTATCAGGCTTTAGGGGAAAGAGATATTACCACACTGAGAACACTGGTCAGCAATCTGACGCCTTCTGATGAGTCGCGAATTACAAATGCCAAAGATTATATAGAAGGATATCAGGTTGACCATGTATATGCGAAGAAGGGCATGGACGAGAATTCCTATGTAGTATATACACGTGGAAGTTTTATTTGTAAGGGGATAGATACATCTGCGCCTTCATTATGGAGTTCTTATATAGTCAGAGACAGTGACGGCAGTTATAAGATTCTGGGCGATCTGGAACAGAATAAAGAAGTTTCCGATTACATGGACTCACTGAAATCCGATGAGGATGTTAAGAAACTTACAGCAGAAGTTCAGGCAGATTATGAGAAGGCACAGCAGGATGACACAGCACTTGCTGCATTTTTGAATGGACTGGGAGAAGAGGTGGATTCCACCACATCACAGACATCGGATGGTACGACAATGACTGTTGCAGAGGGGTGCAATGTGAGATCTGCTGCCAACAGCGATGAGGATAATATCATCGGTGGTCTGGATGAAGGAGATCAGGTACAGGTTCTCGGTCAGGAAGGTGACTGGATTCAAATTGAATATGACGGGCAGACTGGATATGTATACAGTGGATTGCTTCAGTAACGTAAGGCAAAGGCACAGATTTTCTGTGCCTTTTGTTATGTCCGGGTTTATGGGTCAAAAAAGAATCTGCGTTTTGGTGTATACGCAGATTTCTTTTTTATTGACCGGTAAAATCACCGTATGCGATGCCGGTGGTAAGTTCTGTGCCTTTGATTTTGGCAAGTTCGTGAATCGTGACTAACTGGTAGCCTTCCTCGATTAATTTCGGGATAAAAATCTCAGCAGCATCTACAGAAGTACTGAAGATGTCGTGCATCAGAATAATTGAACCATCCTGAACCTGAGACATGACAGCCTCTGTGATCTGACTGGCATCCTGCGTTTCCCAGTCCAGTGTGTCGATTGACCAGAGAATCATAGGGGTGCCAACGGTTGATCGTACAGAATCATTGATGTTTCCATATGGAGGACGAAGTACCGTGGCACCGTGTCCGACCAGATTGACGAGATCTTCATCTACACCTGCAATTTCGGCAGACATATCTTCCGGGGCAAGTGTTGTGAGATCTACATGGGAATAAGTATGGTTTCCGAGTTCACAGCCCAGAGATTCCATGCGTTTAACTTCATCAGGAAAACTGTCGATTTCTTTGCCGACCATAAAAAAGGTAGCTTTGGAATTGTTTGCTTCCAGACAGTCAAGCAGTCTGTTCGTAAAAGAACTTGGACCGTCGTCAAAGGTCAGAGCCACATATTTATCGGCTGTTTTTTCAGACGATTTATTTTTGGACTTTGAGGCTTTTGCTTTGGCAGTGGGTGTTGTCGTGGCCTTTTTTGTCTTTGCTTTGTAGCCTTTCAGTGAACCGTCATCAAGAAGTTCATAGCTTTTTCCGTCGACAGTGACAACACCAGTCTGCATGATACCGTCCAGATCCATATAGTAACGTTTGCCGTCTGCATCTACCCATCCGGTTTGCATAATACCATCTTTGTTGAAATAGTATGTTTTGCCGTCTGTGTCTGTGAGCCATCCGGTATAGGCTTTGCTGTCTACCATAAAGAGCCAGTCGCTTCCACTGGAAGTCCAGACTCCGGAAGCTGCCCCATCAGAAATTTTGCGTTCAGATGAAGATGGCTTCTCTGTAGGAGAAGGTGTGGCAGTTTCGGAAGGTGAAACGGATTTCTGGTCAGAATCAGGCTCGTTCTGTTCCTGGCTGTCAGATACAGAAGCAACTGACTGAGAAGGTTTCTCGCTGAGAACAGAAAAATCAGCATTTGACTGTCTGAGCGTGACACCAAGAACGAGACAGATAGCGATGGCAATGAGCAGCAGAAACGGATTTGTATGTTTTTTGCGGCTTGGCATGCCGTTTCCTCCTAACATTTATGAAAATAATACCGGGTCTGTCTGAGAAGACAAAAGCCCGGACTTCTATACATGATACAATAATCGACACAAAAATACAAGAGTCCGTCAAAATTAAGGCTGGAATTAAAAGGAAAACCTGAAACTCTTTGTTGCGGTCAAAAAGAAAAAATTATATAATAGAACAATGGATAAAAAAATCAAAACAGAAAATACAGAAACGATCAGAATAAATAAATACTTAAGCAACGCAGGCGTATGTTCCAGGCGGGATGCCGATCAGCTTACCGATGCGGGGAGAGTTACGCTGGATGGCGTTGTGATAAAAACAGGAGAGAGGATAACGGCAGATGCAGAAGTCTGCCTGGACGGACACCCGATCACGAGAGAGGATAAAAAAGTCCTTCTGCTGTTTTATAAGCCGAGAGGAATTGTCTGCAGCACCAAGAAACAGCGAAATGAGACGACGGTGACGGAGTACCTTAACTATCCGCTGCGTGTCTATCCGGTCGGACGGCTGGATAAGGATTCGGAAGGGCTGCTGCTTCTGACGAATCAGGGCGATCTTGTGAATCGGATCATGCGTGCAGGGAATTATCATGAGAAAGAATATCTTGTGACAGTAAATAAGGAGATTACGGAGGATTTCCTTAAGGGCATGCGGGGTGGCGTTCCGATCCTTGACACGGTGACGAGACCCTGCACGGTAAAGAAAACCGGATGGAGAAGTTTTCAGATCATTCTGACGCAGGGGCTGAACCGTCAGATACGCAGGATGTGCGAATATTTTGGATATCAGGTGCAGACACTTAAGCGAGTCCGGATCATGAACCTGACCCTTGATGGGCTGGATCCGGGAGAATACCGTGAGATCCGAAAGGAAGAATGGAAGGAATTAGAAAAACGGATCCGAAATTCATCAAGTGAAACGATCAAAGAGACAGGAGGACATCATGGAAACAGCAGCCGTAAACCAAATGAAAGAACTGGTAAAAAAACTGAACGAAGCGGCAAAGGCCTATTATCAGGAAGACCGGGAGATCATGAGCAACAGAGAATACGACGCTCTGTACGATCAGCTGGAGCAAATGGAAGCAGAAACAGGCATCGTTCTGGCAGACAGTCCGACTGTTAATGTAGGATATGAGGCAGTAGATGCACTGCCAAAGGAAACACACGAATCTCCGATGCTCTCTCTCGACAAGACCAAAGAGCGAGAGACACTCAGAGCTTTTATAGGAACCAATCCGACACTGCTTTCCTGGAAAATGGATGGACTGACCATTGTCCTTACCTATGAGAACGGGGAACTTCAGAAGGCGGTCACCAGAGGAAACGGGATCGTCGGAGAGGTCATTACTAATAATGCAAGGACATTCAAGAATATCCCGCTTAAGATCGCCTATCAGGGAAGGCTTGTGCTGAGGGGCGAGGCAATCATCACCTATTCCGATTTTGAGAGGATCAATGAAACGATCGAAGATGTCGATGCCAAATACAAAAATCCGCGAAATCTCTGTAGCGGATCGGTCAGACAGCTGAACAATCAGATCACCGCGGAGCGAAATGTAAGGTTTTATGCGTTTGCGCTGGTATCTGCACAGGATGTGGATATGCATAATTCCAGGGCATATCAGATGGAATGGCTGAAATCTCAGGGCTTTGAGGTGGTGGAATACCGTATGGTGACAGGCGAAAGCCTGGACGAAGCGATGGATTATTTTTCTCATGCGATCGAGAATAATGATTTTCCATCCGATGGACTTGTTGCGCTTTATGATGACATTGCATATGGAGATTCACTTGGAAGTACTGCGAAATTCCCGCGAAATGCGTTTGCTTTCAAATGGGCAGATGAGATCCGCGAAACGACGCTTCGTGAGATTGAGTGGAGCCCGTCGAGAACAGGACTGATCAATCCGATCGCAGTTTTTGATCCGGTGGAACTGGAGGGGACGACCGTCAGCCGTGCAAGTGTCCACAATGTCAGCATTGTGAAGGAATTACAGCTTGGGATCGGCGATACGATCCAGGTCTACAAGGCAAATATGATCATTCCGCAGATCGCAGAGAACCTGACCAGGAGCAGTAATCTGGAAATCCCGCATATCTGTCCGGTCTGCGGTGAGGAAGCTAGGGTCATTCAGGAAAATGAAGTAGAATCTCTCTACTGCATGAACCCGGACTGTGTTGCGAAGAAGATCAAGGCATTCACACTCTTTGTAAGCAGAGATGCCATGAATATAGACGGATTGTCTGAAGCTACACTGGAGAAATTCATCGCCAAAGGTTTTATCCATGATTTCGGAGATATTTTTGAGATCGCGAAGCATCGCGAAGAGATCGTGACAATGGAAGGATTTGGAGAGAAATCTTATGACAATCTTATAGCAAGCATTGACAAAGCAAAGGAGACAACACTTGCGAAGGTGATCTACAGTCTTGGAATCTCTAACATCGGACTTTCCAATGCGAGAGTGATCTGCCGGCATTTTGATGATGATCTGGACAAGATCCGGACAGCCGAGGAAGAGGAGATCAGTGCGATCGATGGAATCGGCCCGGTGATCGCAAAGAGCCTCACGAAATATTTCAAAGATCCGGAAAACAACCGCAAGCTGGATCATCTGCTTGGATATCTTCATATTAATAAAGAAGAAGTTTCTGAGAACCAGACACTGGCAGGAATGAATTTTGTTATCACAGGAAGCCTGGAGCATTTCAGCAACCGCGGCGAAGCCAAGAAGCTGATCGAATCCTTGGGCGGCAAGGTGACAGGTACCGTCACAGGCAAGACAAATTACCTGATCAACAACGATACCACATCCAATTCATCCAAAAACAAAAAAGCCAGGGAACTTGGGATTCCAATTTTGTCTGAGGAAGACTTTATCAAAATGACAGAACAATAATATATAGAAAGAAGCACATAAAGGAGGAACGGAAAATGCCTATTAAAATACAGGGGGATTTACCGGTAAAAGAAATTCTGGAAAGAGAAAATATATTCGTCATGGACGAGGGAAGGGCTGTGCATCAGGACATTCGTCCGATCCAGATCCTGATCCTGAACCTGATGCCACTCAAGGAGGAGACAGAGCTTCAGCTTTTGCGTTCTCTCTCCAACACACCGCTGCAGGTGGATGTGACTTTTATGGCAGTGGAGAGCCATGAGGCAAGAAACACTTCGATCAGTCATCTGAATAAATTCTATGAGACTTTTTCTGATCTCAAAGACAGACGTTTTGACGGAATGATCATTACAGGAGCTCCGGTCGAGCAGATGGAATTTGAAGAAGTAGACTACTGGAACGAACTCCAGGAGATCATGGACTGGACTTCTGACCACGTGACCTCTACGATCTTTCTGTGCTGGGCTGCACAGGCGAGTCTTTATCATTTCTATGGACTTAAGAAACGCCAGCTTGACCACAAGATGTTCGGTCTGTTCTGGCACAAAGTCCTGAACCGCAAGATCCCGCTGGTAAGAGGGTTTGACGATATGTTCCTTGCACCACATTCCAGACATACAGAGGTCCCGATCGAGGACATCCGTGCCTGCAAGGACATCACGATCCTGGCAGAATCTGAGGAAGCTGGACTTTTCCTGGCAATGGCAGAAGGTGGAAGGAAGATCTTTGTGATGGGACATCCGGAATATGACCGTGTCACACTGGACGGCGAGTACAAGCGTGACATGAGCAAGGGACTCCCGATCGAAATCCCGGAGAATTATTATCGCGAAAACGATCCGGCAAACAAACCGCTGCTTATGTGGAGAGCACATGCAAACAATCTGTATACAAACTGGCTGAATTATTACGTATATCAGAGTACACCGTTTGATCTGTACGGAACACCTGATTTCGACAGTATTAAAGGGCATTGATAAATTAAAAAATAAGAGGGGGAAACGAAATGGATGGATCAATGTTTATCGGAACCTGGTGGTCACTGGTTCCACCGCTGCTGGCGATCGCGCTGGCGCTGATCACGAAGGAGGTTTACAGCTCACTGTTTATCGGTGTGGCAATGGGAGCACTGCTTTATACGGGCTTTCATCCGTGGAATGCGTTTGTAGCATTGTTTGACATCATGAAGAGCAGTATGAATCTGAATATTCTGATCTTTGACGTTCTGCTTGGAATGATCATTGTACTGATGGCGAAGTCAGGAGGATCAGCGGCGTATGGACGCTGGGCGGGCAGTAAGATCAAGAATAAAAAGAGCGCAATGTTTGCAACAACAGGACTTGGTATCCTGATCTTTGTGGATGACTATTTTAACTGTCTGACCGTAGGCTCTGTTATGCGTCCGGTCACAGACAAGTACAGAGTATCACGTGCGAAACTTGCTTACATAATCGACGCGACTGCAGCACCGGTTTGTATTATCGCACCGATCTCAAGCTGGGCGGCAGCAGTCAACTCTTATGTGCCGGCAGATGCAGGGATCACAGGATTCCAGCTTTTTCTCTGGACGATCCCGTATAACCTGTATGCACTTCTTACCCTGGTCATGGTATTTTATATGATCGGTACCGGATTTGATTTCGGACTTATGAAGAAACATGAACAGAATGCGGCAAGAGGAGATCTTTTTACTTCCGGCGGAGAAGAATTTGATCAGGTCAAGGAAGAAGAGATTTCTTCCAACGGTCATGTCATCGATCTGATCCTTCCGGTCCTGGTACTGATCGGAACTGCGATCGGTGCGATGATCTATACAGGATTCCTTGGCGGAGCGACAGATATCGTCACTGCTTTTTCCGGCTGTGATGCAGAGACCAGTCTGATCTTTGCAACGATGATCACCGTATTATTTATGCTCGTGCTGTATCTTCCGCGAAAAGTTGTCACATTCAAGGGGTTTATGGACAGCTTTGTAGAAGGATTCAAGATGATGATCCCGGCGATCGCGATCCTGATCTTTGCATGGTCACTGAAAGGAATGGGCGATGCACTTGAGATCGGAACTTTTGTCAAGACGATCGTAGGCACCAATGCATCTGCAAGTGTGATCCTTCCGGCAATCCTGTTCCTGGTGGCGATCTTCCTTTCTTTCTCAACAGGAACAAGCTGGGGGACATTTGCAATCCTGGTTCCGATCGCGATCGCGATGTTTCCGAGTGCGGACAATATGCAGATGATGATCATTGCAGTATCCGCGGTTCTTTCCGGAGCTGTCTGCGGAGACCATGTTTCGCCGATCTCTGACACAACGGTTATGTCCTCAGCAGGTGCACAGAGTAATCATATCAATCATGTAACGACACAGATGCAGTACGCGGCTGTAGTTGCAGTGGTATCCGCAGTGGGCTTCCTGCTTGCAGGCTTTGTCCATGTATGGTGGATCGTCCTGGGAGCCAGCCTTATTCTGCTGCTTGCGGTCCTTACTGTGCTCCGCAAAGTTGCAAAGTAGATGATATCTGACAGGAAAGAGACAGGAGATATGACGAAGATCAAAGTACCTTATATCGACCAGAGCGGCAGATATCCGACAGGATGCGAGAGCGTCACTGCTGTCATGCTTCTCCGTTATCTTGGGTGTGATATTACGGTAGATGGTTTTATCCGGAACTGCCTCAGGTGCAGGGCGATGGAGCAAAGAGAGGACGGACTTTATGGACCGGATCCGAACGAATTTTTCTGTGGAAGTCCTTATGATGATGAGGCTTTTGGATGCTATGCACCGGCGCTTAAGGGAGCACTTGAGCGGGCGGCAGGAGATACTTTTGCATTTGTCAATGAGACAGGAACTTCCATAGAAGAGTTGTGCAGAAAGTACATTGACCGTGGGATGCCGGTAGTTTTCTGGGCCTGCATCAATATGCGAAAGGAGATCCCGGGGCCGGAGTGGAAACTTCTGGATTCCGGTGAGCGGTTTGAATGGACTTCCAATGAGCATTGTATGCTTCTGGTGGGATATGATGAGAATGGCTACTGGTTCAACGATCCATATGATCATAATGGCGTGATCTTTTACGAAAAGGAACTGACAGAGCAGCGTCATGCGGCACAGCACAGTATGGCGATCGGTGCTTCGAAGAAAAAAATTTAAAATTCACAAAATCTCTATTTTCAAATGGCCGGATATCTGTTATAGTAGATGTTGGTTACAGCAAACAATTTATTTGCACAGAAAGAAGTGTTTATTTTGCGAAAGAAATCACACATACTGTTAGCAAGATATCTGGCAGACCAGATGCCTGCTAATGAGAGCTTACAGTCACATAGAAAAGCATTTTGTCTCGGAAATATTCTTCCGGACATCCAGCCATCCTTTGTAACCAAGAGACATGAATATTTTGGCACCTTTGACGAGGTACAGGGAAAGATCAGCCGTCTGGTAGAGAACGGTCTGGTAGAATACAATGACCGTGTGTTCTGGAGAAGAGCAGGCGAGATCATGCATTACATTGCAGACTATTTTACATTTCCGCATAACAAGACATTTGACGGATCTCTGCGTCAGCACAATACGTATGAGAAGCATCTGAAGAATGAACTCAAGGTCTTTGTTGAGAGTGGAAGAGCAGATATTTATGCGGAGAAGAATCTTCGCTTTGATACACTGAACCAGCTTCTTGATTATATCAGAGAGCGTCACAACGTTTACCTTGACCGCAAGCGTTCGATCGAGGAGGATATCCATTATATCTTAAGTGTATGCTTTCAGGTATTCCAGGGATTGTTCCAGCTTTGCCTCCGTGTAGTAGCATCAGGTGTACCGGCAGTAAATATCTGAAAATATGAAAAAAATATGAAATTTACCCAAATCCGCCGGAGTGTTACACTCCGGCGGTTGATTTTGAAAAAACAGTATGCTAAAATAAGCACAGTTATTATGTAAGTTAGAAGATTTTAACATATTCCTTTCAGGAAAGGGGAATATGGTCACAGAAGGGAGTTTTTTTGGCAGAATGAAGAATAAATATCTGACAAAGTATTTATGCATCTCGATGATTTCAGCAATGGTTTTGTCCAGCCCGATGTCTATTCTAGCTGCGGATGAAGGAATAGAGGCTTCAAGCGATTTTGGAGACGGCAGTGATCTGAGTGATGGTTCCGGGGAGGAGACACCGGCACCAGAACCAACAACAGCGCCAGATCCGGAACCAACAGTCGCACCGGAACCAACAACGGCACCAGAGCCAACGACAGCACCGGAACCGACAACAGCGCCAGAACCAACGACGGCACCGGAACCGACAACAGCACCGGATCCAACAGCAACTGTGACACCGGTTCCAACTACAGCGCCTACGTCAACACCAACGCCGACTCCGACAACAGATAATTCAGCAGTGACTGCGCTGATCAGTCAGATCAATGCCCTGGCAGGGGAGACACTTACTTTGAATCATGCATCCAGAGTAGAGGCACTTCGGACAGCTTACAATAATCTGTCAGATGAACAGAAAGCAATGGTTACCAACTATCAGACTCTGGTAAAACTTGAGGCAAAGATTGCAGAACTTAAGAAGAAACAGAACAGCAGCAACAGCAATACTACTGATATTTCAGATGGAACGAAAACGACAGATGTGACAGGTAAGACCGGTACACCGGTTTATTATGTGTCAAACCTTCATGCAGGAAAGGACTTTTATCTGGACAGCCTGAAGGAGAATTATCAGCTCAGCTTTTCTGATGATTTTTCATCTGTAATGGACGAAATTGAGAAAGAATATAAAGAAAAGAACAAACTGACAGATGCCAGTGACAGCAGAACGGATGGAATGACTACATCTGCGGATTCTCTGCTCGTGCGAAACTGGCAGGATATTCTGGCGATTTATGTGTATGAGCAGAGCCAGAAAGGTACCAAGGAATTTAAACTGGATTCTTCCAGCAAGGATGAGCTTGCTGAGATTTTTGCAAAGATGAATCCGGTAGTTCGTGACAAAGAAAATATCACCCATGTTTCCTATGGAAACTATCATATTAATACGTACATCAAGCAGAATAATATTGCACAGGACAAGAGAACTGTTCTCAAGAAATACACAGAAACAGACTGTAAGCTCCTTTGTGCGATCGTTACAGATGCCAAAGGATTTGTACGTCAGAGTGTTGGAGATGATGTTTCGGAAGAACGTGTCAATGTCATTACAGCGGCATATTCTCTGGTAGGTGAGGTCGGCTATTTCTGGGGCGGCAAGTCTACTACGATCGGCAAGGATCCGAGCTGGGGAAATGCAGAGAAGGTTTCAGCAGCCGGAAGCCCGAGCACAGGAACGACCAGAGCCTATGGTCTGGACTGCAGCGGCTTTGTTACCTGGGCAGTCATCAATGGATATGACAGCACAGATATGGAAGGCAGTGTTGGAGATGGAACTTCTGATCAGTGGGAAAAGGCAAATGTAGTCAGCGAGCAGGATGCGCAGCCTGGCGACCTGGTGTTCCAGAATGGTCCGGAATCAGGAAGCAATAATCATGTGGGTATCATCTGTGGTAAGACAGATGCGGGCGACTGGATCGCAGTACATTGTTCTTCCAGCAAGAACGGGGTTACAGTAGGAGAGGCATACGGTGCAAGTTTCCGTTACATCCGTCAGCCATCTTTCTATCCGACACAGGAAGAACTTGCCCAGATGGTAAGTGATGGAACGACTGCAAGTAATGCAGAGGCACTGGATACTGCCGCAGATGTAACAGAAACATCGGATGGTGATTTCACAGCCAATACAGAAACAAAAGCAGACACTAAGAAAGCAGAAGAATCCAGCGAAGATACATCAGGAATTGATATCAGTTTTGAGGATGATGTGGAAGCAGGAACAGAGGATGCCGGGCTTTCTGACGGAATCACTTCAGGAAGTACAACAGTAGAAGTGACAGGTACACTTAAAGAAATTCTCGAAAAGGGAATGACAGTTTCTTCCGGCAGTGCCGCAATTTATCCACAGCAGCCGGATAACAGTGATATTCAAGTGGAATTCGAAGATTAATACCTGAGAAAAGCCCGTGAAGATCGGTATATGATTTTCGCGGGTTTTTTGACATCGGGATTTGTCGGTTGTTCGTGAATATCCGTAATACAGACCCTTTTTTCGGTATGCTATAATAAAAAGAAACTATCAGGAAGACAGAGGAGTGGGAAATGAGAAAGCACAGGTTGCCTCAGAAAGTATGCCTGTTTGTGATTTTGCTTGCCGTTCTGGGATGGGGACTGAATACACGGATCCACAGATCTGGAGAGACAGGCAGTGATACAGAACAACAGTCTGTGATCATGGATGTGGCGAGGGGGATTTTTGACAGAGAACCTTCAGAGGTACAGGATTTACGAGAACAAAGTATAGCAGAGACGGACGAGGGTGGATATCAGGAGTATTATTTTAATCTTCTCGGGGATGATGAAAGAAGAATCTACCGGGAAATGTTAGATGGAATTGAGAAAAGAGAGAATAATTTTTATCTGACAACTTCAGAAGAAACGAAGATCAACAAGGTTTATCATGCACTTCTTAAGGACCATCCGGAATTGTTCTGGGTACATAACCGGCAGGAAGTATATACAACTTCCTATCAGGGGAAAGATTACTGTGAATTTGCCCCGGGCTATACTTACACAGATCAGGAAGTCGAAGAAATTCAGCAGGCAATGCAGAATGCCTGTCAGGAAGTTCGAAGTCTGATTCCAGAAGGAGCAGATACTTACGAGAAAGTCAGGACAGTTTACGCTTATCTTATTGATCATGCAGAATATGCATCTTCTGAGGATGATCAGAATATTGCGGGGATTTTCTGGAAAGGGCAGGCAGTCTGCGCCGGTTATGCAAGGGCTGTACAATACCTCCTGGAACAGCTTGATATCCCCTGCATTTATGTCGAAGGGGATACCAGGGACAGTGATGAGGGACATGCATGGGATATTGTTCAGATAGAAGGGCAGTATTATTATGTGGATGCAACCAATGGAGATCAGCCGCAGTTTCTGGAGGGAGATGCTGTTCAGTTCGCAGAACACAAAACAATTATTTATGACTATCTCTGTCCGTTTCCTCAGGAGTATGAGCTGGTTTATACAGCTTCGGATGAATTTCCTGTACCGGAATGTACGGCAACAGATAAGAATTTCTATATGTTAAATGGAGCATGCTTTGACAGTTACGATTACCAGTCGCTATATGAATTTTGCTGTATGCGTCTGGATAACGGGGCTGCGGTAGTTCGTTTTAAGTTCAGAAATCAGGAAGATTTTGACGAAGTTTATCAGCAGTGGATTCAGAGCGACGGAGATGAATATATTCAGGATGTGGCACGATATTATATGGGACTGTATGGGCTTAGTACAGTAGAGTATCATTATGGAGTTCTGGATAATCTCAAAACAATGTATTTTATGTTTTAGGAGGAGCGTTATGACAGGAATTTTACAACAGATAATGAGTACCATGGAGCAGACCAGGTCCGTTTCGGTTCTGGACAGTGTTTCTATGATCGGATTTGCAGCCCTTCTTGTTCTTGGTGCGATCAATTGCGTATTGGGATACCGGCTGCTCCGCTTCTGGATGATGCTGTTTGGCTTTCTGATCGGAGGCGGTATCGGACTTGGCGTGGCATATACCATGGGAATCCAGGAAAAATATATGTACGCAGTGATCATGATCGGTGTGGGCATTCTGCTCGCAGTGATCGCTTTTCTGAGCTACAAGGTCGGAATTTTTATTATCGGTGCAGGCATCGGACTGGGACTTGGAATCTATGTTTTCCATCCGACAACTTCTCTGGTATTTTTCTTCTGCCTGCTGCTTGGCGTGGGACTTGGCGTGCTTGCCATGAAGTGGGCGGGGATTGTCCTGATCGTTGGAACCAGCCTGCTGGGCGGCGCCATGGCAGGTTTTTCCTTGGCGAAACTTGGAGGACTTGCAGATATTCCGTATGGACTTGGCTTGAGCGTGGGTTGTGCCCTTCTTGGTATGCTGATCCAGTTTGCGACAAACCGCCGTGTTGTGATCGAAGAAGAGGAATATGACCCGCAGGAATACGAAAAAGCTCGCAGAAGCTCAGACTATGTGGATACAGACGATTATCTTCCACGCAGAAAGAGAGAAAGAGCAACGGGTGAGGAACAGAAATCCCAGAGGAATCGTAAACGCCGTGAAGAGCATTCCAAAGAACATAATTCTGTTCAGCAGAAACAGGTAGTTGATGTTCCGCTTGAGAAAAAAACACGTAAGCGCAGGCTCGATGATCCGGCACCGGAACGGGAGGAGACAGTTGTATACCGTCCAAAGAGAACCAGCGCATCTGCGGGAACAGGGCGCAGTGGCAGCGGTAATGTGAATGACAGAAATGTAAATAATAGAAATATAAATAACCGAAATGTCAGACGGAATACTTATGAGGATGATTATTACGATGATTACTATGATGACGAGCCGATCGACGAGGAGGATCTTGACGAGCAGATCATTCAGGAAATGATGGATGAGGATGACCGCGAAGGCGAAGAGATCTGGAACCGGATCTCCGGAAAGAATTCAAGAAATACAAAGAATACAAAACGAAACAGAAATGCCAGATAAGAGGCAGGAAAGAAGGACACAATGGCAAAGGAAGCAAAGACAAATGCAATGAGAATGTTGGACCGCCAGAAGGTGAAGTATGAGGCGTTCCCTTATGAATGTGATGAATTTATAGATGGACTCCACAGTGCAGACCTGATCGGTGCACCATACGAACAGTCCTTTAAGACACTGGTCATGGAGGGCAAAAGCGGCGGCTATTATGTGTTCGTAGTTCCGATCGAGAAAGAAGTAGACCGCAAGGCAGCAGCCAAAGCAGTCGGCGAGAAAGCAGTAGACATGATCCATGTCAAGGATATCCTCAAGATTACGGGATATGTCAGGGGTGGCTGCAGTCCGCTCGGAATGAAGAAAGCATATCCGACAGTTTATGATGCATCCGCGGGAAACTTTGATGAGATCTATGTGAGCGGCGGAAGGATCGGACTGACACTCAAGGTTCCGCTTGAACCACTTCTCAAGGTGACCAATGGGAAGCTTGCTGATATCACCATGAAATGATAAATATATAAAAATCCCCCGTTCCATGAGAAGTGTCTCGGGAACAGGGGATTTCTTGTATATGGAATAAATCAGATGCAAAGATTTAGTTATCCGCAGCGTCCTCTTCATTAACCTGGAAGACATGGCGTTTCTTGGCCATTTCGTCGCTTGCCAGATATTCGTCATAAGTTGTGATCTTGTCGATCAGCTTGCCGTCCGGAAGGATTTCCATGATACGGTTTGCAGTTGTCTGTACAAACTGATGATCGTGTGAGGTGAAAAGGATGACACCCGGGAATTTGATCAGTCCGTTGTTCAGGGCAGTGATGCTTTCCATGTCAAGGTGGTTGGTAGGCTCATCAAGGATCAGGATGTTCGCACCGGAGATCATCATCTTGGATAACAGGCAGCGGACTTTCTCACCACCGGAGAGTACACGGACTTTCTTGACACCGTCTTCGCCCGGGAAGAGCATTCTTCCGAGGAAGCCACGTACATAAGTAGCATCCTTGATCTCAGAGTACTGGGTCAGCCAGTCTGTAA
>ERZ772818.2344-NODE-2344-length-14599-cov-7.132563_pt1 | contig 14599 bp, 16 predicted proteins | sample MGYA00580837_ERZ772818 | MGnify/ENA primary metagenome ERZ772818 (study PRJEB29015, sample SAMEA2737671) | human gut metagenome | biome: human gut; feature: human-associated habitat; material: faeces | place: China | collected 2012 ...
ATTTTACCGTTGCCCGGTTTGATGAAAACGCGAGCTGCGGAACTTTTGCGGCGACTGTTCCTGGCGCAAAGCATTGATCACCAGACAATCCAAGTTTTTCAGACACGCGTATGAGGCAGCCGGCATAGTCAGCATATCCGTAATCCAGGCCATCTCCCCAATGCGATATCCCATAATCGGCAGTTTGCCGTGCATGACCCGAAAAGGAAGCATTTCTACCGAATGGCCATAACTGTTGCTGACGGTGAAAGGTTTGCCAGCCTCAATAACGTGCAACGGAATATGAGGCACTCCCGGATACAGATTTTCAGTAAAACAATAAGGAATACGAGCCTGAAGGCGATCGGCCGTATATGCTTCGGCATAGACCGGAATATCTCCGAAACGGCAGAAAGGACGCAAATCGTCCAGCCCTCCTACGTGATCATAATGCTCGTGTGTGATCAATACGGCATCAATCGGCCGGTAATCATCCATGCGGATCATTTGTTCACGGAAATCCGGACCGCAGTCTATCAGGATACGCACTCCATTCACTTCTACCATTCCCGAACAACGCAAGCGGTTGTCACGAGGATCTTTACTGGTACACACCTCACACCTGCAGCCCACCTGAGGGACTCCGGTTGAGGTTCCGCTGCCCAATATGGTTACCTTCATACTCTCTCCGTTCTGATTAGTTTGACATTCTCAACCTTTCAGCCGATATAATTTACTTCCGGCCGAATGGTCACACCAAAACGTTCGCGGACGGAAGCCACTATTTCTTCAGCCAGATGCATGACTTCCTTTCCGGTTGCTCCGCCGCAATTGACCAGTACCAGCGCCTGTTTCTCATGCACACCGGCATGTCCCACACGCTTTCCTTTCCATCCGCAACGGTCGATCATCCATCCGGCCGGAATCTTGACATGAGCGTCATCCACCGGATAGTGAGGCATGTCCGGATATTGTGCGAGCAATGCTTCAAACTGCATTTTCGGTACAACCGGATTCATAAAGAAACTGCCTGCATTGCCCAATACTTTCGGATCAGGCAACTTGGCCTGCCGGATGGCAATAATGATCCGGCGTACATTCTCCAAATCTACCTGACATCCTTGTTTCTCCAGTTCCGCACGGATATTTCCATATTCCAGATGGAAGACAGGATGCTTTTTCAACCGATAGGTTACGAAAGTCACTGCATATTTTCCTTTCAGTTCCTGTTTGAAGACACTTTCCCGATATGCATAACGGCATTCCTCCCGCATGAACCGGCGTTCTTCTCCGGTTTCCAGTCCAAACGTATCTACCGAAACAATCAGATCCTTGGCTTCCACACCATAGGCACCGATATTCTGTACGGCCGATGCCCCGACTTCACCGGGAATCAATGAAAGGTTTTCCGCACCATACCAGCCATTGGCAACCGTATAAGCGACAAAATCGTCCCATACTTCACCGGCTCCGACACGGACTTCCACCTCTTCTTCCGTTTCCTTTACCACCGTATATCCCTTTATGGCCGAATGCAGAATCAGACCTTCATAATCAGAAGCAAACAGCAGATTACTTCCTCCGCCAATATGTAAAGCGCGGGCAACCGCTTCACGCTCTGCATTCCACAAACCGCGAAGTTCCTCCACTGACGCATACTCCACAAAGCGGGAAGCCTTCACATCCATACCAAAGGTATTGTAAGGCAGCAGCGAGCAATTATATAATTCTTTCATGCATCAATCAGTAAAAAAAGTCAATGAAACGTTCTGTCTAGTCACTTAAATCCTCAAACTTCATCAGCTTCCAGATGCCATGCCGGCGTTCAAAATACATCACGTTGCTGAAACCGTTTCCAAATCCCTTGAATTCAACAACCTTCGTATCCGAAGTCAAGGTTTCAGTCTGTCCATAACGTACATTGGTCAGCTTTTCTTTCATCATCGGCGGACGGAAAGCAAACCACTGACCGATGTCAAGTGTAGTTTCCAGAATCTGGAATTCATCCTCCGGATCGGCCGTAACAAACAACAAGGGGTAATGCAGACGCTCTCTCTGGAAAATAGAATCCGATGCAAAATGCTCATAGAAAGTCAGGAAATCTTCCTCGTTTCCTTCCCCATGTGCAAGTTTCTCCCAATTTATGGCTTCCAGGAACCAGGCATCTTTCTTGCGCTCAAAATAATAACGCTTCACCCGTTTCTCTTTCAGATAAATCCATTCCACCTGTACACTATGCAGACTCGTATCTTTTTCCATTTCCATTTCTTCCGCCTTATCAAACAGAATGGTATAAGCATCCTGACGGCTGAACAAAGGATCAAACTTCCAGGCTTCCCGGCTTATGCGTTTAACCTCCTTACCCTCATAGTAAGGCATCGGAAAAAGAATACGTGAACGCTGGAATTTTTCATCCGAAGCAAAATTGTAGAAAAAATCAGCAAAACTTTCATCGACCGTAACAGGAATAACTTCCTCTACGAGCACCATCGTGTCCTGAAGCACTGAATCAGAACCTACATTCATCGAATCAAGCTGTTCGGTCAGCTTCTCAAACGGATCTACTTTTTTTCCATTTCCGCCACAAGAAGCAATGAAGATCAACAAACAGCAACCAAAAACTATTTTTTTCATCTGCACTTCTGAAAAATCAAATGCAAAATTAGCAGTTTTTTTCTTTTCCCTATCAAATAAGAGAGAGTTTTCTTTTTTGTCCCTCAAAAATCAAAATATTTCAGTTTTAATCCTTACCTTTGCGCATACGAAAAAACAGATTACAGAAATATGTTAGCAAAAATAGAAGAACTGCTTCAGGAAGTAGACAGCCTCACAGCCGGCAATGCCGAAGAACTGGAAGCGCTGCGTATCAAATACCTGAGTAAAAAAGGAGTCATCAACGCCTTGATGGCAGATTTCCGCAATGTGCCTGCCGAACAGAAAAAGGATCCGATCCGCAGGTGCTGGATATCCTGCGCCGGGATTACGTGATCGTGGCGCTCTACTCCGACGACAAGAAAGTCCTGCCCGAAAACGAATGGGTGACCGCCGATTCGGGCAAAGTGCTCAAAAGTCTCGGCAAGATCAACTCCTACTATGCGCTGAAAACCTACGGCGTCAACGCCCAGCCCTACTACGTACTGCAGGGCCGCGACGGGAAAACGCTCGTGCCGCCGCGCGGATACGACCTCAATGTCGAAAACTTCGTGCAGTTCCTGCGCAGCGGCATCGAAGCCTACAAGAAGCAGCAATAACACGGATATACGTATAAAAGAGCCTGCTACCTCACAAGTAGCAGGCTCTTTGCATACACACCCGGCGGCGTTACTTTTTCTCTTTCCCGCGGTCGGAGAAAGCCGCTTCCACTTCGGCTTCCTTCGCTTTACGTTCCTTGGCGGTCGGGGTCTTGCCCTCCTTCACCAGTTCATCGACCTTGCGTTCGAAATTCTGCTCGCAAGGCGTGCAGGTCGTTTTCGTATCCTCTTTCATAACTTTTGGAATTTGACGTTACACCTTCCCCGGCAAATTACGCGCCGGAGTTTGCGACCCGACGGCAGTTCGTACCGTTTTTTTGCGTATCTTGTTGAAACCAAACGCAACTTCAACACAACGACATGAAAATTCACAAGACCGACATTCCGCCCCGGTCGCTGCTGACACCCTGTCTGCCGGGTGATTACCACGACTGCTTCACATACGGCATGACCTGCCGGCGCAAAATCTCGCCCGACGACCTGATGACGGCATTCTGGACGACGATGCCCGGATGGGTAAACACGCTGTTCAAACTGCGCAACGCGCTGGTCAGACCGTTCGGACTGCAAACCGACAACGGCGATGCGAAACAGCTGGAAAAGGCAATCCGCAGCGGCAGGGATTACCGCATGATGTCGGTCGTCGGCAAAACCGACAATGAAACGGTAATTTCACTCGACGACAAACACCTGAAAGCCTACCTCTCGGTTTACGCCGAAGCGCGCGAAATCCACCTGAGCACCTTGGTCCGATACCACAACCGGCTGGGATTCTTCTATTTCAACCTGATCCGCCCATTCCACACGCTCGTCGTGAAAAGCATGTTCCGGAGGATTATCAAGGCGCACGGCTTGTAGATCGCCGTCAGCCTGCATTATTCGCCGTCGGTTTACAAAAAAACAGGGGTCGGATTTTTCAATCCGACCCCTTTGGTAGCGGGAGGAGGACTCGAACTCGGAATGTTTAAGCCTATATTTCAATGAATTATACTAGCTTCTCTGCTAAAAAGTATTCCAACAAGTATTGTTTATTCAATATTTGAACTGATTAAATCCACCATTTCAGCAGATACCCGAAGAATATTTTGTATAGAATTCGTACCATAGATATTGCGTTGTTTCATTCCACAAACCAACTGTACTCCTTCTCTCCCGCCAGCGCCTTTGCCAGTCCGTCTGCAAATACCATAGCATTGCGGCTCCTCGTTAGGAACGAATCGATATAACTCGACTTGTTGGCTCCAGTAAAGAGGTTGAACACTCGCCATAGGTCTATCTCTCCTTGCTTGTCGCAGGCAAATGCAGGGTCGTTGTAATAGGCCCTTGCAATGGTGTTCAGATGGCAGTCCGTGAACTCGAACTCCGGGAGCAGTTTCCGCTGTGCCGGTGGCAGGAACTGGTATAACCTCGCCTTGCCTACCAGCTGTGCGAACTGACTCTCCGACATCGTACTGTCGAGCAATGCCCGCATCCGCTCCAGATGGCGTTTGGCATTGTAGCTTACCACCAGTTCGGTAATCTTCGCCGTCAACTCTTGCGTATTCGTCACCCGTATCTCTTCGGCCACACCGTCCGTAGCCACACACATATTGCAACACACCATGTTTTTGAAGCCGATAAAGACCTTGAACTTCTCGAAGCCTTTCTTGCTATACAGGTTCTCTTGGTTATAGGCTCTGACACCCCCTATCGTAAGGTTCAGCCTGCATCTGTCGATGGTTTCCGTGACAGAGGGAATTTCGATGCAGAACATCATCCGCTCGTAATAAATCGTCTTGTCTGCATCCGTAAGCTCGTGTACCGCCTTGTGGATGGCTTCGGGAGTCCGGCCCTTGACGATATGGCTCACCCGGATTTCGGGATTGTCTACCGTATCTCCTCTGAACATCCGCTGCGCACACTCCCACATGGTTTCGATGAATTGGTTATGGGAGATGGTCACCTCGTTGTCTTTGGAGAATACCGGGGTAATACAGTCGTTCTTGAGGTGGTAAAGGCTGACCTGTTTGGTATTGGCCTCGATGAAAGGCTTGCGTGGCTGTTCTTCGGGAGTTTCCCGAAACGGGGATTCTTCATCCTCACCGAACGAGGGCGAGGAAATAATCGGCTGCATATCGTCCTTCGCATCTTCAACGGGCACAAAGGGCAGCGGGTGGGGTTGGTTATCGGGCTGTATTGCCCGCCGGATAGCTGCTTCCATAGCTTACAGGGGTTGGGGTTTGACATTGGTTGCACCAGTCGAGAATCCGTGTCCCGACTTGGCTGGTAATGGGAAATTCGGGTTTCCCGGCGAACAGTTCCGTACGGTCTTTGGATGCCGTGGCATAGTGCTTCATGTTCACGTCGAAGACGATGGTAAACTCATAGTCCACGTTGTCACGCTGCACGGCCTTCAACCCTACTTTCTCCGGAATCATCTTCCCGTTACGCTCGTTGAGTACGTACTCCTGCTTGCTGCGCATGGTACAGATGACATGGCACGAGGAATTGAGGATACGCTGGATAAAGGCGTTCTGACGCGGCGTGACCTTGGCCCAGTTGGCAAAGGAGTTGCCTTGCAGATTGGCGTGGAAATCCAGCAGGTAATCCCAGCAATGCGAGATACTGTCGATGATGATTACTTCCATGCCTGCGCTTTCGCAGATACCGATGGCATCGATGTATTTCTCCGGGTTGTAGGGTTCCGAGAGGGAGAGTACGTTGTAGGCTCCCAGATGGGCATAGAGGTCTGCACTGCCGTTCTCGGTGTCGATAACGGCGATTTTAGTCCAGTCGGAAGCCATACCGCAGGCCAGCAGCAGGCTGGAATAGGTCTTGCCCGAACCCGATGCCCCTTGCAGGGCCAGCCGCATCTTGGCTGCCCGGCGTTGTGAATGTCGTAATTGCATAGATAAATGGTTATTTGATATGGGAATGATTATAGTACGGTGATAAAAAGCAAGGCTGCTCCTTTTGAGGGGAACAGCCTTTTAAATGAAGAGGACGATTCTTACAGTACGGCAACCGTGGTGAACTGAGGATTGTCGCCTGCATTGTGAAGCAGGAGGAACTGCTCGCCGCTCTCCTCGGAGAGAACTTCCGAAATGACGGGATGGTCGAGCGCTTCGGCGGGATACTTCGACGTGACAGCGCCCGCCTTATCGCCATACCCGAAGAAATGCTTGCCCGTCTGCTCGTTGCGGATGATGCGGATTTGAAGGATGCCTTTCCACTCCTTGAACTCGTCGAGGGTGAATGTCCGCAGGAATTTGAGCGTGTGGTTCATAGTCATGGATTTTTTAGATTCGACAACATGGGCAATAATATGATGTGCCCCACAGCCCAGCCGGGGTCGTAACCCAATCCCGCAAAGCGGGAGGGGGTATTCGGGGGATATATCGCACGGGCATACATTTTCAGCCTTTCAGAAAAAATTTTATTGCAAAAAATAATGAATTCGACTCAAGTAACCACAAGAATTCATCGTATGATGGGTGGTACTTGAGCCGATTCGCATGTGGGGACAGAGGATATTCGGTTATATCATTTTAATAGCCGTAGTTACTTGATTCTCATATTGCAGGAGAAAAAGCCCGGAGAAAGGCAAGGTTACTCACTCAAACATAAATTTTTATATAAAATAATTAATCTGAATGAGTAAACCCCTATTATAATAACGGGCTGAATGGATGTTTGACAGCAACCTTCATACTCACTTACTTTATTATTCTATATACAAGTAAGTGAGTAAAAATCCCCACATTCTGGAGAATGCAGGGATGAATTCGATAACCTTTTCAGTTAATATACATCCGGATTCTTGGCATTTTGAATATATTTAATATAAAACTTATTCGGAGCCTGTTCCTTGCAAACTGTCTTATATCGGCTTGCTCTGTAAGATTTCCCCATACAATCTTTCTCGATTTTAATATCTGTGGCAAACGCCCCTGCGGTAATATTCACAATATCTGCAACATAAAAATCATTATTCACAACAATGGGCAAACCATTTTCTCCAATTTTATAACAGATTACATTACCAAACTTTATAGGAGAATTGGCATTTGTATATTTCAAATGCTTCACTCCCGATTTCTTGGGAGCAAGCAAGAGTCCGCATTCCCGATAAATATTATCAAGAATTTGATACTCATAGAACAACTTTGCTGTTTTAGGAGGAATGCAAACCTTGTTTTGCTCCTTGATTTCCACCGAAGCATTCGTTTCTGCCTGTATTTGGGCTGCACTGCTTTGAGATACTCCAATAGCACCCGATGCACTCGCAGATACACTTGCGTCATATCCAAGCCATGTTCCATAAAGAGTTCCGGATAAAGTCTCGGAATAGTTTGCAGATTTGCCAAATGATTTTCCGAAGCCTACACGAGTAGACTTGCCATACACATAAGTCCGATCCAAGTAGTAATTATTAGCATAGCCATTGAAAATGAAAAAACTTTCTTGCAAATTCACAATTATGTTTTTATCTGTCTTATTGTAGAATATAAATCCGGCGTTTCCATGAGAAGCCCACAAATTATACGTTATTTTACAATTCTCATCCTCATAAACCATATCGGTTTGTTGGGTTTCGACCGATTGAGATTCGGCCGTCAATACTTGATAAAATTCTTTCGAACATGATGAAAGCATACTTGCTAACATCATGATAACAATGGCATAATAGTAGTTCTTTTTCATGATTATTAAGTTTGGAAATTAAAAAAGTGTTGGGATTTCTGTTTCTGAATACTTGTTTATTGAATTTATCTAGTACAGGCTATTACTCGGATCTACGATATAGGTTCTTGAAATTTTATCATGCAACCAAATAATCTGGCCATTATGCGCCCGCCACTTAAAACCTGTAATGATAAGTATAATATTGAGAGGAAAACATATAGTTCGCAACATAATTCTATTTAATGATGGCCGAGAACCATCAAGCATAGAAATTCGCAGTCCCATTACCATCATGCCGGGAGTTCTACACCATAAACTTTCAAAGAAAAAGAGGTAGAACTCAACCCATAATAGTATTGATAAAAATACGACATTAATCGATAAGAAAAATCGTTCTAATGGGAGCACCAACAATAAAATTCCTAACGTTGTAATTAAAAATGTATCAACAATAGAGCTGATTATGCTTTTATACCAAGGCACCTCATGTAATTCAAAATAAGAAATTTGACTTTTAGTAGAAGCAATTTCTGCATCTATCTCCATATTTTTACACTTGGTATCAAAATCTGCATATTCATTAGTCAAACCACATACTATTCCCCTTTTTATATCCAGACATTGATACTTACATACAGAACAAAATTTCAATTTTTCTTCACGAGTCATAATTTAATCTTTTAGGTTGTTAATAACAATTTCATTACCCCTCCACACTTAGGACACACCGGATTATCTTCGCTCCACTCCTCGACATTCTTTGAACCACACCACATGCAAAAAGGTTCATTGGGTATGTATTCCCAATATATCTGCCCGGTTGAAGCATATATCAAGGTATTGGGCTGACCTTTCAGATAACGATTATCGCATAAGCGTTTGCAATCTTTACAAGTAAAGGATGTAAATTTGGCTAATGGCGTTTCATCTTCCCAACGATGACCTACACAGCAATCGGTGTAACCGCAAGCCAGACAATAAAATCGAAGAACTGCCATAGCATACAGTTAATCAGTTGCATTATTATTTACAGTAATTCTATCCCGGTTCTATTCGAGTGAGTTAGGACTAATCTATTTTAATTAGTCTTTATAGTATTTACATTCGACTTTTTTCCATCCTTTATAAATCCAACGTAACACGAGGGGGATTATGGCACAATAAAGAATAAATTCACTAATATCATAACGGTCTAAATCGCCTTCAAAAGGAAACCAACGTTTAATTTGACGATCAAAATCATCTCCGTAAGCTAATCCACGAAGTAACAGTAGAATATTGAGGACACACCAAAAATAATATATCCTAGCAACATTTTTAGAAATGCGTGGTCGAATGATTTCTTTAGCCTCTTCACAAGATGAAAATGCAGATATAATACATCCTAGTTCTATATCAGAGAATTTAATCCATTTATTTTCAGTTAATTGATATGAATAAACTTGTTCTTTGAGGATATGTTCATATTTCAGCCAATAAAATTGACTTATCTTATCTAATGAAGGATAAGCGATATCAAAATTTTCTTCAAAATAAAGGACAGGGGCGCCATCACTATTTTTAATATGCTGATACGTAGAATAATGTCCGGTCACATCTGTATCCTCTTGTGTCAAAATTGTAATTACATGTTGATTAATATGGTTACACGTGCATATAAAAAATTTAGTATCCTTGGCTGTTGCTACAATATCAGCAAATACCTCCTGTATAAATTTTAGATTTACTTCTATTGAATCATGTTTTGCAATTTTATATGCACCTATTATAAATGGAATCGTTATCCCAGTTGTTATTACTCCTTTATCTTTTAATAAATTGATTAATGTGAATGCGAACGGTTGTTGGCTTATCACAGTCAGGTTCTCATTTAAATTAGTAGTCATAGTTTTAGAACTATTCCCGCCCAACTCCGATTCGGGTGATTATAAAAAGAAAGTGTGGAGTTGTTAGTTTATCGTACTGGAGGCTCTGGTATGCCATAGGACAAATAAACAATACCCCACACTTGGGCAGTATATCAAGAATGATATATCTACGCAAGTGATGAGTGTTTGTATTGCCTATCCCTGTCCTTAAAATTTACCAGATTCCCAGTACAGGATGAAGCTAAACACTTTCATCAATCAATATGTCACCGCTCTGACGAACGGTATCACAAAGTTAGAAAATGTTTTTGAAATACAACACACTCTTGGGGTATTGTAGGTGCAAATTACGGTTAAAAGTTTCTGAAAATCAAGATTGAATTATATATATGATTATCCTACGTTGGGGATTACTGTTTTACTTGATTCAAGTACCCCATAAAATGAAAGGCCTGCCATTACTGACAAGCCTTTATATCCTCAATTACTCACTCAACTTATAATATTTATTTGAATCAGTAGTTGAAAATAAGGTATAAAAATGCGATGGCTACCTTTCCCATCGTATGAATTAGCAGTCCGCAAGTAGAGCGGCACTTTGAAGCTCTTTGAATATTTGTTTTTTCGTTCAGCCAACTGAATAGCGCTTCAATGGGTTCCCTGACAGATGAAACGGCTTGAGAATAAATGTCATCAGCGGCCTTGCTTCTCTGCTTCTCTTCTTCAGGAGCCCCTTTGATTGACTTGACGGGAGCGTAGAACTCATTGGCCTTATCGCGTCTTTCCTGCTCCCAGTAGTCATTGCTTCGGTATATCTTGTCAGCGAAGATCTTCTTGTTGAAAAGATCCGGCATGCATTCGCTCTGGAAGACCTTCAGGTCATTCTCGGAGGCAGGAGAGAGCGCTATCTGGCACGGATGAGGAAGATGCCCTTTCCTGCGATATCCTACCATGTGAAGCTTTAGTCCATGATAGTACAGGTTCTTGGTGGAACAGTATCCTTTGTCTGCGATATCTCTGGCGACCTTGCCTGTACGGTTTCTTCCGCAGCATGTGATTATCGGCATCGAGTCAACAATCACGGTATCATCCTGACAGTCAGAAGGCCTGAACATCCTTAATAACTGCGAGGACAGTTCCCTAACAGCACCGGCCATCCTGTTGAGACGGTAATTGAATGTCTGATAGGACACCAGGTTCGGGAACCAGTCGCGCAAGTACTCTTTAGCGAAGTTGTGAATATCCTTGATGAGGGTGTACTTCTGCTCATGACCGACAAAGAAATAAATCGTGAGGATTTCCTCGTCGGAGAACAACGGTTTCGAATTATTGCTGTATCTTTGGCAATGGTATTTGAGGCTTTGTTCGTACATATCGCAGATATACATATAGATTTTTATTAGTCTATACTCTTTGTCCTTGGGAATCATAACAAGCAAAAAATAGGGGTATTTTTTACTTTAAGTTACTGATTTCCAAGGATTTTACAAGTATTTCCATCCCTTAATTTTCAAATATTTACAACTAATTCCGAGGCTTAAATGACCTCGGTTAAACTTATAAATCACAGCAGTTCAACTGCTGATTGGAATTATTTATATATAAATATATTGATATAAGTGAGTACTAGAGTTTGAATTCTTCGTTAATCGGAGTTGCCATCGAAATTGTTTGTGCAATCTCACAATTCAGGTATTTTTCGGAACAGTAATTTTTAACTATATAATAGTTGCCCTTGACGGCATCCTTATTTCGCTGCAAGGTACACAGGCATTTTAGCCATTTCACAGCTTCACGCTCCTCTTTAATAGGTTTCATCCCCATTTGTTCGAAAATGACATTTAAATGCTCCTGAATATCTAAAGAGCACCACTTTGTTTCTGGCTTAAAGCTCGCTTTGATAACTTGTTTGAATGGGTGATTCTCTGCCAGTGCATTGAAGATAACCGCATTGTGATACCATTTGTACCAAGCGTTGCTTTTGTCCCTCATATCCGAAAGCCTTTGTACCAGATTTTCAAATGGGACATACTGCGATAATTTCTCATAACGCTCGACAAATCCGCGTTGAGTTCGATTGCATTTACACTTGAAAGGCTTCATATAAGCCGAGATACAGTCTGTTCTCTGCTTATGCATCCGCCTGATTTCATCGACAACCTCATCGACACTCTGGTACTGCAGCTCTTTTAAATCCTTATTTGTTGCCGCAACAACTTTTTGAGTAGCCTCACCGTTTTCATGCCACATTTTTTCCCAGTCAACGACACGGCATGTTTTTCCCAATGCTTCAATCAAACCGTCTGGTTTCAGGTAAATCGATTCTCGCAATCGTACGAATTCAACAAGAGCATCGATATTGAAGTAGGATATCACATAATTTCCATGAATACTCTTCCGAATCAGACTGACAGGCGTACTTCCGTAGAATGTTTGCTTGGATTGACGAATCAACGACTGCATTGAACTCAAGAAACTGTACGTCAATACGCCATTAAAATTTTCATATATTTTAACAGTCGCATTATACATATTACATAGTTCATCAGCCAAACACAACAGCTTATTTTTATTGTATACAGTATAGCGTTCATTCAATTTTGAAGAGGAGTTGTAGATAATCGTTTCATCATATAGACCTTGGGGATGCCTGCATCGGCCTGCAATCTGCAACATTTTTTCCGGTGAAAGAATCGTATATATCTGCTTGATATCCGATACGGATAATAGGTGAAATCGCTCGTCAATATCAACTCCAACGAAGTAGGTACACGTTATAAATGTAATTGGCTTGGGAAGACACGTCCCCTCTAAATTCGCATAATAAGCTCCTGCTTCACTTTGGCTTTGCGCACTGCACAAGATTGCGCATTCCGTCCTTAATTCTTCCGGCAGCAGATTGATGACAGCCCGGATAGCCGATATCCTGTTATATGCGACCGCAATTTTATGCCCTGAGCCGTACATGTCACGCAAGCGGATTATCGTTTGGGCTGTTGTCAAATGGACGTCGTTTGTATATAACAGCTTCACCTCGCGCTTAATCAATCGCCTGAAATTCACTTCGATAACGGGCATTTTCAATATCTCCGGATTGGAAAACGGGCGCATTGTCGCAGATACCAGACAGCGTTGGCGTTCCGGAAATTTGAAGAAATAGTCCATTACCCAGCCCAAAGCACGATTCCGATAAGTACTATCCGACTGATAAGAATCAATCTCATCCACCATTATATACCAATCCCGAAGCCTCGGCTCGATTTTCTCCATTACTTTCCGAAGACTGTCTGCTACGACCAAAATCTTTTTATAGCGTATCGTCTCATTTGACAAATACTTATTGATAGCTTTCGAGGAGGGGGATTGTTTTATATCCCCAAATCCGCCGCCCACATATAAATACGGATTTCTCCCCGTTTGAGGGTCTATGCCCGTCAGATATTTCTCATATGCCAAAGCTTTGGTGGGACACACAACGATACAGTTGTTCGGCGAACGCAGCGCCAGCGTTGTAGCACCAATGCCGGGAACGTTCTTCTTAATTACTCCGTAGGGCAACTGCATGAAAACATCCCCTAACTTCTTGCTTTCATCATTGATAATAATTTGGAGTGCATCTATCTTGTCCGGATAATCCGGATTTATGCTCAACTCATAATCGATTCCGGGTACATCCTTTATCTCCGCATTATTGACGATACAACTGACTACCTCTCCGTTTTTCTCTTCGGTCAGGAATTCATAACGCGGGTCATTCATTTTATGACGCCCAAGCGTTATGGCAGACAATGATTGGAAAACTCTTTTTGTTACCATATCAATATGTATTATCCCCATACTTCTCCTATGGGGTGTTAAACGAGGGAAGCCCATGCATACACACGGGCTATCCCCAAACTATACTTGCTTCCGATTGCATCGGGCAATGTAAAGACCTGACTATAAGTCTTTAACTGTATTAACAATATACGAAAAATATTCGAGATTTCCAAATAATTCAACAACTATTTTGCTGGTTATCAGCACTTTTATTACATATCAAGCACCTTTTCCAACCGCCCGATATGATTGCTGATATTCTTATTTAGAACCTGCGCATAGGAGCGCTGGGTAACTGAAATATCGGAGTGACCAAGTAATTTGCTCACAACTTCAATAGGCACATCGTTATAGAGCAAAATCGTCGTTGCAAAGGTTTTACGGGCTGTATGGTGGGTCAGTTTTTTGTCGATACCCACAACCTCCGCTATTTCCCGCAAATAGGAATTGACCTTTTGATTAGAGATGCGCGGTTGCACATACTCATTTACCTTACAAAACTTTTCAAACCAAATTATTAATTTTTCGGCCTGAGGAAGCAGTGGAACAGCAATCTCCCGGTCTGTTTTCTGACGTACCAGATTAATCCAGTTTCGCCCATCGAAACCCTTGACAATATGTTTCGGTTGCAGGGCTTGCGCTTCATGATAAGCCAATCCAGTATAGACGGAGAAAAGATAGATATTCTTCACCTCTTCCAACCGTTGTTGGGCAAAATGATAATCTTCCAACAATTTCAATTCTTCCTGCGTAAGGAATACCAGCCGTTTTCGCTCTTTTAAAGGTCTATATTCAACAAATGGGTCTTGTTGGATATAGTTACACTTGAACGCATATACGACCATCTGACGCAGCCGCTGCATGATTTTATTTATAGTAATCGCTTTCAGTCCTTGAGATAATAGGGTGTCCTCGAACTGCTTTACGAAAAAATAATCCACACGGCGTATCGGAATGTCCGTACTCTTATGTAGGCTAAGCACCCGGCGCCTTACCGTATTTCTACGGCAGGTTTCC
>ERZ772818.2347-NODE-2347-length-14591-cov-4.768024_pt1 | contig 14591 bp, 14 predicted proteins | sample MGYA00580837_ERZ772818 | MGnify/ENA primary metagenome ERZ772818 (study PRJEB29015, sample SAMEA2737671) | human gut metagenome | biome: human gut; feature: human-associated habitat; material: faeces | place: China | collected 2012 ...
CGTTTTTGCCCAGCATGCGCTGGTAGCGGGCGATCACGTCACCGATGGTGTAGTTACGCACGTGGCCCATGTGTAGTCGACCAGAAGGATAGGGAAGCATCGACAGGCAGTAATACTTCTCTTTGCTCTCGTCTTCGGTTACTTCAAAGGTGCGCTTCTCGTCCCAGTGTTGCTGGACTTTTGATTCTATCTCTTCCGGGCGGTATTGCTCTTGCATGGCAGCCAGTGGTCCTGTGTTCAATACAGCTACAAATGTAGCCAATGGATGTGGTAATTCAGATCCGCATAGCATAGCCCAAACGCCCGCGTCAAAACAGCCTTTCACGCAAATGCACTTTGCAGGAATTTACCGGGTCTGTGCTTCACCTGACAAAGCGGCGACGAAATAAGGTCTATTATTAGAGACAGTTACTTACCCGGGAGGCAAAATGATGAACAAGGTTGCTCAATTTTACCGTGAACTGGTAGCGACTCTGACGGAACGGCTGCGTAACGGCGAGCGTGATATCGACGCGCTGGTCGAACAGGCACGCGCACGCGTGACGCAAACGGGTGAGTTAACGCGAACCGAAGTGGAAGAGGTAACGCGCGCCGTGCGCCGCGACCTGGAGGAGTTCGCGCGAAGCTATGAAGAGAGCCAGGACGAGATCGCCGACAGTGTTTTTATGCGGGTAATTAAAGAGAGCCTGTGGCAGGAGCTGGCGGATATTACCGATAAAACTCAGCTGGAGTGGCGCGAGGTGTTCCAGGATTTAAACCACCACGGTGTCTATCACAGCGGCGAAGTAGTGGGGCTGGGGAACCTGGTGTGTGAGAAGTGCCACCACCATATCGCCGTTTATACGCCGGAGGTGTTGTCGCTGTGTCCGAAGTGCGGGCACGACCAGTTCCAGCGTCGGCCGTTTGAGCCGTAGGTAAAAGCAAAACTGTTTGCACCCTCTCCCTGTGGGAGAGGGTCGGGGTGAGGGCATCAGGCCGCAGAATAATAAGCCAGCCGCTCCGCCAGTAAATATCCAAACGTTTCCCGAAAGATTTCCACCCTCTTTAGGCTGTGACCCTTTCATTCAACGAGTCTTTGTACATTATGTTTCCTTCAGTGTACTTCCATTCTATAGACTCATAGCGAATTTCAACTTCTTCCATATGCTTACTTGCAATACCTACTGGAAATAGAACGGGGGAGATTTGAGTTATCTTTACATTTTCCAGCTTTATATTGAAATATTCCAGTTCTATTCCTGCATCATTAATTTTATACATTTTTATTAAAGCTTCTTTCAGTATTCTTCCTTCGCATACGGCTCTGAATAGATAGGGTGTGAGCCGGTCTATCTCTTTTTTAAATCTAATCGGTACATGAAGACGTGTTCCAGTCAGTTTCCCTGTATTATGGTCTGTAGGAATCCATACCGAATGATTAAAGGACTTAAGCTCAGTGGAACCCAATCGTGATGGCATTAAACACTCTCCTATCAAAGGTGAGCCATTGTCATCGATGAGCCAAATATGTGCCGGGATAGTCATTTCATTCTTTTCCGTTGTAAAAAAATATTAGTGAAAATGTCAGTGTTACTATCAAGGCGATAATTCCAAATGCAATTTTGTTATTATCGACAAAAATAGAAACCAAAATGGAGATTATGGCTATAAGGAAAATTATTGCACAGCCTATAATATTGTTGATGCAATCATCTTTGATACTATTATAAAAACGCCTGATACATCTTCTTAATAGATTATTCATCAAATTAAGCATTTTCACATCATTCTCTTAAGTGCTCTGACAATTTCTTCATCAGATGCTGTGCTAATATTTAGATAGCAAGACTTCATGATCATGGGTTCGATCAAGAAATACATCATTTCTAACCCCTCTCTATATAAGGCGTTATAAAATATTGGGCAGAAATTTTTTAGATTATCTGCGCTATCAGCAGCACGTTGTACAATCCCATAAATATTCAGTCCTCCTATGACCCACCCAACTCTGCTTCCTATTTTTTCATTAATGCATTCTGAACAGATAAATTCATTTTGTTTCCGTAGCATATATATGATGTTATAAAGTAAATCAAACCATTTTTGAAATGTATTTAATGGGATAGTTTTTGGCGAATGGCGTTAAGTTTTCAAGGATTGTTTTCTTTTCTACATCGCTTTTATTTTTTAAGAGGGTTTCTATATATATATTCAACATTCGAAATATAACATTTCTATGTTTGACTAGTTCATATAGAGCGCAAATAAATCTGACATCTTCAGAACCAAGTTTTTTACAAACATCTTGATAATTTTCTGTAAGACAGGATGTATAATAAAGTAAGCGTGTTGTGGCATCGCCAAGACCATTTACATAATATTGTACACCTTCTTTAACGCCTATTAACGCTTTATCTAACCGCACAGCTAGCTCTTTGTCAGTTCCAGGTTGCTTAATAATTTCTTCGCTGTAATACATAACGTGCTCCCTTGCTATGTTCATTCGATCATCGAACATGTCCTTGCCAAGCAAAGTGATGTTTATCTCACTTTTGAAAGTATCCATAAAAGAATTCATTGTTTTTATTTGAGGAGTGAATCAGTAGCAAGTAATAATAATTGTGACAAATGGGTGGGGCTAATGGTTTAGCTATTATCAAATAAAAGCGTTCTGTTTTTTCTTGCTTGTTTTATTTAATGAAGTTTTTAGTATGAGGGAGGCATGATAAGGGCATTAGGCAGCAGAACCGCCTAAAATGCCCAATAATGTACTGTTTTTTCGGACTACATATAATAAGCCAGCCGCTCCGCCAGCAAATCCACAAACGCTTCCCGATCGATATCCACCATCACCGTGGTATTCGGCTTGTTTCCCGTTAGCGAGTAATAGTCCACCACCGTCATTCCCTGGGTATATTTCCCCTGTGTTTCCACACCAACCCAACGCTCGACCGTGGTAAACATTTCCGGCTTCAGCAGCCAGGCGATGGTGCATGGGTCATGCAGCGGGGCGCCGTGGAAGCCCCACTTCTCGGCTTTGTGATACTCCATAAAGAAGTCGAGCAGCTCTGCCACGGTCGTTGCAACCGGGTTGCCCACAGAACGGAATCGTTCAATGTCCTGCGCCATAATTTGTGCGCGGTGGGTAACGTCCAGCCCCGCCATCACAATCGGCAGGCCCGACTGGAAGACGATTTCCGCGGCTTCCGGGTCAACGAAGATGTTGAACTCTGCTGCTGGCGTCCAGTTCCCCAGCCCCATTGCCCCGCCCATGATGACGATACGGGCGATGTTGCTGTGCAGTTCAGGATGGCTGTTCAGCAGCAGCGCTACGTTGGTCTGCGGGCCGGTAGCCACCAGCGTCACGGGCTCTGCGCTCTCACGCAGCACCTTCGCCATGAGCTCGACGGCAGTGCAGTTTTGCGGTGCGAAATCCGGCTCCGGCAGCGCCGGACCATCCAGCCCACTTTCACCGTGAACGTTATCCGCAATGATCAGCTCGCGCATCAGCGGCTTAACGGCGCCACCTGCGACAGGAATATCGGTGCGTTTCAGCAGCGTCAACATGCGCAACACGTTTCGCAAGGTTTTATCCGGCGTCTGGTTTCCGGCGGAGGAGGTGACAGCTTTTACGTCCAGTTCAGGGGAAGCAAGAGCAAGGACGAGTGCGATCGCGTCATCATGACCCGGATCGCAGTCGAGAATAATTGGCTGTGCCATAGCGTTCTCCATTCTCAGCATTATTTGTGACAAGGTTAACGCTGTGATGTGAAGCCGAATAGAAAAAGAGATCTAAATCGTGAAGCAGTGCGCAATCCGCAGATTGCGCACTAAAAAGATTAATGCAGGATTTTGGCGAGGAAGTCTTTTGCACGTTCAGATTTAGGATTTGCGAAGAACTCTTCTTTTGGTGAGTCTTCAACAATTTTCCCTTCGTCCATGAAGATCACGCGGTTGGCCACTTTACGGGCGAAGCCCATTTCGTGCGTCACCACCATCATGGTCATCCCTTCGTGCGCCAGCTCCACCATGACGTCCAGCACTTCGTTGATCATCTCAGGATCGAGCGCGGACGTCGGCTCATCAAACAGCATAGCCACCGGATCCATGCACAGCGCACGCGCGATTGCCACACGCTGCTGTTGGCCGCCCGAAAGCTGCGCCGGGAACTTATCCGCATGTGCAGACAGCCCGACGCGTTCCAGCAACTTCAGCCCCTTTTCGCGCGCCGCTTTTTTGTCGCGCTTCAGCACTTTCACCTGCGCCAGCGTCAGGTTCTCAATGATGGAGAGGTGAGGGAACAGCTCAAAATGCTGGAACACCATCCCTACGTGGGAGCGAAGCTGGGCAAGGTTGGTTTTGCGGTCATTCACTTTGGTGCCGTTAACGACAATCTCGCCCTGCTGGACAGGTTCCAGCCCATTAACGGTTTTGATAAGCGTGGACTTACCGGAACCGGACGGACCGCATACCACCACCACATCGCCTTTTTTCACTTCTGTTGAGCAGTCGGTCAGCACCTGAAAGTGCCCATACCATTTAGAAACATTTTTCAGGGAAATCATTATACCGTCCTTTTCTTCAGCCAGCTGACCAACAGCGATGCGCTTAAACTAATCACAAAATAGACCCCGCCCGCGAAGAGGATCATCTCAACCTGCGTTCCGTCACGTTCGCCAATGGTGGAGGCGGTACGGAAGAAGTCTGCCAGACTCAGCACGTAGACCAGGGAGGTATCCTGGAACAGGACGATGCCCTGCGTCAGCAGCAGCGGAACCATGGCGCGAAACGCCTGCGGCAGAATAATGAGCTTCATAGACTGCCAGTGCGTCATACCGAGCGCCAGCGCAGCGCTGGACTGCCCGCGCGAGATACTCTGAATACCGGCGCGGATGATCTCTGAGTAGTAGGCGGCTTCAAACATGGAAAACGCCACCATGGCAGAGATCAGGCGGATATCGGTCTTTGGCGACAGTCCCAGTACGTTCTGTAAAAAGCCGGGAACAATCAGATAAAACCACAGCAGCACCATGACCAGTGGAATGGAGCGGAACACGTTAACGTAAGCCGTGGCAAACCAGGCGAGCGGCTTAAAGCTCGACAGGCGCATCACTGCCAGCAGGGTGCCCCAGACAATACCGACGATAATGGCGATAACGGTGATCTTTAAGGTGATTGCCAGTCCATCCAGCAGATAGGGCATGGAGGGAACAATGGAACTCCAGTCAAAATCGTACATTTATTTGCCCCCCAGATTGCCCGGCAGGCGTACTTTGCGTTCAACCAGGTTCATCACCAGCATGATGAATGCGTTAATCAGAACATAGGCGAGCGTGATCGCCGTGAAGGATTCCCATGCGTGAGCGGAATAATCCAGCAGTTTGCCCGCCTGCGCCGCCATATCTACCAGACCAATGGTTGAGGCGATAGCCGAGTTTTTTACCAGGTTCATCATCTCGGACGTCATCGGCGGAACGATGACGCGGTAAGCGTTCGGCAGCAGTACGTAACGGTAGGCCTGAGGCAGAGTCAGGCCCATCGCCAGTGCCGCATTCTTTTGCCCGCGCGGCAGTGACTGTATGGCGGCACGTACCTGCTCGCAGACGCGCGCAGCGGTGAACAGCCCCAGACACAGCATAGAGGAGACAAAAAATTGTACGTTAGGATCCAGCTCGGCCTTAAACCACATGCCGAGATCTTCCGGCAGCAGTTCCGGGATCACCAGATACCAGGTAAAGAACTGCACGATCAGCGGAACGTTACGGAACAGTTCCACATAGAGCGTGCCAATCGAAGAGAGAAAACGGTTAGGGACGGTACGCAGAATACCGAACAGCGAACCGACAAGAAACGCGATAATCCACGCCGTTATCGATAACGCAACGGTAACCTGAAAGCCGCTCCACAGCCAGCCGAGATAGGTGGTGTTGCCGAACGGGGCTTGTTGCAGAAAGATGCCCCAGTTCCAGTCAATTGACATAGTAAACTCCAGAAAAAAAAGGGTAGCAGCGCTACCCTCGAAGATTGGTGAGAAGCTCAATTTTTGCGCTGAGTGGGGAACGACCACTCAACGTATAGTCTGTCCATGCTTCCCGACAATCGAGAGGGCAGGAGATCCCGCCCCTGTCGTTCTAATTAGTTAAGAGCTTTGTCGTTTGGTGATTTGAACAGCGCTTTCATGTCGTCAGACAGTTCAAAGTTCATGTTCAGGTTTTTTGGTGGAATTGGGTTCTTGAACCATTTGTCGAACCATTTTGCCGCTTCGCCGGAGGTTTGCGCCTGAGCGATGGTGTCATCGATCAGTTTCTTGAAGTCCTCGTCACCTTTACGCAGCATACAGCCGTAGGCTTCTTTCGACTGGGCGGTACCGACGATTTCCCAGTTGTCTGGTTTCTTCGCCTTGGCGCGCTCGCCTGCCAGCAGAGCGTCATCCATCATAAACGCGACGGCACGGCCGCTTTCCAGGGTACGGAAGGAGTCGCCATGGTCTTTCGCGCTGATGATGCGCATGTCCATTTTCTTTTCGTCGTTCAGCTTGTGCAGCAGCACTTCGGACGTGGTACCGGAGGTCACGACAACCGCTTTGCCTTTCAGGTCAGCAAAATCTTTGATGTCGCCGCCTTTCTTCGTCAGCAGGCGGGTGCCCACAACGAAGATGGTGTCCGAGAAAGCGGCCTGTTTCTGACGCTCAAGGTTGTTGGTGGTTGAGCCACATTCAAAATCAAATGTGCCGTTTTGCAGCAGAGGAATACGGTTCTGTGAAGTGATGGGGATCAGCTTCACTTGCAGGTCAGGTTTGTTCAGCTTTTTCTTCACGGCTTCAACGATGGCGTTGGAGTAATCCTGTGAATAGCCCACGACTTTTTGCGTGTTGTCGTAGTAAGAAAACGGGACAGAAGATTCACGGTGGCCGACCACGATCACGCCGTTTTTGGCAATCTTGTCGAGAGTGCTTCCTGCTGCCGGAGCGTCTTCAGCGTGGACAACCCCCGCAGACATTCCCATAACCAGCATTGCTGTGGCCAGTTTACGTAATTGCATACCCAACTCCTTTCTTATCAGCGCCAGTGACGCATAGATACCCATTGTGATGTTGTTATATCTCGCGCAATGCGAGTGCAGTGTTATGCAAGCTTGTTAACATTTAGTCTGGCTTAATGTAAAGATTTTGCTGCGTTATTGTTTATTTTTGCGAAGCGCGCCGCACCATTCAGAGGCAATAATCCCTCGTTGCACCATTTCGGTGCTACCGATGATCTACGCTGGTGCGACAAGGTTGCACGTTAAGCCAGACAGCGTTGATGTAATTAAACAAAGCAACAGGCGTGCCAGAATTGAAGTTTGGGAGGAAATTGTCGGGTGGCGCCGGCGCCGGAGAGCAGGCCGGGTAAGGCGTAGCCGCCACCCGGCAATAGAAGGTAAGGTTATTTACGACGCTGACGCAGGCTCATCAGCACTGCGCCAAAGCCGAACAGCACGGTCAAAATCCACAGCGGCCAGTTCCCGGTGCGCGCGTAAGGCGTAAGCCCGGTAGTTGGCGTGACGTTAGTAGTCAGCACCTCACGGGTAAATTGCGGGATCATGGCCTGGATTTCACCCTGCGGACCAATCACGGCGGTAATGCCGTTATTGGTGCTGCGCAGCAACGGACGCGCCAGCTCCAGAGAACGCATTCGCGCCATCTGGAAGTGCTGCCACGGACCAATCGATTTACCGAACCACGCATCGTTTGAGATGGTCAGCAGATAGTCGGTGTCCGGGCGGAAATTATCGCGCACCTGCTCGCCGAGGATAATCTCGTAGCAAATGGCGGCCGTCAGGGCAAAACCGTGCGCATGCAGCTGCGGCTGAACGTAAGGGCCCCGGCTGAATGAGGACATCGGCAAATCAAAGAACGGTGCCAGTGGGCGCAGAATAGACTCCAGCGGAACAAATTCGCCAAACGGTACAAGGTGGTTTTTGTTGTAACGATTGGTGGAGGTATAGCTGTATTCGCTGCCCTTACCGAGCGTAATGATCGTGTTGTACGTGTCATAGCGGTTCTGCTGATTGAGACGCGCATCCACAATTCCGGTGATCAGCGTACTGCCGCGTGCGCGCAGCAGATCGTCCATCATCTTCAGGAAGGGCTGCTGATTGATCTCCAGGTCTGGGATCGCAGACTCAGGCCAGATGATGAGCTGCGATTTGCCCATCACCTTTTCAGTGGCGTTGGCGTAGATTTTCAGCGTGTTCAGCAGCTGATTCTCATCCCATTTCAGGGACTGCGGGATATCGCCCTGGACCAGAGAAACCTGCGTGGCGCGCGCGGGCTCCAGCGTAAACCACTGGATATAACGCAGCGGGAAGGGCAGGGCAAACAGGATTAACGCGGCAACCAGCGGCTTCCAGTTACGTGTCACCAGGGCCAGCACCAGCAGGCCGCTGACGATCATCAACAGGAAGTTGATGGCTTCCACGCCCATGACCGGGGCCAGGCCTTTCAGCGGGCCGTCTACCTGGCTATAGCCGAACTGCAACCACGGGAAGCCGGTCAGTACCCAGCCGCGCAGAAATTCGGTGATTTGCCAGACAACGGGTGCCGCTATCGCCACGCGCAGCCAGGTCGTTTTTGGCCACAGGCGAGACAGGATGCCCGCGAACAGGCCAGTGTAGAGCGAAAGATAGGCGGCGAGCAGCACAACCAGGAAGACGTTAACCGGCCCCGGCATTCCGCCAAATTGCGCGATACTGACGTAGACCCAGTTGATACCAGAGCCAAACAGTCCCAGCCCCCAGAAGTAGCCGATGGCCGCGGCCTGTACCGGACGACGGTTCAGGGTAAGCCCCTGTAGCCCCATCAGGGAGAGAATAGCGGCTGGCCAGATATCGTAAGGAGAAAAAGCCAGCGTACCGCTGGCTCCGAGTAACAGCGCCAGCAGCAAACGGACGCGCTGGCGTTCAAAGAGTGGGGCAAATGCCATTTACATTAATCTTCCAGTTTTGGCACCGGTGAGTCGTCCGGCATTCTGACGTGAACCTGAATAATACGTCGGCTGTCAGCCATTGCGACCTTGAACTGGTAACCATCGATGTCAACGGTTTCACCGCGGGCCGGAAGATGGCCGAAGGCCTGCATCACCAGACCACCAATGGTGTCCACTTCTTCATCGCTGAAGCTGGTGCCAAAGGTATCGTTGAAGTCTTCAATGGAGGCCAGCGCGCGCACGGTCCAGGTGTGGCGGCTCAGCTGACGGAAGTCGATATCCTCTTCTTCGTCATACTCGTCTTCGATTTCGCCCACGATCAGCTCAAGGATGTCTTCGATTGTGACCAGACCGGAAACGCCACCAAATTCATCAATAACAATCGCCATGTGATAGCGCTGGGAGCGAAACTCCTTCAGCATCCGATCCACACGCTTACTTTCCGGCACAACCACGGCCGGGCGTAACACCTTTTCCATACTGAAGGCTTCGGCATCGCTGCGCATAAACGGCAGCAGATCTTTCGCCATCAAAATCCCTTCAATGTGATCTTTATCTTCGCTGATGACCGGGAAACGTGAGTGAGCCGATTCGATAATCACATCGAGGCACTCGTCCAGCGTCTGGTTGCGTTTCAGGGTAATCATCTGCGAGCGGGGGATCATGATGTCGCGGACGCGCTGGTCGGCGATGTCCATCACCCCTTCGAGCATTTCGCGCGTATCTTCGTCGATAAGGTCGTTCTGCCCGGAATCACGAATCAGCTCCAGCAGTTCATCACGGTTTTTCGGTTCGCCGTGGAAAAGCTGGTTCAGAATGAGGGAGAAAAATCCCTTTTTAGTGGTTGTCGTGTCGCTACTGTGTGAATTGTCGTCGCTCATGGCGTTTGTTAAGGGTTCTCTTGTTAGTTCAACGTTAACCGCCGCGCTATGTCCCTGCGCGGCGGCATGGTAGTCAGTGACTGACTATTCTTTCTCGGCAATGTACGGATCCTCATAGCCCAGAGCAAGCATTATCTCTGTCTCGAGGGATTCCATCTCTTCCGCTTCGTCATCTTCAATATGGTCGTAACCCAGAAGATGCAGGCTACCGTGCACCACCATGTGTGCCCAGTGCGCTTCCAGCGGCTTTTGCTGCTCTTTGGCTTCCTGCTCAACCACCTGACGGCAGATGATCAGATCGCCCAGCAGCGGCATCTCAATGCCCGGAGGGGCTTCGAACGGGAAAGAGAGCACGTTGGTCGGCTTATCTTTCCCGCGGTAGGTCAGGTTGAGCTCATGGCTTTCTGCTTCATCCACCAGGCGAATCGTGACCTCTGATTCTTCCTGAAACTGGGGGATAACGGCATCCAGCCATTTCTGAAACTGTGCCTCTTCTGGCATGCCGGAATTATCTTCACAGGCCAGCTGTAAATCGAGGATCACCTGACTCATTTCTGTTCATGCTCCTGCGCTTCGCGCTTACGTTCTGCGGCCAGTTCGGCCCTGCGCTTCTGATCTGCCTCTTCCCAGGCCTCATAAGCGTTAACGATACGCGCGACCACCGGATGGCGTACCACGTCTTCACTGTGGAAGAAGTTGAAGCTGATTTCCTCTACCTCGGCCAGGACTTCGATGGCGTGACGCAGACCCGATTTGGTGTTACGCGGCAGGTCAATCTGGGTGACGTCACCGGTGATAACCGCTTTCGAGTTAAAGCCAATACGCGTCAGGAACATCTTCATCTGTTCGATAGTGGTGTTCTGGCTCTCATCCAGAATGATGAACGCGTCGTTAAGCGTACGGCCACGCATGTAGGCCAGCGGGGCCACTTCAATCACGTTACGCTCGATGAGCTTTTCAACTTTCTCGAAGCCGAGCATTTCGAACAGCGCGTCATACAGCGGGCGCAGATACGGGTCGACCTTCTGGCTCAGATCGCCCGGCAGGAAGCCCAGTTTTTCACCGGCTTCAACAGCAGGGCGGGTCAGCAGGATACGGCGGATCTCCTGACGCTCAAGCGCATCGACCGCAGCAGCAACGGCCAGATAGGTTTTACCCGTACCCGCCGGGCCCACGCCGAAGGTGATGTCGTGGTCGAGAATGTTGGCGATGTACTGCGCCTGGTTCGGGGTACGAGGCTTAATCACGCCGCGTTTAGTTTTGATGTTGATGGCTTTGCCATAGTCCGGCACGCTCTCCGCGCTCTGCTCAAGCACGCGCGCCTCTTTGATGGCCAGGTGGATCTGTTCAGGTTCAATGTCCTGGATCTCACCGCGCATCGGGGCGGTATCAACATACAGGCTGCGGAGAATATCTGCCGCGGCGTTGACGCAGATTGGGCGTCCGGTGAGTTTGAAATGGTTATCGCGACGATTGATTTCGATACCCAGACGTCGCTCCAGTTGTTTGATGTTGTCATCAAACGGCCCGCACAGGCTCAGCAGGCGAGCGTTGTCTGCGGGCTCAAGGCTAATTTCACGCGTATCTATGTTCAAACTGTTCCTCTTTAATTGGTTAACTGACCTGTGGCCACACGGCGTAATAAAACGGTCATTACCGAAATTATTCACGCCACAGAATAAAGGCGCAAGCGTTGCGGTAGATATTGGGGGTGATGAGAGGAAATACAAGGCCTGCCGGACAGGCAGGCCAGGAGGATCACGGCTGGTAAATACCTACGCCAGAGTCGTTGACCTTGCGGGTGCGAGAGATAACGGATTCCGGAGTCTGTGCAATTCGCAGACCCATTTCATCCTCAGTGCGTACCACCTTCCCGCGCAGCGAGTTCGTGAGCACTTCGACAATCTCGACGTCCACAAACTTACCGATCATGTCCGGGGTGCCTTCAAAATTCACCACGCGGTTATTTTCGGTTCGACCAGACAGTTCCATGATGCTCTTACGGGAGGTGCCTTCCACCAGAATACGCTGGACAGTGCCGAGCATGCGACGACTCCAGGCGTTGGCCTGCTGGTTGATACGCTCCTGTAGAATATACAGACGCTGCTTTTTCTCTTCTTCCGGTACATCATCAACCATATCGGCCGCAGGGGTGCCCGGGCGCGCAGAGAAGATAAAGCTGTAGCTGACGTCGAAATTCACCTCGCCGATGAGCTTCATGGTGCGCTCGAAGTCATCAGCGGTTTCGCCAGGGAAGCCGACGATAAAGTCGGAGCTAATCTGGATATCCGGGCGCGCTTCACGCAGCTTGCGGATGGTGGACTTATACTCCAGCACCGTATGTGGACGACCCATCAGGTTCAGCACGCGGTCAGAGCCGCACTGGATAGGCAGGTGCAGGAAGCTCACCAGCTCTGGCGTATCGCGATAGACGTCAATAATGTCGTCGGTAAATTCCATCGGATGGCTGGTGGTAAAGCGAATGCGGTCGATGCCGTCAATCGCCGCCACCAGACGCAGCAGTTCAGCAAAGCTGCCGGTGGTGCCGTCGTAGTTTTCCCCGCGCCAGGCGTTCACGTTCTGCCCCAGCAGGTTCACTTCGCGAACGCCCTGCGCGGCAAGCTGCGCGATTTCAAACAGGATATCGTCTGCCGGGCGGCTCACTTCTTCACCGCGGGTGTAAGGCACCACGCAGTAAGTACAGTATTTGTTGCAGCCTTCCATGATGGAGACGAAGGCGGTCGGGCCATCAGCGCGCGGCTCTGGCAGACGGTCAAATTTCTCGATCTCCGGGAAGCTCACGTCAACCACCGGGCTACGGCTGCCGCGAACCTGATTAATCATCTCTGGCAGGCGGTGCAGGGTCTGAGGGCCAAAAACGATATCCACATAGGGGGCTCTCTGGCGGATCAGCTTACCTTCCTGCGATGCGACGCAGCCACCCACGCCAATGATCAGGTCCGGATTTTTCCGTTTGAGAAGCTTCCAGCGGCCTAACACATGAAAGACTTTTTCCTGTGCTTTTTCACGAATTGAACAGGTGTTCAGCAGCAGCACATCGGCTTCTTTCGCATTTTCAGTCAGCTGGTATCCGTGGGTGGTATCCAGCAGATCGGCCATCTTCGATGAATCGTATTCGTTCATCTGACAGCCCCAGGTTTTTATATGGAGTTTTTTAGTCATCGACTTGCTCAGCTCAGGATTGCAAGCCGCGTATTGTAATGCTTTGGTGCGGTTGTGACCAGTATGAAGGTTGTCAACCTCAGGGCCGCAAAAATCCGGTAAACTTAAGGCATTCTTCAATAAGGAATAGTGACCATGACACTCCTGAACACCGAAGTTGCCGTTGTTGGCGGCGGTATGGTCGGCGGCGCACTGGCGCTGGGGCTGGCGCAGCAGGGATTTGACGTAACCGTTATTGAACAGGCGGCTCCGCCGGCATTCGATCCTGCCAGCCAACCGGACGTGCGTATTTCCGCCATCAGCGCGGCCTCTGTTGATCTGCTTCGCGGGCTGGGCGTCTGGGAGGCGGTGCTGGCGATGCGCGCGCATCCTTACAGCCGTCTCGAAACCTGGGAGTGGGAAAATGCTCACGTGTCGTTTGATGCCGCCGAGCTGAAACTGCCGCGCCTGGGCTATATGGTGGAAAACAACGTGCTCCAGCAGGCACTCTGGCAGGCGCTGGAGGCGCACCCGAAGGTGACGCTGCGCGTGCCGGACTCGCTGAAAGGCCTGCATCGTCATGAGGGCGGGTATCTCCTGACGCTGGACAACGACGATGAGCTGGCCGTGAAGCTGGTGGTGGGGGCGGATGGCGCGAACTCGCAGGTCAGGCAGATGGCAGGCATTGGGATCCATGCCTGGCAGTACCAGCAGTCCTGCATGCTGATCACCGTTCAGTCAGCAAACGCGCCGGGCGAAAGCACCTGGCAGCATTTTACGCCGAACGGCCCGCATGCATTCTTACCGCTGTTTGATAACTGGGCTTCGCTGGTGTGGTACGACAAACCGGCGCGCATTCGACAGTTGCAGGGGCTGTCCATGGATCAGTTGCAGCGCGAAATCCGCCAGCACTTCCCGAGCCGTCTGGGCAACGTGACCCCGGTTGCCGCCGGCGCATTCCCGCTGATGCGACGCCATGCGTTGCAGTATGCCCGTGAAGGACTGGTGCTTGTGGGGGACGCGGCGCACACCATTCATCCGCTGGCGGGGCAGGGGGTGAATCTGGGATACCGTGACGTCGATGCGTTACTGGATGTGCTGGGTAACGCTCGCGCCCACGCGGAAGCCTGGGCCAGCCATCAGGTTCTGAAGCGCTACCAGACGCGCCGTATGGCGGATAACTTCATTATGCAGTCGGGGATGGATCTGTTCTATGCCGGGTTCAGCAATGATGTTGGTCCGGTGCGTATAGTGCGCAATATTGGATTGATGGCAGCGGAACGTGCCGGTGGTCTGAAGCGTCAGGCCCTGAAGTACGCCCTCGGACTCTGATCTTTATTCCCTCTCCCCGTGGGAGAGGGTTAGGGTGAAGGCATCAGGCCGCACTATTCTGAACAACAAAAACAAAAAAGCCCGCAGAGCGGGCTTGTTTGTTTAAAGTGGCTGGGGTGCAGGGATTCGAACCCCGGAATGCTGGTATCAGAAACCAGAGCCTTACCGCTTGGCGACACCCCAATTGCGTTAAACAAACTGCTTAACGACTTTAAAGTGGCTGGGGTACGAGGATTCGAACCTCGGAATGCCGGAATCAGAATCCGGTGCC
>ERZ772818.2349-NODE-2349-length-14574-cov-5.803568_pt1 | contig 14574 bp, 15 predicted proteins | sample MGYA00580837_ERZ772818 | MGnify/ENA primary metagenome ERZ772818 (study PRJEB29015, sample SAMEA2737671) | human gut metagenome | biome: human gut; feature: human-associated habitat; material: faeces | place: China | collected 2012 ...
TACGCCGGAGTTTATCGATGCGGAGTTCCGCCGTGTACGCGATGAAATCAAGAATGGTTTTGCCCGTTTCTATATTACCGAAATCAAGAAGCAGGAACTGCCTAAGTGCAGCTGCGGGGGACGGTGCTGATAGGTGAATGAAAAAAAGAGAATGGTTTGCGCCTGAATAATTGGAGAGATTATTGGGGCGCAAATTTTTTGTTTTCGGGGGAAGTGTTTTTTATGGCTGGAGTATGTTAGAACTAAGTATAATCTGATTATCTTTGTGTTGGATGAAGGTGGAAACCATGAAATAGTTAAAGAATTTACTGGTATGATAAACAAGATAGAAATAAAGAATTTTAAATCCATTGTAGATTTAAAAATGGATTTAGGAAGAATAAATGTCATTATTGGGGCAAATGGGTGTGGAAAGACAAACCTATTGGAGTCTTTTGCATTTGCTTCTGCTGCAAGTCAAAAAAAACTGGACAATGAATATCTGTTAGCCAGAGGAATCCGTATCCCCGGGCCCCAGTTTGTCATACCTGCTTTTGAAGATTTAGAAGAGTCGGACGGTAAAAGTGTAAAGATAAGTGTACATGAAAATTTGACTGTCAGAGATATAGAAGCAAAATTCAATAAAGAAAGCAAAAAATGGGAAGAAGTTTCTGTATCTGATAAAGACAGAAATATGTTAAAGCTCATAGATGGAGTTATCGGTAAAGAGTTGTCAGACAAAGATGAAATAGAATTCAAACAGATAATAGACAAAGGCATAGAGTCATTATCCATGAAAGTTATGGCTGAAGCTATCCGTAGAATTTTATCTGATTTATCTGAAAAAAATCCAGATAAATCGGATGCAATAAAAGAATATATGGACTCTTTACTTGAGGAGAATCAGAGTCTTCCTACTTTTCTTATCTTTTCTCCGGACGAAATAATTCTGCGCGAGCAGAATATAGAATCACCCATAAAACCTTTAGGAATTCATGGAGAGGGGTTATTCTCATTCCTGAAAGAACAGATGAAGAATGAAAAAGACCTGTTTGGAAAACTGAATGAAGGTTTGAGCCTGTTAGACTGGTTTGACGGGCTGGATGTACCCAAAGACCTTTTGTCCAACGAAGCAAAACTTTTAATCGGCGACAGATACCTGAAAGAATCTTTGCACTTCTTTGATCAGCGTAGTACTAACGAGGGTTTCTTGTATCTTTTGTTTTATCTTACTCTTTTTAATAGCAAAGAAACACCTTCATTCTTTGCCATAGACAATATAGAGGCTTCTTTCAACCCTAAACTATGTATGCATTTAATCAAGCATCTGATAGAATTGGCAAAAGAAAACGATAAGCAGGTTATTCTTACCACACATAGCCCTTTTGTTCTTGATGCCCTTGATTTGAGGGATGACGAACAGCGTCTTTTTGTGGCAAGAAGAGATATAGACGGGCATACTCGTCTGACAAGAATTAAATACAAAGCGGAGAGAACCCAAAAACTTTCTGAAGTGTGGATGAATGGTTACATAGGTGGATTGCCTGATAATTTCTGATAGCCATGCAAATAGGACTGATAGCGGAAGGTGCTTCTGAATTAAGAATTCTGAAACACATTATAGGACGATATTTAGGTACGGAACATGATATAAATGAAATCCAACCTAAAACAAATGCGGAAGGGACTCAAATTATCCCTGGTGGTTGGGATAGGGTTATCACGACTTTTGAGTTTGAAAATACAGTCAAAGATGCTTTGGTGGAAAATGATTATGTGTTGATTCAGATAGACACAGACCAGGCGCAGACGGCTCCTTTTTCTGTCAATGTATTGGATGAGAACGGTCAATATTGTAAACCGGAAGTTTTACATCAAAGAGTAAGTGAAAGGATTCTCAATCGTATCCCCAATCTTGATGAGAGTGAAAGAAACAGAGTTATTTTAGCTATTTGTATTAGTGAGATAGAGTGCTGGTTACTTCCTCTTTATTATAACGATAGTAAAAGGTGTAAGACTACTGGTTGTATTGCTTTGCTTAATCAAAAATTGAGTAGCAACAAGATTGATCCATTGCCCAATGGTAATAAGAATTCGTCAGGAGCACAAAAAACATATAATACAATTTTGAAGAACCTTAAGAAACCCAAGGAAATAGAAGAATGTGCTCAGTATAATTATGGGTTCCAATATTTTATACAACAATTAAAAACGATAAAGATGATAGAAGAACGGGATTAATATTTAGTTATGGTAAAAAATAATCCTCTATCCTTCCATAGAAAAAGAGAATAATTTTGCGCCCGAATAATTGATGAAATTATTTGGGCGCAAAATTTTTTTGTTTTTGGGAGAAGTTGTTTTTTTTGTTGATGAAATATATAAATTGATATAATGTGTTGATAAACATATAAATAAAAGTTGATATTCATATATTAAATTTCTAGTTTTGTAAACTAAAGATAGATATTAATATGAATTATACAATTTCTATATGGCTGAAAAATATTAGAAGAATGCGTGGGTTGACTTTAGATGAGGTAAGCCAACGCTTGAATGGTATGGTAACAAAACAGGCAATATCTAAATATGAGCGGGGATTGATGAATCCCTCGGAAGCAGTTTTAGATGCCTTATGTAATCTTTATCAGGCTTCTCCCGGTTTTCTTTTAGGGCGTAAACCAGTAGTACTTTCTGATTTTTCTTTTCGCAGTAGGGAGCCTATACCTCAAAAATTGAAACAGCGTATAATCTCTCAGGTTCAAATCTGGATGGAGCATTATTTTGTATTGGAAAATTTTTTTGATGCAATGACGGTTTTCAAGAATCCGGTCAACGGAATATGCATTGCAGACTTTGGCGATATGGAAAAGGCAGCCATACAAGTCAGGCGTAAATGGGGTCTTGGAAATGACACGATAGCTTCCGTATGCAGAATACTCGAGCTGGCAGGAATAAAAGTTCTGGAACTTGATATAGATGAGGATGTAGACGGATTATGCGGGTGGGTAAATAAAAAAACTCCATTTATCGTTTTGAGAAAAAATAATGTAACAGTAGAGCGAAAAAGGTTTACTGCATTGCATGAACTGGCGCATATTCTGTTTCCGTCGCTTGAAACGATGGATGGTAAAAAGAAAGAACGGATGTGTCACCGTTTTGCATCTGCCATTTTATTGCCCAAAGAAGTTGTTTATACATATGTGGGTATGGTTCGTGATAATCTGTCGGTCTCTGAATTGTCGTCCTTGCGTAGTATGTATGGTGTGTCGGTTGCCGCAATCGTTCACAGACTAAAGGACCTGAATGTAATCAGTGTAGATTATTATAATCATATATTCGATGATAGAATAAAGCAGAATCTGCTGGAAGAGGGCTGGGGGGCTTATCCTTTGATGGATGAGGCCGTTAAGTATAAGTCGCTTGTAAATAGGGCTGTGATAGAAGGTATTATTGATTGCGAAGACGATATGCTTATTGATGACAGACATAAGGTAGAGATTGGAGAGGTGGAAATAATGTAGAATATAAAAATAAAATTTGATATATGAGAATAAATTTAACAACGTCTCCAAATGAGACATTAATACCTTTTGATTATCAGAAGAATTTGGTTGGTACTTTGCATAAATGGATGGGATACAATGATTATCATGATTTAATATCGTTATATTCCTTTTCATGGCTGCATAATGCTATAAGTAGGAGAACAGGTCTTGATTTTCCTAATGGATCTAAGTGGTTTATAAGTTTTAATGACGATTTTATTTTGAAAGATATATTATCGTCAATATTGAAGGACCCGAAAATGTTTTGTGGAATGAGTGTTATTGATGTTATGATTGAGGAAACACCAGATTTATCGTCACGAGAATTATTTTATCTTGCTAGTCCTATATTTATAAAGCAATATGATGCTGAAATTGGTAAGACAAAACATTACACGTTCAATGATTCAAAATCAGGTGAGTTGATGGGAAATACCTTGAAACATAAGATGGAGGCTGCAGGCTTACCTATAGACGAATCTTTGGAAATATATTTTGATAATAGTTATGTAAATAGAAAAATCAAGTATATTGATTATAGAGGAGTACGAAATAAGGCTAGTATGTGTCCTGTATTTATAAAAGGTAAACCTGAGACAAAGGCTTTTGCATGGAATGTTGGTATAGGAAATTCTACAGGAATTGGTTTTGGGGCAATATATTAATGTTGGATTTAAATTTATCAAATATGTATTATGTAGTTAGATATACAGGAAAGTTTGGTTTTATAAAACCGTGGACGGCTGTTCGTGACGGATTGACTTATAGTCAGCAGTTTTTATCTCCGTCAACATTGGAAGGTATAGAAAAGAAACTCTTTCCTGAGACTCTTGCTCAATATGGGGTGATAAGTAAAATAAAACGTTATCGGTTATCGTACTCATCCATTGATGTGCAACAAGAACAGACTCAAACTAGGGGATTTAATGGCAAGAAGAAAATACGGGAAAGGTCTGTTTTGAAGCGGGGGATTATGATTGATCCAATATTATATTTAGCTTTTGAGAATTATGAAGAAGCGTTAGAAGCAAGTAGGCAACATATTTGTTTATGTCGTAATGAGGATGTGCTTCTCCCTGACTCTTTAGTTGATGAGATGGATGAAAGAGATTTTAATTCTATAAAGGGATTTGAATTACGTTTTGGAAAAACGGAACAGTCTTTTATGGTTGGATACAATCGGTTTGATAATTCGCCTATGTATGGCTGGCTGGAGATAGACGGCAAATCTATATTATGATTTTATGGAAAATAGATATGATTACATATTAGCCAAGCATGAGGATAATGGTTTGATCCCTTTGTCTGAACATTTGCTTTTAGTTGCAATGTCTGCCGAAACTATAGCACGTAATATTGGGCTTGACACTTCGTTAGCTAGAAAAGGAGCTATATTGCATGATATTGGCAAGGCAAGTAGTGTTTTCCAAAAGACATTGAAACATGGGTATGTACGTCCTTGTGATTTTATATTCAGGCATGAGATTGCTTCTTTGTTTTTTCTTTCCATTCTAGAGGAAGAAGAGAGAGGGGTTGCAGTAGAAATGATAGCGGCGCACCATAAATCTATTTATAATGATATACATGAATTGGGTTTGCTGGATTTGGAAGACATGGAAGATAGTTTTGGTATCCATTCCACAGACTTTGCTTCATGGGCTCCTGATGCTTTAGGGATATTGTCCTCATTGGGCCTATCAGTTCATGAGATTACGTTAGACGAAGCGGAAGATAATTACAATTATGCGCTATCCTATTGTGAAAAAATTGGTTTAGGCTTTTCTGTATGGAAAGGGGTTTTGATGGGAGCTGACCATTTGGCATCAGCTTTAGGTGATAAAACAGAAGATGAAATAGGCAAATTATTTATCTTACCGGATTTGTCGTTCTATTGTAGACAAAACAGTTTGTATCCTTTGTCTTTATATAATGCTGATGATGTGCGTAAACATACACTTGTTACAGCACCGACAGGAGCCGGGAAGACAGACTTTCTCTTAAGAAGATGCAAGGGACGTGTGTTTTACACTTTACCTTTTCAGGCATCTATTAATGCTATGTATGATCGCTTGAAATCGGATTTAAAAGATACAGATGCGCAAATCTGTCTTTTGCATGCAGCTTCTAATCTGAAATTGGAACAAAGTAAGTGGGAGGAACGTATTATGCAAAGGCATATTGGAGCTTCAATAAAAGTGATGACTCCTCATCAGGTGGCTTCTATTGTATATGGAGTGAAAGGATATGAGGCAATGCTGGCCGATTTGTATGGATGTGATGTTATATTGGATGAGATACATACTTATTCCAGTGAAATACAGGCCATTGTGCTGAAGATTATTGAAATACTGGTGAATATTGAGTGCAGGATACATGTGGGGACTGCTACGATGCCCCAGATTTTGTATAATCGGATATTGGAGATACTTGGTGGAAAATCACGTGTATATGAAGTGTTTCTTTCTTCCGATAAATTGAACGAGTTTAACAGGCATGAGATTCACAAAATTAATAGATTTGAGGATGTTCGTTCAGCTATGGAAAGAGCTATTTCAGATAATAATAAAATTCTTGTGGTATGTAATCAGGTCAAGAGGGCACAAGCCGTTTATATGTCTCTTCAGGCTGATTATCCGAATATTCCTATCATGTTAATTCATAGTCATTTCAAGAGGATAGACCGTCAGTATTTGGAAGATAGTTTGAAAAATCATTATAATATCAGTAAAGAAGCCTGTATAGTGGTATCAACTCAAGTTGTTGAAGTTAGTCTTGACATCAGTTTTGACATGATGATCACGGAATGTGCTCCTATAGATGCACTAATTCAGCGATTTGGTCGAATAAACAGGAAACGTAGCTTTGAAACGATAGGACATTATAAACCGATTTATGTGATAGCACCTTATGGAGGAACAGATGCTTTACCATACGATGAAGAGGTCCTTCGGAGAAGTTATGCGGTTTTGCCTGATAATGCTGTTTTGGAAGAAAATAAGGTACAACAGATGTTGGATGAGGTTTATCCTGATACCAGTTTTATGAACATCGATTATTCAGGTGTTATCTTCAAGGACAATCAATGGATACTTAAGAAGTTATGTCATCGTTCCAAATCTGCTTTGTTGGAGACTCTGAATATCAATTCTGTTTCTTGTATTTTAGAATCGGATGTAGAATTGTATAAAGAAGGTGATAGTAGTGAACGAACTAAAATGGAGATACCCATGAGTTTTAAATCAGTAGGATTTAATCATCTACAAGTGGTAAAAACGGGAACATACCCATTTGTAGTGCCGGATAAAAGTTACACTGAAAGTATGGGGTTGGATTTGGCTTATGTCAAACCTGAGTATTATAAACAGTTTGAAATGTTGTAAATATGGTAACATCTGTAATTGGTAAAATATTTTTGGAAGCGTATAATGAGAGATATGGTACCTCTTATAGTGCTGAACAATTTTTTAAGAAAGAATTTTATCCTCTTTTCTATGACCATCAGAAGTATATGATGTCAGCAGGTAATTCTCCACTTGAAAATCCTAAAATAATTTGGAATAGTATGGTCTTAGGAAAGTGTGATTATGAATCTACAGGACGAAGAAAAGAAAGGTATGATTTATTATTGAAAAAAATTAATACAGGAATACCTGATGCTAGTTATGCTATCGGATATCCATCTTTCGATGTTTCTGCCACGACCTCTGGACAGGTTAGTAATATTTTTTCTGAAAATTCAATTGAAGATATTTATTTATCATGGATAGGGGCAGCGTTGGGAGTTGGAGTCGAAGGTGGCTGGTCTATATTTTTTTATGAAGCTAATATATTGCTTGATATATGTGAAGGGTGGAATATATATAGATGTTTTTTAAATAATACAAAAGTATTAAAGGGAAACCAAATTACGACTTGGAATGGTCAATGGTTAGTTCATAGATATAGTAAATTATATTGTAGAGATAATCCTTTGGCCAATATAGATAATCGGATACTTATGGAATGCAAGACGAAGAAGTGGATAGGATGTATTGAATTTTCATTACAGACTTGGGTAAAGATATTAATAAGTATATCTACTTATTATCCATTCTCAAAATTAATGGGTTACGTATATAGTTTTGGCACAACTAATACTACCATAGGTTTTATTCCGTTAGATTTATCTCAGATATCACGCCCCATTCAATTATATAAGAAATTTTTTGGTATGGGCTCTGGTCATAAAGTAGAAAAGCTTTGGGGAACGGCTATTGGATTTGCTAAAGCATGTCAACAAGGAGTCATTGGTCTTCAAGCAATGGAACCTAAAGGGTTGAAAGAATATTATGAAGGCAAAATTCCTAAATTGTCAAGTAAGAAAGAACAAATAATAAGTTTTAATGTATATCAAAGTTGGATTATGGCAATGTTAAACAATGAAGATTTATGGTATAAAGCTCAGGATTTTGCATCAGAGCTTTATAAATACAGTACTAGTGGCAGTAGAGCCAAGACTGTAAATGCAAATAAAGTGAATAGAGTGTTGGAATCAACAAATAAAATGAATTTTATCAAAAGTATGGTTGATATAATAGAAGATGCAGATAATATAGAGGGTATGAAGGAAATAGTCTCAATAATTAATGCTATGCCTACAGATAATGTTCCTTACTTCTTAACTTTAATCAGATTTCATTACGCAACATTTAATAATACTAAAAAGAAATAATTATGAATCCTTACATTTATTTACGAGCCTTAAAACATGCAGAACACACAGTGTTCTGTGTTGAAGACGGTCAGAAAACTTATTATGATAGACGGTTTAATAAGTATTTACCTCTTTCAGGTGGACAACAGGTTAAAAGATCTGTACTTCAGTTGTTGACTGATAATTTGAATGTCCCAGTATCCCCTGTTACATTCAATTATGAGATCGAAACAAAAAAGGGGAAGACTGTATTAAAGCCTAAAGAACCTTGGTCTACTTGCGATCCTACTTATGTAGATCAACTTATTGGCGGGTGGATGCAAGCTAAAAATATAACTATAAACAGTGATGATGAGGAGGAGGAATCAGAGAAAAAAAATGAAAAACGTGTTTTAAAACGTCGAAGTCCTTTGTCTATATCTGCTATGCGACCATTACATCCATTATTAGCTGGAATTGATGAAGAATGCATTTCGTTTGATAGAAGCGATCATCCTGATTATCATCCTGTAAATGTTCGTATAAAAGGGACTAATAAACTATTGACAGAAGAAGAAATTGAAAATTTTTTAGATAATAATGATCGTTCCTTATCTCGTAGAATTTGGATTCCTAAAAACAAAAGAGCAACAGGACTTTTCGTTTATGACATTGCAATAGATTTGCGTACTTTATTTTCTGTATCTGTAAATCAGCACGAACCAGAAATCGCAAAAGAGATGATTGGTTCTTTAAAAGAAAAAGGCTGGATTGAAAGTGTAAATGTTTTTGGAAATTGTTTAGTTTTACCAAAAGATGAGCGTGAGAGGATTATTCCTGCTTTGGCTGATGCCTTGATAAATTGGAGAATCACTTCCAATCAGGCTCGAACATTCAGTTTGATGGAAACGTTAGCTGTTGCTATAAGTGATAATGCAAATTCAATAGCTTCTGCTATCCGTGCGAAATTGATTGATGATGGTGAAAAGCCAAAGGCTAAACCGATAGTGGATGAAAATGCTGGAGCTGAATTATATGTAACTTTACCATGTGCAAGCTATATTCTGACTGAAACAGAATCAGCTTTAGCTTTGGATAATGCTAAAAAATCATTAATAGATAGGATGATGGCATTTGACTATGAACATCAAGTATAATTGTTTAATGGTGTCATGGCTATATTAGCCATTGACACCTTTTCTAAGTTTATGAGAATCACAGGAACGCATTTCAATTATTATCAGATTTGTAAGCGCAAACTATGGCTCTTTTCAAATAGTATCAACTTTGAGCACACCTCGGACCTGGTTTATGAGGGCAGGCTGATTCATGACGATAGTTATCCTCAAAGGTCTTCTAAATACGAAGAAATAGAAATGGATGGTATTAAAGTGGATTTTTACGACGCCAGGAATAAGGTTATTCATGAAATCAAAAAATCCAATAAAGTTGAATTGGCGCATGAGTGGCAGTTGAAGTATTATATATACGTTTTTGAGAAGAACGGCATCACTGGTGTTAGTGGGCTGTTGGAGTATCCTACGCTGCGTAAAACCAAGGAGGTGTTATTAAGCGAGTTGGACATAGCAGCTATAGAAGATATGAAATCTGAGATAAATCAAGTTGTCTGTAGCGATGAATGTCCCCCATTGCAGAAAAAAGGTATCTGTAAGAATTGTAGTTATTATGAATTTTGTTATAGTACGGAGGAGGATGAATGAAAAAAACTTTTTACTTATTTAATCCGGGTGTATTGGAACGTAAAGATAATACATTGAAGTTCACTCCAGTTTCGGAGGATGGAAAGATTGTATCTTCTGATGCTCAATCTCGGTATCTTCCTGTCGAAGATATAAGTGAGTTTTATGTTTTTGGAAGTTTGAGGGCTAATAGCTCTTTATTCAACTTTCTTGGTCAAAAAGATATTGCCGTACATTTTTTTGATTATTACGAAAATTATACGGGGTCTTTTATGCCCCGTGATTCATTACTGTCTGGAAAGATGCTTCTGGCTCAAACAGCCTTCTATCAGGATAAGAAAAAACGTCTTGCTATAGCACGAAAATTTATAGAAGGTGCATCATATAATATGGTTAAGAATCTGAAGTATTATAATAGGCGTGGAAAAGATGTAGAAGAAATAATAGTTTCCATCGAAAAATTAAGTAATCAGATTTGCAACACTTCCAGTATAGAGGAACTGATGGGAGTAGAGGGACAAATCAGACAATATTATTATGAAGCCTTTAATCTGATAATAAATGATTTTGAGATGGGCAGTCGCTCTAAGCAACCACCTCAGAATGAGGTTAATGCATTGATGTCGTTTGGAAATATGGTTTGCTACACATTATGCTTGCGGGCTATACATCAGACCCAACTTAATCCAACAATCAGTTATTTGCATAAGCCCGGTGAGAGACGTTATTCGTTGGCTCTGGACATTGCTGAAATTTTTAAGCCGATTATTGTTGATAGAGTGTTATTTAGGGTTTTAAATAAAAAAGAAATTCAGGCAAAGCATTTTGACAAAAAGATGAATCGCTGCTTATTGAATGTTTCGGGAAAGAAAATCTTTATTAAGGCCCTTGAGGACAGACTACAAGAAACTATCCAGCATAAATCTTTAAAACGCTCGGTAAGCTATCGGCATTTGGTGAAATTGGAATGTTATAAACTGGCTAAACATCTTTTATCAATAGAGGAATATAAGCCATTTAAAATGTATTGGTAAAAATTGATTTGTTATGTATGTGATTCTGGTATATGATTTTGGAGAAAAACGCGTGAATAAGATGCTGAAACTTTGCCGAAAATATTTAAATTGGATACAGAATTCGGTGTTTGAAGGTGAAATATCTGAGGCAAGGTTAAGGGAACTTATTATGCAAAGTGAGAAGTTTATTGATAAAACAGAAGATAGTATAATAATCTTCAGTGGTCATTCTCAGAAGGCACTTGATAAGACTATTATAGGTAAAGAAAGGAGTAATATTGATATCTTTCTTTGAGGCTGTATTTTGTGTCGATGAGGCTATTAATAATTAGAAAATACTAAATTTGTATAGTAGCGTGTTCTTTGACTTATTGATACACAGGGGATTAAGTGGTTTGTCGATACCCGGTGTTTTTTTTATTATTGATAATCGACTATTTTTTTAATGAAAAATAGTATATTTGAAAAGTTTTAATATGCTGAATATTAGCGATTTTTTGTCGTGTTATTTATAGGCTTTTAATTGTACCTTATGGAATTGAAACTTGCTTTATCTCTTTTCTTGTTCACGTATTTGTTCTTTTAATTGTACCTTATGGAATTGAAACTTGCTTTATCTCTTTTCTTGTTCACGTATTTGTTTTGGCTTTTAATTGTACCTTATGGAATTGAAACTTCAGACTGATGAGTTCTTGTGTTCTTCATTCTTCTTTTAATTGTACCTTATGGAATTGAAACCAGAATCACACTTGCCATGTAATGACTTATGTGTCTTTTAATTGTACCTTATGGAATTGAAACAAGAGACAATATAATTGGCTACCTGCTCAGCAGTCTTTTAATTGTACCTTATGGAATTGAAACATCACAAGTAATAGGATAATCAAGAGGACCTAAACTTTTAATTGTACCTTATGGAATTGAAACTGCTTTACGTATAGAGTATTCCACTTTCGATAACATCTTTTAATTGTACCTTATGGAATTGAAACAGAATTGGCCTTATTTAGCAATATCTGAGAAGCACTTTTAATTGTACCTTATGGAATTGAAACTCAATAGTGTGAGGAACGATAACAACGCCCTCCTTTCTTTTAATTGTACCTTATGGAATTGAAACGAATAAACGGTAATACAATTACTACTGGTAAAATAACTTTTAATTGTACCTTATGGAATTGAAACTGAAGAACCGCAGGAACTTAAACAACAGCCGAAGCAACTTTTAATTGTACCTTATGGAATTGAAACAACGTTGACGCTGGGAAGATGCAGAGTTATACTCACTTTTAATTGTACCTTATGGAATTGAAACTAGCAACATTTAATCCCTCAGCAACACCGGATAAACTTTTAATTGTACCTTATGGAATTGAAACGAAAATGTGGATCTTGATGAATGGGCGCAAGAGTCTTTTAATTGTACCTTATGGAATTGAAACGACCTTCGATAAAATTATTATAGAAGCTGTCCTGCCTTTTAATTGTACCTTATGGAATTGAAACCCTAGATAACGGCTCTCATGAGATAAGTACTGAGCTTTTAATTGTACCTTATGGAATTGAAACAATTTTGTTTCATAATATTTACGTAAACGTTTAACTTTTAATTGTACCTTATGGAATTGAAACACCATATATGAATGATAACTTACATCAAGAACAGCCTTTTAATTGTACCTTATGGAATTGAAACAGGATTTAATTTAATAGCTTTATTAAATAAATTCGTCTTTTAATTGTACCTTATGGAATTGAAACGCGTTTTGACAATTCTATTAAACATAAAAAACAAAATCTTTTAATTGTACCTTATGGAATTGAAACATCTTATGCTAATCTCGAATTGCTTTACCAAAAAGGTCTTTTAATTGTACCTTATGGAATTGAAACACTTGTTGAGCAACAAGCAAAAAATTTCGGTATGCTTTTAATTGTACCTTATGGAATTGAAACAAGAAAGAACCAACATATTGTTGAAGGTATGATGCCCTTTTAATTGTACCTTATGGAATTGAAACACTCAATAAGCAAGTTAGGCGGAGTATTTTTTTTAACTTTTAATTGTACCTTATGGAATTGAAACCTTGGTGTTAGTGCTCCTTCTGCTTCTCCCGTTCACTTTTAATTGTACCTTATGGAATTGAAACAGGATTGTCAGCATTACTGTTATTCTTAGCTTTAACTTTTAATTGTACCTTATGGAATTGAAACACGAACAGCGCTATCATTAGTAAAAGGATCACCCCTTTTAATTGTACCTTATGGAATTGAAACAGCGACTTGTAAAGAGGTATACAAATGTACCTTTCTTTTAATTGTACCTTATGGAATTGAAACGCAATATTAGCAGAATTATCACCAGTTATGTTATCTTTTAATTGTACCTTATGGAATTGAAACTAAACACTGCTGCTTTCGTGCGCATGCGTGAGTACTTTTAATTGTACCTTATGGAATTGAAACTTGATTCGTGAAACCTTTTCACTTTCCCGAATGGCTTTTAATTGTACCTTATGGAATTGAAACATAGTCTGATAAATAGAATCACGAACACCCGAAATACTTTTAATTGTACCTTATGGAATTGAAACTAGTAAGGACCTACTAAGGTACTAAGATAATCGAACTTTTAATTGTACCTTATGGAATTGAAACTAGATTCGTGAAACCTTTTCACTTTCCCGAATGGGTCTTTTAATTGTACCTTATGGAATTGAAACTGGGATAAAGGCTATTGCTATGCAAGTCGTAATGACGCTTTTAATTGTACCTTATGGAATTGAAACCACAAGGGTTATCGGTACGCTGATAACTGGTAAAACTTTTAATTGTACCTTATGGAATTGAAATGCTCACGCACGGTATCAGGCGGCAGCGTGTAGAACCTTTTAATTGTACCTTATGGAATTGAAATTTTGATGTAGAACTGGCAAAGAGAATTACAAATGCTTTTAATTGTACCTTATGGAATTGAAATTTAAGACACCACACGGGACGGAACTATAAGATATAATCTTTTAATTGTAGCTTAAGGAATTGAAACCTTTTTGATCTGTCGCAAATTTTGCGACAGTTGCCTTTTAATTGTTCTGTTTCCGGCAAAAATCCCGTCTCCTACGTGCTATATTCCTGTGGTATATCTTCTATATAGACTTCGGTTGGGGCTGGCAACAATGTTATCGGCTGCTTCGTAAGAAATGCCGTGAAACAAGGTAAGCGTAGGCAGAAACACTTCTGTTACAGTCCAGCTACAACTTTCTATAATGCTCAGTGAGCTGTATATTTCAGTATAGAAAATTTGTTTTGTCGCATTAAAACACTACCTTAGTTCCCGAGATATATTTATGTGTATCCGAAAAAAGTAAACTATGAAACCACATCGTATTATACTTGTAAGACACGGCGAATGCCATGCCAATACAGACGAAAGTAAATTTGCTACCGAGCCGGATTATACTATCGAACTGACAGAGAACGGTATCCGGCAGGCTTACGAAGCTGGGTTGAAATTGAAAGAACTGGTGGGAAATGAAACCTTGTATTTTTATGTCTCTCCATTTTGGCGGACGCGTTCTACTTTCGAGAATATAGTCCGTAGTTTTCCCCGCAGCCAGTTTGAGTACAGTGAAGAGCCACGTTTGCGCGAGCAGGAGTGG
>ERZ772818.2350-NODE-2350-length-14573-cov-8.028172_pt1 | contig 14573 bp, 13 predicted proteins | sample MGYA00580837_ERZ772818 | MGnify/ENA primary metagenome ERZ772818 (study PRJEB29015, sample SAMEA2737671) | human gut metagenome | biome: human gut; feature: human-associated habitat; material: faeces | place: China | collected 2012 ...
AACACCATGAATAAAACAGAATTAGTAGCAGCAATGGCGAAAGAAACAAACCTTTCCAAGAAAGACGTAGAGGCAGTTTTAAAATCTTTCACCGACGTTGTGGCATCCGAATTAAAAAAAGGTGGAAAAATCCAGTTAGTAGGTTTTGGTACATTTGAAGTAAGCGAAAGAGCAGCAAGAGAAGGAAGAAATCCTCAGACTGGCGAGACAATGACGATCGCAGCTTCCAAAGCACCGAAATTCAAAGCAGGAAAAGCTCTGAAAGATCTGGTAAACGAATAATTATAGCGTAAGCTGGGGGAACGATGAGTTCCCCCATTTTTTAACGGAATTTAAAGGAGAAACTTATGAGACTTGACAAATATCTGAAGATCTCACGTCTGATCAAGAGAAGAACCGTGGCGAACGAAGCATGTGACGCAGGAAGGGTCCTTGTCAATGACCGTCCTGCCAAAGCATCCGCACAGGTCAAGGCAGGCGATACCATTGAGATCCAGTTTGGCGGCGGCAAGAATGTCAAAGTAGAAGTTCTGGAAGTAAAGGATACTGTCCGCAAGGAAGACGCGGAGAATCTTTATAAATATCTCTGATCGCAGATAATGCCCGGTCTATCTGCCCTGATCTTTACATAAACTGAAATGTAATGGATCAAATGGAACGACAGGAGGCAGAGAGATGGAACAGAGCACCGCACGGCAGCCTCACAGACTGGTCCTCGAAAACAGGAAAAAAAGCATGATTTCGGGAGTCCAGGATGTCCAGTCCTTTCATGAACAGGAAATCCTTCTTCTGACCGAGGAAGGGAAGCTCCAGATCAAAGGCGAAGGACTTCATGTTAAACGACTGAACCTGGAAAAAGGTGAGGCAGATATCGAGGGCAAAATAAACAGCCTGATCTATCTTTCCAGAAACACCCCGAAGAAGGACGAGAAACTTCTGAAACGGATGTTTCGCTGAAAATGAGCAGTTATATGGAAAGAGAGACGTTCCTGTTTCTGATAGCGGCAGGAACCGGTGCAGGGCTGTTTTTGTTTTACAGGGTCCTGGGAATTTTTCGCTGGATGTTTCCGGGGCGGAGATCTGTGGCGTTTTTTGACCTTTTGTACTGGATTCTGTCAGGGAGTGTGGTTTTTGCAGAGCTTTACCAGTATAATGAAGGCGTTTTGAGGCTCTTTTTGCTGCCTGCCGTCTTTTTGGGGGCTTTTTTGATGAATTCTTTGTTAAAGAGGTTGCTATTTCTTGTTAAAAGAGGTAAAATTTCAATAATTATGGAAAACCGCTTTTGTAATTGGAAGAGGGGAAAGCAGATTGAAAAAGTCCAAAAAAAAGAAAAAAAACACAAGAATATTAAATAATTACCTCGGGATGGCTCTGATATCGGTAGTTGTTGTGCTTCTTCTGGGAGTTCTTACAGTGCAAAGTAATGAACTGAAAGCCAAAATCTCATCCTACGATACAAGAGCAGCAGAGATAAGAACTTCGATAGAAGAAGAACAGGATCGAACCAAACAGATCGACGAAGAGAAAGAATATATGCAGACAGATGAATATGTGGCAGAGATCGCCAGAGACCGTCTCGGGCTTGTCAAAAGCAATGAGATTGTTTTTGAAGAGGAGAAATAACACATATTTTGAAGAAAACTTTTCTGAAATAGCTGACAGTATTTGACAGATATTTTATAAAATCCCTTTTATAATTTCCCTTAATGAAGACATCAGGGGAGGGGAAAACATGCAGGAATGGATAATTGCCATGCTCGTGCTCAGCATTCTGCTGATTTTGCGGGACATGGCAAAAACTGTTTTGAAGGGAAGAAAATCCAGAAAAGAAGAGCCTTTTCCTTTAGGCGGAGAACATCCCCAGAAAGAAAAAGTAGAACGGTACGCAGCCTCATTTCAGAAACTTGCAGATACTTTTTATGGAATGCCATATAAGAAAGAATATTTAAGCAGTGCCCAGGTTGAGAATGTTATCCGGGAGACGGGAGAACGTTTCTGCAGAAACTGTTACCGGAGAGAACTGTGCTGGGGAGACCACGCAGAGGAGATGTATCTGTGCGGGGAGGCAATGGTACGTGCGATAGAGCAGGCGGATGAGGAGAAGATCGAAGAAGCACGGAAACGATGTGGAGAGAACTGCGGCAGATCAGCGCAGTACCTGGAATCCCTGAAGGACTGTTTTCAGAAGGAAAAGCAGGAGATGATCTGGGGGAACCGGATGATCGAGAGTCGGCTTGCAGTTGCACAGCAGTTGAATGAGATTTCACATATTATGCAGCAGGTTGCAGAAGATCTCTATGATATCAGTGCGGCGGAACCCGTTTTTCAGGAAGAACTTGCCAAGAGCCTTCGAAAGCGTCATGTGATCCTGAAACGGGCATGGGTCATGGACAAGGTCGAAGGGCGCAGACAGATTTTTCTGACCATGCGCGCCAGAAGCGGACAGTGTGTTGCTGTATCAGAAATCTCGCAGATTTTGTCCGGGATATGCGAATGCACAATGACCTCGGCACAGGGGAGCCGCTGTATTGTGAACCGGGATTTCCATACGGTTCACTTTGTGGAGGATGTCAGCTATCAGATGCTGTATGGTGTCGCAAAGCTTACCAGAGAAAAGGAAAAAGTTTCAGGAGATAATTACATCTGCCGACAGGAGGATGGAGGAAAATTTGTGATGTGTCTTTCGGACGGAATGGGTTCTGGAATGGATGCATGCAGGGAAAGTGAGATTGTGGTAGAATTACTGGAGCAGTTCATGGAATCAGGTTTTTCACAGGAGGCAGCGGCGAGAATGGTCAATTCTGCCCTGATTCTGAATGGACGGGAAGGTATGTTCTCCACAGTTGATATCTGTGCAGTGGACCTTTATACGGGAATCTGTGAATTCCTCAAGGCAGGAGCAGCAGCTACTTTTATCAGGAGAGATCATTGGGTAGAGGCAATCTCATCGGAGAGCCTTGCGGCAGGTCTGGTACAGAGAATTGATTTTGACACAGCCTCACGGAAACTGTATCATGGGGACTGTCTTGTTATGATGACGGACGGAGTTCTGGATGCCCTTCCAACAGACTGTGAAGAAGAAACAATGAAAGAAATCATTCTGGATGTGCAGGAGAGTGCTCCGCGTGAGATCAGCCGGGGAATTCTGGAGAGAGTGCTTGGCTACAGTGACTATCGGGCGAGAGATGACATGACCGTGCTGGTTGCCAATGTAGTAAGAAAGTAAAGGACATAAGAAAATGCGGGAAAAGACATTCGATAAAGTAAAGGATTTTGTGAAAGAAAATGAAATGCTCGCCAGGAACTGCGCGGTCATTGCGGGCGTATCCGGTGGAAACGATTCTATGACGATGCTGCATCTTCTGAGGAGACTGAGAGAGATCTGGCATTTTCATCTCCGGGTGGTGCATGTGAACCATGGGCTCCGGGGAGCGGAGGCAGACAGGGATCAGCGGATGGTGGAGACTGTATGCACCAAATGGAATATCCCATGCAGCGTGTATCGCTATGATGTCCCGGAGCTTTCGGTGAAATGGAAATTGGGAACAGAAGAAACGGGAAGGATCGTGCGCAGGCAGGCTTTTGACGCAGAGACGCACAAGTGCCGGAAACAATATGCGGTTGTCCGTACGGCGCTGGCACATAATAAGAACGATCTTGCCGAGACAATGCTCCATCATCTGGCGAGAGGGACAGGCCTCAGGGGCTTATGTTCTTTGAAACCGGTGAATGGAGAGGTGATCCGTCCTCTTTTGTGTTTAGAAAGAAGAGAAATTGACGATTATATTAGAGAGTGCGGGATCCCGAGTGTCCTGGACAGCACGAATCTGGAGGATGAATATACGAGAAACCGCATCCGCAGGCATCTTCTTCCTGTGATGGAGCGAGAGATCAATGCCAAAACGGTTGAGCACATGGCAGAGACTTCGAGGCTGCTCTCAGAGGCGGAGGAGTTTCTGACAGACGAGGCGGCGCAGCTGGCCGCAGATTACAGAGAACCGGATGGAAGTTACTGCCTTGGAGAAGGATTTTTTCAGAAAAAACAGATCCTCAAAAGCTATGGAGTCCGGACGATCCTTGAAAAACTGAGCGGCCGCAGTCGGGATCTCACACAGACGCATATCCGGCAGGTACTGGAACTTTATTCCTGCCGGGTGAGCAAGCGGATTTCGCTTCCATATGGACTGGAGGCTGTGCGGACTTACGATGGAGTGATCCTCAGGAAGAAAATACAGCAGAAACCGGGAACAGAAGGGCGAAAGGAACAGGAAATTCCCCTTCCAGCCACATCGGAAGAGGTGGAAACACCGTTTGGCCGGTTTACGATCAAAGTTTTTTCCTATTCCGGCGAGAAGATTTTAGAAAAAAAGTATACGAAATGGTTTGATTGTGATAAAATAAAGTGCGGTTTGTCAGTCCGTACCCGCAAAACAGGAGATTATCTCATTGTCGGCAGGGACGGAGGCCGCAAAAAGCTGACCAGATGCATGATCGATGATAAATTTCCAAAGGAGACCAGAGATCAGGTACCACTGATCGCAGATGGCGGGGAGATTTTGTGGATCATAGGCGGAAGGATCAGCGAACGGTATAAAATTACTTCATGCACAAGAAATGTATTAGAAATTACATACCAAGGAGGAACCAGGTTATGAGTGAGAGAATCAAGGTTTTACTGAGCGAAGAAGAAGTGGATGCAAGAATCCAGCAGGTTGCAGCCAAGATCAGCAAGGATTATGCAGGCAAGGAAGTCCATCTGATCTGCGTACTGAAGGGCGGCGTGTTCTTTACATGTGAACTTGCAAAGAGAATTACTGTACCGGTAACTCTGGACTTCATGTCCGTATCCAGTTACGGAGATGATACCAAGTCAAGCGGTGTTGTCAAGATCGTGAAGGATCTGGATCAGCCGCTGATCGGTAAGGATGTGCTGATCGTAGAGGATATCATTGACTCAGGAAGAACTTTAAGCTATTTGCTCAAGATTCTTGAGAACAGACATCCAAACAGCATCCGTCTGTGTACTCTGCTTGATAAGCCAGAGCGCAGAGTTAAGAAAGATGTAAAAGTAGATTACTGCTGCTTCAATATTCCAGATGAGTTTGTTGTAGGATATGGGCTTGACTATGCTCAGAAGTACAGAAACCTCCCGTTCATCGGAGTTGTGGAATTTGACGGCGAGTGAAAGGAGATTCAGTTAAGTGAACAGACAGCCAGGCAAAATTGGTCTTTATCTGGTGCTGATCGTGATGCTGGTTGCAGGATATTTTTATCTGAATAATCAGGTAACTTCCCAGAGTAATTACACGATGGAAGAACTGCAGCAGGCAGCCGAGGACGGGAAGGTGACTTCTGCATCCTTGTATCAGAACAGGGAGGTACCGACGGGATCTGTTGTGGCAGAGATCGAGGGCGAAGGACAGAAAAAGGTCAATGTAACAGACGTAAACACTGCACAGGAGATTCTTGAGAAATACGATATTCATCCGGATGTGAAGGATGTTCCGCAGGAGAGTGCTTTTCTCACAACGTTTTTACCTGTGATCCTTACAGGAGCATTTATCCTGATCCTGTTTGTCATGATGAACAGACAGATGTCAGGAGGGGGCGGCAACTCCAAGATGATGAATTTTGGCAAGAGCCGTGCAAGGATGATGCTTCCGGACGACAAAAAAGTAACTTTTCAGAACGTAGCCGGTCTTCAGGAAGAGAAGGAAGATCTGGTAGAAGTTGTGGATTTCCTCAAATCTCCACAGAAATATACCAGTGTGGGAGCCAGAATTCCTAAGGGCGTGATCCTTGTAGGTCCTCCAGGAACAGGTAAGACACTTCTTGCCAAGGCTGTTGCAGGAGAAGCGGGGGTTCCGTTCTTCTCCATTTCCGGTTCAGACTTCGTGGAGATGTTTGTCGGTGTCGGTGCTTCCCGTGTCCGCGACCTGTTCGAAGAGGGCAAGAAGCATGCACCGTGTATCATTTTTATCGATGAGATCGATGCAGTTGCAAGACAGCGTGGAACCGGTATGGGCGGCGGTCATGATGAGAGAGAGCAGACTCTGAACCAGCTTCTTGTAGAGATGGATGGATTCGGAGTGAACGAGGGGATCATCGTTATGGCAGCAACCAACCGTGTCGACATTCTGGACCCTGCGATCCTGCGTCCGGGACGTTTTGACCGTAAGGTTGCAGTCGGCAGACCAGATGTCAAGGGACGTGAGGAGATCCTTCGCGTTCATGCCAAGGACAAACCTCTTGGCGAGGATGTTGATCTCGCACAGATCGCGCAGACAACAGCAGGATTTACAGGCGCAGATCTTGAGAACCTCCTGAATGAAGCTGCGATCATGGCGGCCAAGGCGACCAGATCCTATATCACGCAGCAGGACATCAAGCAGGCCTTTATCAAAGTTGGTGTCGGTGCAGAGAAACGAAGCAAAGTCATCTCTGACAAAGAGAAGAAGATCACAGCATACCATGAGGCTGGACATGCGATCCTGTTCCATGTGCTTCCGGATATGGATCCTGTTTATACGATTTCCATCATTCCGACAGGTGTTGGGGCAGCAGGATATACCATGCCTCTTCCGGAGAATGATGAGATGTTCAATACCAAGGGCAAGATGTTTCAGGATATCACAACGCTGCTTGGCGGCCGTGTTGCCGAGGAACTGATCTTTGGCGATATCACGACAGGTGCATCCAATGACATCAAGCGTGCGACAGGAACTGCCCGAGCAATGGTCATGCAGTATGGTATGTCAGACAAGCTTGGTCTGATCACTTATGGTGATGACGGTGATGAGGTATTTATCGGACGAGATCTGGCACATACCCGAAGCTACAGCGAGGAAGTTGCCAAGGAGATCGACCAGGAAGTACATGATATCATCGACAAGTGCCACCAGGATGCAAGAGAGATCATCACTCAGCATATGGACGCGCTCCACAAGTGTGCAGCTCTTCTTTTAGAGAAGGAAAAAGTCCACAGAGAAGAGTTCGAGGCACTTTTTACATCAGAAAAAGTTGATCTCTCAAAATAAGGTATGCAAGATGCACAAAAACAAATTGTGATTTTTGTGAACTTTGTGCACACTTTTCGGTAGACGCATGGTACTATATACATCGTAAAAACCCCCCAATACATTATATAGTTTTTGCTACACCCCATAAGAAGAAATACCTTCTCCAAAAAAGACAGCCTATCCCGCTGTCTTTTTTATTTTGTAAAAATAACCATAATCGAGACGGTATTTCAGTGGTTTTTATATTGTACTTTTATGAATTTTCAACTAGAATAGACATATGCTTAAGAATAAGGGGACTTTAATTATGGAATGGGAAAACGAAGACATTACCAGAAAAATGCAGTACATTCTGAATATGCGGCTGGTGCTGAATAAGGACGCTTTTTTCAGTGACGGAACGAGATATTACAGAAATCCTACCGAACCAAAGGCGGGGGAAACGGTAATGATCAGTTTCCGGACCCAGAAAAACAATGTAGACGCAGTATACCTTGTATCCGGTGAGAAGAAACATAAGATGAAGATCTATAAGACGGTCAAGGGCTTCGACTATTACGGAACCAAGATCGTGATGCCGGATGAGGTTTTTCGATATCACTTTGAAATTCTGTATGGTTGGGTAAACTGTTACTATAATCAGCGGGGAGTCTGTACAGAATTACAGGAACGCGATGATTTTGAGATCTATCCAGATTTCCAGACTCCGGACTGGGCGAAGGGGGCGGTGATGTACCAGATCTTTGTGGATCGTTTCTGCAACGGAGATCCGACCAACAGTGTTCTGACAGATGAATATTCTTATATTGGAGAACACTGTGAGCAGGTACATGACTGGTCCAAGACACCGGCTGTCATGGGTGTCCGGGAATTTTATGGCGGAGACCTTAAGGGCATTATGGATAAACTGGATTATCTCCAGGATCTTGGCGTGGAGGTCGTATACCTGAATCCGATCTTTGTATCGCCGAGTAACCACAAGTATGATACACAGGATTATGACTATGTAGATCCACATTATGGAAGGATCGTAGAGGACTGTGACGGACTTCTGGCTCCATGGGACCGTGAGAACTCACATGCGGCGAAATACATCAAGCGAGTTACCGACAAGAAGAATCTGGAAGCAAGTAATCAGCTTTTTGCAGAGCTGGTGCAGGAACTGCATAAACGTGGAATGAAAGTTATCCTGGATGGCGTTTTCAATCACTGCGGTTCTTTCAATAAATGGATGGACCGTGAGCGGATCTATGAAGGACAGGAGGGCTATGCGCCGGGGGCTTATATCTCAGCAGACAGCCCGTATCGTTATTTCTTCAATTTCCGTGACGAGGGAAGATGGCCGTACAACCTGTCTTATGATGGCTGGTGGACGCACGATACGCTTCCGAAGCTCAATTATGAAGGATCCAGAGAACTTTATGACTATGTCCTGAATATCGCGCGCAAATGGGTGTCTGAGCCGTATTGCGTAGATGGATGGAGACTGGATGTTGCAGCGGACCTTGGACACAGCAATGAGTTCAATCATCAGTTCTGGAAGGACTTCCGCAAGGCAGTCAAGGAGGCAAATCCGAATGCGCTGATCCTTGCAGAGCACTACGGCAACCCGGAAGGCTGGCTTCAGGGCGATGAATGGGATTCTGTCATGAACTATGATGCTTTTATGGAGCCTGTGACCTGGTTCCTGACCGGTATGGAGAAGCACAGTGATGAGTACAGAGAGGATCTGTATGGAAACAGTGAGGCGTTTATCGGTGCAATGAAGACACATATGCGTTCTCTTCATATGTCTGCCCTTCATGTGGCGATGAATGAACTGTCGAATCACGATCATTCCAGATTCCTGACAAGAACGAACCGCCGCGTGGGAAGGGTTTCCTACGCCGGAGCAGAGGCGGCTTCTGAGAATATCAATACGGCGATCATGAGAGAAGCGATCGCGATCCAGATGACCTGGCCGGGAGCACCGACTGTTTATTATGGTGATGAGGCTGGTGTCTGCGGATTTACCGATCCGGATAACCGCCGTACCTATCCGTGGGGACACGAGGACAAGGAACTGCTTTCTTTTTACAAAAAAATGATCGCGATCCACAAGAAATACCGTATCCTTCGTACAGGATCCCTCAAATTCCTGTGGAACGACTATCAGGGACTGTGCTACGGACGTTTCTCGCATATCGAGCAGATGATCGTTGTCCTGAATAACCGTGATGAGGGAAGAGAAGTCACGATCAAGGTATGGCCGGCGGGGATCACCCGTATGGAAGAAGTTTCCATGACGAGACTGATCCGTTCCAGCCAGGATGGTTACAATGACCGCCCGAAGGAGATTCGGGCACGTGCCGGAATGGTAAATCTCTATCTGCCGCCGCGCAGCGTCACTCTTCTTTATCACAAAGACAAGATTTCATAATCACGCAAAAATGCAAAGTCCGGACCTGTTTTCAAATATCACGGCTCCGGACTTTGTTTTTTTCTTGACAGAAAAGGATTGGTATGTTACGATAACCATACTTTCACGTGGTAGAGTGACTATGTGATAAACTATAAAAATAATTTAAGAGGAGATAGAGGTATGAAGAAAAAAGCAGTTGCATTGATGCTGAGCACAGTAATGGCTATGGGAATGGTTTCTGCAGCAAGTGTACAGGCGAGCGTAGAGGACAAGACCCTGATCGTAGGATTTGATGCAGAGTATCCGCCATATGGCTATATGGATGAGGATGGAGAGTACACAGGATTTGACCTGGAACTTGCTCAGGCAGTATGTGATCTGGAGGGCTGGACTCTGGATAAGAAACCGATCAACTGGGATTCCAAGGATATGGAACTGAATTCCGGATCTATCGACTGTATCTGGAACGGATTTACCATGAACGGAAGAGAAGATGACTATACTTTCTCCGTACCATACGTAGATAACAGCCAGGTGATCGTTGTTGCTGACAATTCCGGCATCGAGAAACTCACAGACCTTGCAGGCAAGACTGTTGGTGTTCAGGCAGCTTCCGCAGCACTTGATCTTCTTCAGAGCGAAGAAGAAGGCGGACAGAAAGAACTGGCAGATACCTTCGGAGCACTGAATGAATTTGCTGATTACAACACAGCATTCACAGAACTGCAGGCAGGAGCACTGGATGCACTTGCAATCGATATCGGTGTTGCCAAATACCAGCTCAACTCCAGAGGAGAGGGATTCAAGATCCTTGATGAGACTCTGAACACAGAGCAGTATGCGATCGGTTTCAAGAAAGGCAATGACGAGCTTTGCGATATCGTAAACGCAGACCTTCAGAAACTGGCAGACGACGGAACTGTAGCAGAGCTTGCTGAGAAATATGAGATCGCTGATATGGTAACTCTCAAGGCTTCTGATGATGCTGATGCGAAAGAAGATACAGAAGAAGCTTCTGATGATGCGGAAGCTGAGAAAACATCCGAAGACGCAGAATGATCAGAAATTCAAAAATACGAAATAAGATATAAGACATATGGGATGCTCCCTGGGGTCTCACCGGGGAGCATCCCTGTTGTAAGTTAATGGAGGAGAAGACATGAGTTTTCAGGTAATGTTACAGCAGCTTACCACAGGATTCGGTTCTACGCTGGTTATCTTTTTTCTGACTTTACTTTTCTCACTGCCGTTGGGGATGGTAGTATATTTCGGAAGAGTAAGCCGTTTCAAGCCACTGAGCTGGATCGTGAAAGCCTATATTTCTATTATGAGAGGAACACCGCTGATGCTGCAGCTGCTTTTGTGGTATTTCGGACCGTTTTATCTCTGGGGAATGAATATCGGGGGGTACAAATTTACAGCGATCATCCTTGGATGTTCTCTGAACTATGCAGCTTATTTTGCTGAGATCTACCGCTCCGGAATTGAATCTATCCCGGTCGGACAGTATGAGGCAGCACAGCTTCTCGGCTATAACAAGAGCCAGACATTTTTTAAGATCGTACTTCCGCAGGTTGTCAAAATCGTACTTCCGTCAGTGACGAATGAAGTTATCACCCTTGTCAAGGATACATCACTTGTATATTCTGTATCCTACATCGAGATGTTTGCACTGGCAAAACAGATCGCAGCAGCACAGACAACGGTCCTTCCGTTTGTGATCGCAGGTGTATTCTATTATGTATTCAATTTTGTTGTTGCATGGGTAATGGAATGGCTTGAAAAGAAAATGAACTATTATCGTTAGGAGGAATGGGCGTGAGTACGAATCTTCTTGAAATGAATCATATCAAAAAACAGTTTGACGGGCTTCAAGTGCTGAAAGACGTTTCCATCCATGTAGAGGAAGGAGAGGTGCTTTCTATCATCGGACCTTCCGGCTCCGGCAAGTCTACACTGCTCCGCTGTGCGACACTTCTGACACGCATCGACGGTGGAGAAATCAGCTACATGGGCAAAAAGGCGATCTGGACAGAAAATGGCAAAGTCTGTATGCCGTCCAAGAATGAGATCAAGGATATCCAGTCCTGCTTCGGTCTGGTGTTCCAGAACTTCAATCTTTTTCCGCATTTTACCGTCATGAAAAATATCACAGATGCACCGATCCATGTACAGAAACGAAACAAAGACGAAGTTTATAAAGAAGCAAGAGAACTTCTGGCAAAGATGGGACTTTCTGATAAGGAAGATGCCTATCCGTATCAGCTTTCCGGCGGACAGTGCCAGCGTGTCGCGATCGCAAGGGCACTTGCACTGAATCCGAAGATCCTCTTTTTTGATGAGCCGACATCCGCACTCGATCCGGAACTTACAGGAGAAGTCCTTCGTGTTATCCGTTCTCTGGCGGATCTTCATATTACGATGGTGATCGTAACACATGAGATGAATTTTGCAAAAGATATCTCCGACAGAGTCATCTTTATGGATAAGGGCGTGATCGCAGTAGAAGGAACACCTTCCGAGGTATTTTCTTCCAGCAACGCCAGAATGAAAGAATTCCTTGGCAAATTTCATCAGGGAGAAAAATAAAGGGATTGCTTTTAATCAGGCAATGTTATATAATTTCAGCGTAAAGACAGGAAAAATACTAAGATTAACCGCAGTTACCCCTGCGGTTAATCTGGCGAGAGGATAGGAGTAAATACCATGAGTACAGACAGATATGTAAGCCCCCTTTCAGAGCGTTATGCCAGCAAGGAAATGCAGTACATTTTTTCTCAGGATATGAAATTCCGTACATGGAGAAGATTGTGGATCGCTCTGGCAGAAACAGAAAAAGAACTTGGCCTCAATATCACCCAGGAGCAGATTGACGAACTCAAGGCTCACAAGGATGATATCAACTATGACGTGGCCAGGGAGAGAGAACGTCAGGTACGTCACGACGTTATGTCCCATGTGTATGCATATGGAGTACAGTGCCCGAAAGCAAAGGGAATCATTCATCTGGGTGCAACCTCCTGTTATGTAGGAGATAATACAGATATCATCGTAATGGCAGAAGCTCTGAAGCTTGTTCAGAAGAAACTGGTCAATGTGATCGCAGAGCTTTCCAAATTCGCAGATAAATACAAGGATCAGCCTACACTGGCATTTACCCATTTCCAGCCGGCACAGCCGACAACTGTTGGTAAACGTGCTACTCTGTGGACTCAGGAATTCATGATGGATCTTGAGGATTTGGAATATGTTCTCGGAAGTCTCAAGCTTCTTGGATCCAAGGGAACAACCGGAACACAGGCAAGCTTCCTGGAACTTTTTGACGGGGATCAGGAAACAATTGACAAGATCGATCCGATGATCGCGCAGAAGATGGGATTCAAGCAGTGCTATCCGGTTTCCGGACAGACCTACTCCCGCAAAGTCGATACAAGAGTCCTGAATATTCTTGCAGGTATTGCGGCAAGTGCACACAAGATGTCCAACGACATCCGCCTTCTCCAGCACCTCAAGGAAGTTGAGGAACCGTTCGAGAAATCTCAGATCGGATCTTCCGCAATGGCATACAAGAGAAATCCAATGAGAAGTGAGCGTATTGCTTCTCTTTCCAGATACGTGATGATCGACGCACTGAATCCGGCGATCACTTCCGCAACACAGTGGTTTGAGAGAACCCTGGATGATTCTGCAAACAAGCGTCTCAGCATTCCGGAAGGATTCCTTGCGATTGACGGTATTCTTGACCTCTGTCTGAACGTAGTAGACGGACTGGTAGTATATCCGAAAGTAATCGAGAAACACATGATGGCAGAGCTTCCATTCATGGCAACTGAGAACATCATGATGGATGCAGTTAAGGCAGGCGGCGACCGTCAGGAACTTCATGAGCGCATCCGTGAGCTTTCCATGGAAGCAGGACGTACTGTGAAGGTAGAAGGAAAGGACAATAACCTTCTTGACCTGATCGCGGCAGATCCGGCATTCAACCTTACGATCGAAGAACTCAACAAGTCCATGGAGCCTTCCAGATATGTAGGAAGAGCCAAAGAGCAGACCACAGCTTTCATTGAGAAAGTGGTACAGCCGGTTCTCGACGAGCACAAAGAAATGCTGGGAATCAAAGCAGAAATCAATGTCTAAAATACAGATCAATCAAAAACACGAGGAGGATAAAGTGTTATGGTCAAAGCAGTAGTTGGAGCTAACTGGGGAGATGAAGGTAAAGGTAAAATTACCGATATGCTTGCTCAGGAGGCAGATATCATCGTAAGATTTCAGGGAGGTGCAAACGCAGGTCATACAATCGTAAATGACTATGGTAAATTTGCACTGCACACACTTCCGTCAGGTGTATTCTACAATCACACCACAAGCGTGATCGGAAATGGTGTTGCTCTGAACATTCCGGTGTTCTTCAAAGAATATAACGAAGTGATCGAGAGAGGAGTTCCGGCACCGAAGATCATGATCTCCGACAGAGCACAGATCGTAATGCCATATCACATCCTGTTCGATCAGTATGAAGAAGAACGTCTTGGCGGCAAATCTTTCGGATCCACCAAATCCGGTATCGCTCCGTTCTATTCAGATAAATATGCAAAGATCGGTTTCCAGGTAAATGAACTGTTCCACGACGATGCCCTGAAAGAAAAAGTAGAGCGCGTTGTTGCAACAAAGAATGTTTTACTGGAGCACCTGTATCATAAACCGCTTCTTGATCCGGATGAGATCTATGCAGAACTGATGAAATACAAAGAAATGGTAGCTCCGTATGTTGGAGACGTTTCCCTGTTCCTGTGGAATGCGATCAAAGACGGCAAACAGATCCTTCTCGAAGGACAGCTTGGATCCCTCAAGGACCCGGATCACGGAATCTACCCAATGGTTACATCATCTTCCACACTGGCTGCATATGGTGCGATCGGTGCAGGAATCCCGCCATATGAGATCAAACAGGTTATCACAGTCTGCAAAGCATACTCCAGCGCAGTAGGAGCAGGTGCTTTCGTTTCTGAGATCTTTGGCGAGGAAGCTGACGAACTCAGAAGAAGAGGCGGCGACGGCGGAGAGTACGGCGCAACAACCGGACGTCCGAGACGTATGGGATGGTTTGACTGTGTTGCTTCCAAATACGGATGCCGTATGCAGGGAAC
>ERZ772818.2352-NODE-2352-length-14567-cov-4.998071_pt1 | contig 14567 bp, 6 predicted proteins | sample MGYA00580837_ERZ772818 | MGnify/ENA primary metagenome ERZ772818 (study PRJEB29015, sample SAMEA2737671) | human gut metagenome | biome: human gut; feature: human-associated habitat; material: faeces | place: China | collected 2012 ...
GAAACGCTGACCGGACCTTTCCGGACGGAGACCTTTCCGGCGCACTGCCACATCCACTCGCTGCCCGTGCAGCCGAGCGTCGCGGACAGTTTCCGGCTGCCGACCCGGAGGGCGAACTTTCCGGGACCTTCCCCGTCGTACCAGGGGGCGACCCAGTTGAACGTCCGGACGTAGACCCGGTAGGTTCCCGTTTCCGGGAATTCGACCGTCGTCACGGCGTCCGCCACGGGTTTGCCTATGCCGTGCGCGATGAGGTAGGGCGAACCCATCTGGTCCATGAACTGCTGGTCCACGGCCCACCCGCCCTTGTCGCGGAAACTCTCGGCCTCGACCAGGACGCCGCTCCCGAAGGAGGCGGTGACGGACAGCAGCAGCGCTGCGGAAAGCAATGCAACCCTCTTCATGGTTTTTCAGGCGTTAGTTGATCTGTACTTCGTGCAGTTTCACCCAGCCTTCGGCCGTCTTTTCGTTGTTTACGGCGAGCTGGATGGCAGGCCGGTTCTCCTTCGTCGTGTCAACGATGGCGATGCCCCACGTGTATTTCCCCGCGGGAAGATCGACGGCCGGCGTTTCGAAGGTGTAGGAGAAGGGCTTGCTCTCGACCCAGGTCGAAGGCTCGCAGTCCTTGTCGACGAAGACCTTCTGCGCCTTGTCCGAAGCGTCGATCAAAGCGAAGGCCACCTTGTATTTGTAGTTCCACTGCGGCAGGTTGTTCGGGAAATAGCCCCAGCCCATGTTGCGCCAGCGCGAAGCGACCTTGACACGGCTGCCTGCGCTCACCTGGTCGGGAACGATCACCTGGTCGGGATAGAGACGGTAGCCGCCTTCGGAGACGAAGCGCTGCACGAGGCTGAAGGCATCGTTGAACCACGACTCGGTCTCCTGGCCGACACGGAAGTCCATCATGTTGACGCGGGCTTCGGCCGAGGAGTCGAATTCGCCCTGGCGGACATCTTCGGGGTGTCCCTGGCGGTAGCCGGCCGGGTCGTTCCAGTAGCTGTGGCTGCTGACGATATATCCGCCCTCCATGATGATGGGGACCTTGTAACGCCATTGTGCGGCGATTGCCTTCTCCCAGGTGCTGTAACCCCAGCTGGAGTTGTTCATGCCGAAGGCGTCGGAGCGGATGCAGTAGCCGTTGCTGATGGCCAGGGCCACGAGGCTTTCGCTGTTCGGGTTTGCCGTGCCCTGGCTCGTGGGATGGCCCAGTACGCGGTGGTAGTTGATCACCAGGGGAACCTTCGTGAAGTGTTTGGCGTAGAGCTTGGTGATCCAGTCGAGGACTTCGCGCTTCACCGTTTCCGTATTCTCATCGACAGCCGATACGTCGTCCTTGTTGTAAGCCACGCTGTGGCCCTCGCCCCACTTGCCGAGGCCGTAGCCGTCGATGAACGAGGTGTATTCCGGATCGTTGAACTCCTCGGCGAGGGCTGCGACGAACTTCTCGTAGTAGCGCTGGAAGATCGGGTCCTGCGGCATCGGGGTCTTGCGGTCGGGGTATTTCGGCTCCGACATCGCGTATTCGGCTCCGGCATCGTAGACGAACTGGGGCGTATTGGCGCCCTGGTCACGTCCGTCCACCACGACGCGGAAAGCGATGGGGAGTTTCAGCTCCCGGGCTTTCTGAACCAGTTTGTAAACCTTCGAATCGGGGTCTTTCCAGGCGTACTGCCCGTCTGCGGGATTCAGCACGGACCATTTCGTGCGGATATAGCAGGCCGAAGCGTAGTCCGCCACCCTTACGTTCTTTCCGAGCAGCGGTACGTAGATCTCCTTGTCGAAATAGGAGGGATCGTAGTCCGCGCTGACATACATCACCCAGCCGTTGAGCGGGTTGTGCAGCACTTCCGACTTGTTGTAGGCGGGCTTTACGGTCACACCGGCAACTTGGCCGCCTTCTTCGCCGCCGCCGTTGTCCTTCGAGCAACCGCAGGAAGCGGCGCAAAGAAATGCTGCCAGAAGACAGCCGGTCATCAGATTTCTCATGTGTATCATGTTGCTGTTTTTACGATTGATTGTCGTTGTAATGGAATATTGCCGTATCTTCCTGTCGGCCGGAACCCAGTCTCCATTCCGATACGGCAATATTTTTCAGTCGTGCGGTCCGGCGTTATTTGTTCCGGGCCAGGATCGTTCCGTGACGCAGATCGAAGATCAGCAGGTCGGAAGCGGGGATCGTGTAATACGAGTTGCGCGTCTCTCCGTCGGCACCTCCGTGCAGTTCGCCCACCTTGCCGAGAGTCAGCGTGAGGTTCTGCTTCTTGCCTTCTGCCGTCAGCGGACAGGTGAAGCAATAGGCATTGTTCTGGTTGTAATCCGCATCGCCGACCGAGAAATTCTGGGCTACGCAGAACTTCATGCCGCTGGAAAGTTTCGTGCCGTTGTGCTCTTCGGCGTCATAGATCAGGATCTGCGGGTCGGCGAAGCTCTGCTTCAGGTTGAGTTTGCGCACGCCCCAGCCCGTACCTGCTCCGTAGGCGTAGAGATCGAGCACTTCGATCGTTGCCTCGGGATTGGCTTCCGCACCACTCGGGTGGAATGTGACGGACAGCGGCTTCAGGTCGGTCGCCGACGAGTAGATGCGCACCTGCTTGTTCTCCATGTCGATCAGCAGGCGGTAGTTGCCGGCGTTCGGGATATTCCACGAAACGGGGGTTTCCGTCATCTTCACGTCGACAAGCTCCCCGTCGCGGAGCGCGCCGTTGCCGTCGCTCGGAACGATGTAGTAGGTCTGGCCCTCCAGCTCGACGGGAATCTGCAACTCGCCGATGCTCAATTCGCCGTACCAGGCATAGAGGTTCGCATTCTCGACCGTCTTTTCGATCTCCGTCACGCTGCTGATGGCCGTGCCGGAAAGCGACACCTTGTCGGCATCGAAGACATCGACCTTGATCGGGGTTACGGTCACCTCCACGGTGCGCACTTCGGGCATTTCGTATGTGGGGCCGCCCGCATACTCCGCGATGACGCGGAACGCCAGTGTGAAGGTCTTGTTTACGGGCACCTTCCAGCGCTCGTTAGCCCAGTTGTTGATTTGCTCGGAGGTGTAGCTCCGGCTGAAGATGCCGTCGTCTTCGCTCGTCACGATGGCGGTGGACGAACCGAAGTTGTTGTTCAGCAGGTCCAGTTTGGTCGTGTAGGACACCAGATACTCGTCGGGCATCGGACGCGCGGGCGTCCAGTCGAAGGTCAGTACCGTAGCCGAAAGGTCGTTTTCGTCCAAAGCGATCTGGGAGGCGGAGGCGGTCAGCTCCAGAGTTTCCCGGACCGGGTCGCTGTCGTGTTCGTACGGGTCCCATTCACAGGCCCACTGGCCGAGTGCGAAAAGGGTCAGCAGCGACAGGTTGCATGCAAATTTTATCTTTTTCATAACTGTTTTTTTCGTGGTTGCTGATACGGTCCGGAATCTGCCGGACACATTCTTGTCTGATCCGCCCGGAGGCGGGGACGAAGGTTTTTAGCCTTCGTAACCTTCATATCCGGGATTCTGCGGGAAATTGCCGACATTCGCGTCGCGGATAGCCTGCGGAATGGGCCACAGCACGTGGAAATCCTGGATGAGGTCGCGCGCCTCGGGATTGTACTTTCTCACGCGTTCGAGCAGCTTGCCCGTGCGTATCAGCGTGAAGCGGCGGCTCTCTTCGCCGTAGAGTTCGCGGATGCGCTCGTCGAGCAGGAAATCCATCGTCATCTCCTCGTCGGAAACGTCGGACACTTTGGCGCGGCGGCGCACTTCGTTCACGGCATCGGCGGCCTTATCGGGCATGTCCTGACGCAGGTAGGCTTCGGCCAGCAGCAGGTAGGTCTCGGCCAGGCGGAATTTCATGCGGTCCTTGTATGCGCCGGTGAGCTGGAGGTTTTCCTCCTTACCGAAGAAAAATTTCTTCAGCGCCGGGAAGAGCTGGGCCTGCGACCACGATTTGTCGTCGATGGGGCATTTTTGTCCCAGCTTGTTGGGCGTCAGCGGGTTGTTGTAGTACCAGTTGCGCTTGATGTTGTACTCCGAGTTGCGGATGTCGCCGTCTTCGAAGATGCCTTTTTCCTGAATATCGGGGAACCCCTCCTTTTCTCCGGCTGTCGTGGCGTTGGTCCCCTTGACGCCGATCCACCACTTCAGCGGATAGATCTGCGCCAGGCCGCGGCCGCCGAGTGAGTCGGCCAGTGCGAATCCGTCGATGGCGTGGTACTGGGGATTCCAGGCGCGGCGGGTCCAGTCGTCGGAATTCGTGCCGCCGCCGACCGTGTTGTACTGGAACTGCATGACCCAGATACCCTCGGTGTTGCCGGCCGAACGGTTCTGATTGTTTTCGACGAACATGTCGCTGAAATAGTCGCCGGGATCGTTCTTGGCGTTGCCGAAGCGGCTTTTCATCAGACTGTAATACGGGCAGTCGATCACGTCCTGGGCATTCTCCTCGGCCAGCTTATAGTCGCCTTCGGCGCCGCGCAGCAGGTACATTTCGCTCAACAGGTGGCGTGCGGCCCACGTCGTAAGCTTGCCCTCCTTCACGTTGTCGGGATTGTCGGGAAGGTACGTCTTGGCAAATTCCAGGTCTTTGATGATGTTGCCCAGCACCTCGATCTTGGGATCGCGCGAGAACGAGAGCAGGAAGGGCTTCTGGATGGTTTCGACCCAGGGCACGTCGCCGTAGAGGTAGACCAGCGTGCGGTAGGCGTAAGCCCGGAAGAAACGGGCTTCGGCCTGGTAAAGCTGTTTGTCGGTGGGATAGTCCCAGTTGTCGTTCTTTTCGGAATAGATCAGCAGTTCGTTGGCCGAAGCGATCAGGTTGTAGGCCCAGTTCCAGTACGAGCCGACGAAAAGCGTCGACGGGTTGAGCGTCATTTCGGCGAACGGAACCAGCGAACCGTCGCGGACGGTTCCCATGCGGCAGAGGTCGGTCGAAATCTGGAGCACCTCGTAGGCGCAGGCGCCGTTGTGCATGAAAGCGCCGTTTTCACCCCAGGTGTTGTATTCCGAGCGGGCGATGGCGTAGAGCCCCGTGGCTCCCACCTCGAAGCCCAGTGAACTGGTGTAAGTGTTGTCGGGGGCCAGCGAACTTTTCAGATCCTCTTCCAGGAAGGAGGTGCAGCCCGCAGCTATCGAGAGGATCGAACTCGCGATGCCGATCTTGATATAATTCATCGTTTTCATAGTCAGGTCTTGATTAGAAGGTTAAGGTTAATCCCAGTACGTAGGAACGGGCGGTCGGGAACGATGCGAACCAGGTGTTGTCGTAGTTCAGCATCTGGCGCATGTTGGAGAAGGCGCAGACGTTGTTCACGCTGAAATTCACGTCGATGGCGCTCAAGCCGATCCGGCGGACGAATTTCTGATTGACACGGTAGCCCAGCGTGATGTTGCGCAGCTGCACGTAGTTGAGCTTCTTGTAGTAGCCGTGGCTGAAGGAGGCCTGGTAACCCGGCGAAACGACCTCTGCGTCGGGGGTCTCCGGCGTCCAGTATTTCACGCCGTGGATGTAGTTGCCCGAACCGAACGTATACGAGGAGATGTTGGCCACGTTGTCCGTCATCCACTTGCCGAAGACGCCGTTGAACAGGAACGAGAAATAGAAGTCCTTGTAGGAGAAACGGTTGCCCATCGACATCGTGAAGCTCGGCTGTTTGCTGCCGATCACCTTGCGGTCTTTGGAGTCGATGACGCCGTTGCCGTCGACATCCTCCAGTTTGGCGGCTCCGGGCGTGGCTCCGGTCTGGTGGGCCACCTCCTTGCCGTCCTTGTCGATGAACGTGAACTCGTCGCCTTCCTGCCAGATGCCGATCATGTTCCAGTCGTAGTAGACCGACAGCGGCTGGCCGATGAACCACTTGTTGTTGATGTCGTCTCTGCCGTCGCCGCGCAGCGCGACGATCTTGTCGCGGTTGAGCGAGAAGGTGAAGTCGGTCTCCCACCTGAAATCCTTCTTGCGGATATTCTGCGAATGGAGCGTCAGTTCGATACCCTTGTTGCGGGTCTGGCCGACGTTGTAGAGAATCTTGCTGTAACCGTTCATAATGGGAACGGTACGCGACATCAGCAGGTCGTGCGTGTTGGAGAGGTACATGTCGATCGTACCGCCCAGACGGCCGTTGAAGAACTGGAAGTCGATACCGAGGTTGGCCGTATAGGTGGTCTCCCAACGCAGGTCGGGATTGCCGATACCGTCGCTCGGCAGGTAGGCCGAGTTGGCGGCGTCGCTGTTGTCGCCCCAAATATATTTGACACCATTGGTCGAGTAGAGACGGTCGAGCGACTGATAACGTGAAATGGCGTTGTTTCCGTTGGCGCCGTATGAGAGGCGGATCTTCAGCATGTCGATCCAAGAGGCGTTGTCCTTGATGAAGCTCTCCTCGCCGAGATGCCAGGCAACGGCAGCCGAGGGGAAGAAAGCCCATTTGTGGTTTTCAGCGAAGGCCGAGAACGAGTCGGCGCGTCCGGTGAGTGTCAGAAGGTATTTGCTGTTGAAGCCGTAATTCACACGGAACATGCCCGAAACGAAGTTCTCTTTCCAGAAAGACGAACTGATGGCGATCTTGTTCTCGGCGCCGTCCATCCGGTAGAAGCTCGAGTCGTCGTTTACGAAGCCTTCGCCGCTTTGCGAAGCGGCTGTATACTGGGCCTCCTGCATGGAGAAGAGACCTGTGAAGTCGATGTGATGTTTGCCGAAATTCCGGTCGAATTTAAGCACGTTCTCCCACGTCCAGTCCGTCGTGTGGTTGTTGGCCAGCTCGGCGCGGCCGTCGACTTTCTTACCCGTTACGGTGTTGCGGCCGTAGTAGGTTCCGTTCATCTGGCTGCGGTAGTTGTAGCCGAACTGCGACCGGAAAGAGAGCCCTTTGACCGGAAGTTTGAGATCGAGGAACCCGTTGGCCATGAAGTTGCGGCCCGTGCGTTTCTGGTCGGCGTTGACGTCCTTCATCGGGTTGGGCAGGTTCGAGTAGTCCATCGGCTCCTCGTAGTAGGCGCCGGTCTCGTCCTTGTAGATGCCGTAGGGGCTTTGCTTGATGGCATGTTCGAGGTTCGGCGTCGCACCGCCGGTCTCACGGTTCACGAACTGCGTGGTGAGACCTACGGACAGCCAGTCGTTCATTTTCTGGTTGATGCTGGCATAGACGTTCGTGCGCTGGTAATTCGAATTGTAAACCACGCCGGGGTTGTCCAGGTAGGAAACCGAGGCCATATAGGTGGTCTTCTCGTTGCCGCCCTGGAAGCTCAGCTGGTGGTCCATCGTGAAGACCGTGCGGAAGACGTAGTCCTGCCAGTCGTTGGTGATGCCCTTGGCGTAGTTTACCTTCTCGCTGGCGCTGATAATCGAACCTACCAGCGGATCGAGCTGCTCGCCGCTGTAATTGTTCTTGAGCCGGCCCATGTCCTGTTTGAGGCGGATGAACTCGTTGGGACCCATGGTTTCGATGCGCTGCATCGGCTCGGCGATGGCGAGCTTCGTTTTGTAGGTGACATGGAATTCGCCCTGCGAACCCCGCTTGGTCTGGATCAGGATGACGCCGTTCGAGCCGCGCGAACCGTAGATGGCCACGGCCGACGCGTCTTTCAGCACCGACATGTTCTCGATGATGTTCGGGTCGAGGTCGGCCAGTCCGCCCGAGTAGGGAATGCCGTCGAGAATGATCAGCGGGTCGTTGCTGGCCGTCAGTGAGTTCTGGCCGCGGATCAGCAGGGTCTGGTTGCTGCCCGGCGCTTCGTTGCCGGTCGTGATGTTCAGACCGGCGACCTGGCCGACCAGACGGTCCATCAGGTTGTTGGTCGAGACCATTTCCAGCGTCTGTTTGCTGACGACGGCGAGACCTCCCGTGAGGTCTTTCTTTTTCTGCGTACCGTAACCCACGACGACCACTTCGTCGAGGGACTGGGCGTCTTCGGTCATCGTCACGTTTACGACATTCGATGCGCCGAGTTTCACTTCCTGGTCGGTATAGCCCAGACAGGTGAAAAGAAGCGTCGAGGATGCGGGAACTTTGATTTCATAAACACCTTGCGTATTGGATACGGCTCCGTTGTTGCTTTTGCCGTCCTTTACCACGACAACGACTCCCGCCAGCGGGGCGCCGCTTCCGTCGGTGATTTTACCGGTTACTTTGACGTCGTTCTGCTGGGCGAACGACGGTGTTGCAGACAGCAGGAATAAGAGGGAAATCGTCAGGCTGCCTATAAGCTTTTTGTACATGCTCATTATCATAAAAGGTTTCTTTTTGGTTAGTGCTTGTATCTCCGTTATAAAGGGATTGTCTGGAGGGGCGGGAGACACTTCGTCGCCTGGTGTGGTTTTCCGATCATCTTTTCATAGGTTTCAGGTTTTAATTTTTTAAATTTTTTATGTATTTCGAAGGAAAAGCGGACGCCGGGGACTTCGGACCCCGTATTGCAAAGGTCAATAAAACGGGGCGACCGGATGGGCGTCGTTTATTCGGAAATGGTTCCATTTCGTACGGAGGGGTAAAAAAAAGGCGTATAGGTCATTTCGGGTGCTAAAATCGTTGTAATACTGGTGTCTGTCAGTATGATATGACCATTCAAAACTTTTGAACACATATTTGATGCGAGCGCTTTCGCTCTATAGGTCAAAACGGGTGCTGAAAATGGCACCCGTTTTTGGTGGATTCATCTGTATTTTGTTATTTTGCATTGCGGCTTAAAGCGTAACGGAGCTCTGCTGGGGAGCACCTCCGCCAGGAATAAAGCCGTCCAATATGCATAATGCGATTCAGGAGATGGCCTTAGCGGTTGTCTCCTTTTTCATTATGCAATTTGGCATATGCCAAGAAAAACCCGTTCATCATCCGCTTGCGGTTTTCCTCAATCATTCCCGGATGATTCCGCAAGGCTTTCTTCATGTCGGTGAATGTGCCTTCGATCATATTGTTTGTGTTGGGCATACCTCTGACTTTCTCGTATGTAAACAAAAAAGGAAGGTAGGTCGATATGCTGACCATGGCAGATCTGAGCCGTTGATGGGTATATATCGTGCGTCCGGTAATCTCGTTGACCGTCTTTTCTTTCAGGAAGTCATGCCATTTCCTCTTCCATTTCTCAAATGCACTGACGAATGCACTTTCATTCATGTCTTTTAGACGGTATGCAAGATCCAATAACTCCTTTCCTGCCTCAAGTTGCGGATTCTTGGTCAGTTTTCTTCTTATTATCGCCACCATGTGGAACTGGCACATCTGTATTCTGTATTCCGAAAGGACGGTAAACAGCTTTTGAAAACCATCAATGACAATCCCCTGAATGGCATACCCGCATCCTACTATATGTTTCACAGCGTCCTCGTAATCACTGATGTGCTCGTGGGCGATATGCTTCATGTAAAGAAGTCTGCCGCTTCCGCTTTCCAGAGCCAGCAGCACTCCTGTATTGCGCCCAAAATACGTGGCGTCGAGATGTATCACACCGCTTCCTTTGATCCTAGGCTGTTCCCAGCTGAACGAAATGGAGGCAAGCCGACGTGTCACGGTCGAAGCACTGAGACCTGTAGTTTCACTGATCTGGGCTATTGTCTGCTTGCCGTGCAGGTACATCTCCCAGATGTCTTCTTTTGTAAAATCACGCCCGCCGCTGAAGCGGCGTCCACAAACCATGCACTTGTATCGTTGGACGCTTTTGCGTTTTCCGTCCTTCTTTACAATGGGGGAATTGCATGTCGGGCATTTTTTTGTTCATAATGCAATTTCTATATTTTCAAATGCCAAAATATACTGAAAATCAAATAGAATGCCACGCTATCGGCACCCGTTTTGACCTATAGCGTGGCGTTTTCCTGTTTTTGAGGCGTTTCAGCACCCGTTTTGACTAATAAGTCAAAAAAAAGGAGCATATCCGGGCGCTGCGGGCGCTGCGCAGACCTGCGAAGAGTCCCGTCCGGACAAAATGAAACCTCCCTGCCGGTCGCGCGGGGCGACGGCGGGAAGGTTTCTGCGGGCAGATGCGGACGCTGCTCCGGCGGATACGAAAGCACGAGATATTCATAGCCGGTTCGGTCGGCTCCTTTCGTGCGGTTTGCGTCAGGATTTCTTCTTAAATTCGGATGGGGTCAGTTCGAAATGCCGTTTGAAACAGATGCTGAAATATTTGGGATTGGCGAATCCCGTCAGGACCGAGATCTCGGAGATGGTCAGGTCCGACTCCCGGAGCAGCTGGGCCGACCGTTTCAGCCGGACGTCCATGATGAACTCCTTGATCGACATGCCCGTGATGTCGTTGATCTTCTGGTAGAGGAGCGTGCGTCCGATCGACATGTCCGACACGAACGAATCCACGTTGTAGTCGCTGTTGTCCATGTTCCGTTCGATGTAGTTCATCGCCTTTTTCAGCAGTTCCTCGTCCATCGACGAAATGGTGATCTTCGACGGTTCGGCGATGTACTTCTTGCTGTAACGCTCCTTGAGTTCCTGCTGGCTGCGGATGAGGTTGGCAACCTGTTTGAGCAGGAAATCCATATCGAAGGGCTTGTCGATGAACACGTTGGCTCCGCATTCCAGTGCCTTGATCTTGTTTTCGGTGTTTTTGCCCAGAGCCGAAAGCATGATCACCGGGATATGGCTGGTCTTGATGTTCGAACGCAGCGAGCGGCATACCTCGAAGCCGTCGGCTTCGGGCATCATCAGGTCGGTGATGACGATCTGGGGGCAGATTCTCTCCGCTTTGGCGATGCCTTCGCTGCCGTTTGCCGCGGTGTATACGTTGTAGTGTTTCGACAGCCGTTGTTCGAGGTAGCTCCGCAGGTTGGGGTCGTCCTCGATGACCACGATGTTGCACGCCTTGCGGTCGTGCCGGTCGTTGGGAGCCATGACGTCGGATTCGGTCAGCAGGTTGTCGATTTCGGAGACCGTGTATTCGTACGATTCGGCGGCGCTGTCGGTCTTTTCGGCGTTGAGCGTGAAGGGCAGGACCACCGTGAACGCGACTTTCGAGTTGCCCGAACGGAGGGTGATGGTTCCGTTGAGGTTGCCGACCAGCTCCTTGACGATGGCCAGTCCCAGGCCGCTGCTGCTCTCGAATTGGGGACGGCGGTCGGAGAGGTGGTTGAACGATTCGAAGATGGCCTCCTTCTTGTCGTCGGGGATTTCCGCCCCGGTGTTGGTGACAGTGAAGGCGATGTATTCGGTGCCGGCGGCCGGCGGAGCGGACTCCGGGCGCTGGTCCTGCCGCGCCGGGTAGATTCTCACGCCGACATAGCCGTTTTCCGAGGCGTACTTGATCGCGTTGGAGAAGAGGTTCGTGAAGATTTTTTCGATCACGTCGTGGTCGAACTTGGTGTAGAAACTTTCATACTGGGAGTTGAAGCCGGTTTCGATCCCCTTCTTGTTGGCGTAGAACTCGAACAGCGAGAAGATGCTGTCGATGAAGCGGATCAGATCGCCCGGCTGGCGGTTCAGGGTGATCTTCTGGCTCTCGATTTCGCGGAACTGAAGCAGTTGGCTGATCATGCGCTGGATGCGCCCCACGTTCTTCTCGATCAGGTGCACGTAGGCATTGCCAGGCGCATTGGCGGGCAGGTGTTCCTTGAGCTGTTTCAGCGGGTCGACGACCAGCGTGAGCGGAGTTTTGAGGTCGTGGGAGATGTTCGTGAAGAAGTTGATCCGGGCCTGGGTCAGCTGCTTCATGTTCTGTTCCTTGATCCGCTCCAGTTCGAGCCGCTGTTCGAAAATCTTCTTGTTGGTGAAATACCGCCAGATGAAGTAGGCCACCGCCGAGAGCAGCGCCGCATAAACGAGGTAGGCCCAGCGGGAGAGGAAGGGCGAGGGGTGCACCCTGAAGCCGAGCGCCGAAACCTCGTCGCCCCACAGGCCGTCGTTGTTGGCCGCCTTGACCTCGAAGACATAGTTTCCGGCGGGCAGGTTGAAGAACTGCACCGCCTTCTGTCCCTGCGGCAGCAGGGACCATCTTTCGGAGTGTCCCAGCAGGCGGTAGGCATACTGGTTCTTCTCGGCGTTCAGGTAGCTGTTCGCCGAGAAGCGGATTTCGAAATTCGACTGCCGGTGCGACAGTTCGATCACGTCGCCCTCGCCTCCGCGGTAGGAGAGCGTGGAAATGGCTTTCTCCAGAGGCGAGTTCTTGGCGCCGGGCACGGCCGGCCGGCTGTTGATAAGCAGGTCCGTAAAATAGACTTTCGGCTTCTGGTCGTTGTATTTGATCTTTCCCGGGGTGAAGAGGATGAAGCCGTCCGTCCCTCCGAACAGCATTTCGCCTTTCGAGGTCTTGTAGCAAGCCCGCACGTAGTAGGCCCCGCAGCGGTTCGGGATGTCGATCTGCGATTTGCGGATCACCCCGTCGGTATGGTCGTAATAGTAAAGCCCGTCGTTGGTGCTGAACCAGACATCTTTCGAGGGGGTGTCTTCGAGGATGCCGAAGACTGTTTTGCCCTCCAGCCCTTCGCCGTTCCGGTCCCTGAAATTGACGTAACTGCCGTTGCGGCGCAGCAGGTTGACCCCGCCGCCACGGGTTCCGAACCAGATGTCGGAGTCGGAGGTGACGCAGTAGGAGCAGAGGTTGTTGACCGAATAGGGGGCCTCTGCGATGTAATGGCGCTTCAGAATCCGCCGTGTGGCGGGATCGACGACGTATGCGCCGTCGTGCCCGACGAGCCACAGGTTGCCCCGCTCGTCGTGGAACAGCGTTTCGATATGGATGCGGACGGCGTTTCCCTGTGCGTCTGTCAGCCGGACCGTCTCCACGCGTCCCGTACTCGCATCCTTGTACATCAGCTCGGCGTCCGGGTCGGTCAGCCAGATGCCCCGGTCGCCCTCCTTGGCGAAGTCATAGACGCTCAAAGGCTGTCCCGAGGCCGGATGGTTCATGTGCAGGTCGGAGAAACGTCCCTGCCGTTCGTCGAAGACCCGCATTCCGCCGTTGAACGCCGAGACCAGCAGCCTGTCGTTTCCGTCGTGCCACAGCTTTTTGATCATGTTCGACGTCAGGCCGCAGCGGCTCTCCTGCGTGTAATAGACGAACCGGCCGTCGCGGCGGTCCCAGCGGTTAATTCCCCCCCCCTCCGTTCCGATCCAGAGATTGCCCTCCATGTCTTCTTCGAAGCAGCTGACTATCGGGTGGTTGAGACCTCCCGGAGTGGCTTTGAAATAGTCCACGCCGTTGTCCGCGAAGGTCATGTAGGCCAGTTTGCCGCCGTATGTGCCGACCCATATCCCGCCGTCGGGATCGGGGAAGATCGACCATACCGAATTGTTGGGCAGGGAGTAGGGATAGTGGAGGTCGGAACGCAGCAGCTGCGTGCTGGCGGTAAGCGGCTCCAGCAGCAGCAGTCCCGATTGCGTCGCTACCCAGATGATGCCCTGCGAATCGAGGTGAAGCTCCTTGGCGCCGGCGGATTTCTCGTATTCGAGCGGCAGTCGGAAATACCGTCCGATCCTGCCGTTGCCGTCGCATTCGTAGAGCCCGTCCATGAGCGTGAGGACATATACCGACCCGTTGCACTCCACCACGTCGCGGATCACGCAGCTGCCGCCGCCGACGGATGCGAAGAGGACGTATTGCCCGGTCTCCCGGTTCAGGCGGTAGAGATCGCCGCCCGACGCGGCGTAAACGTACTCCTTCGTGCACACCAGCGTCAGCGTCCGCCCGGGTGCGGACATCTCCGGAGGCATCGGATAGCGGGTCACGGCGGGCAGCCGTTCGGGGCTGAACGATTCGATGCCGTTGTTGCGGATCAGCCATACCGTCCCGTCGTTGTTCGCTGTGACCGAGCCGATATTGCCCTCCAGAACGAATTCGAACTCCAGCTTCCGGTAGTTGAAGCGCAGCAGCCCTTGGTTAGTCCCTACGTACAGGCCTTTCCGGTTGTCCGTGATCACCTGTCCGTAGGACCAGTAGGAATTCGGCAAGAGGTTCGTGACCAGGTCGGTCATCCGTACGAACGACGTGCCGTTGTACATGAACAGGGCGTCGTAGCCGCTGAACCACATACGCCCGACGCTGTCCTTGGCGATGCTGTGGATGCCTCCGTAATAGGAGGTCTCGGGCATGGTGTGGAAGCGGTAGTCCGGGATGTTCAGGGCATGGAGCGCCGGAGAAATCAGCGTTGCGGCGAAAAACAGCGCCGCAAACGGAATTTTCGTATATGCCTTATGTCGGGTCTTCGTTTCTTCTTTAGCACAAAGATAAAAGAAAAAGCGAAAAATAGATGCTTCGAAGCCCGGTTTTTCGGTTCTCCGCCGCCGGACCGGGCGCGCGGCGGGGAAAGCCGGGCTGCACCGCCCGGAGACGAAAAAGACGGCAGGGAAAATTCCCTGCCGTCTTTTTTATTGAATGAAGCGTTCCGGACCGGGGTGTGATTCCGGTGGGCGTTTACCGCCCCTGAAGCCCGCTTCTCAAGCGGGCGGGCGCAGAGCTTGGGCGGAATCCTGCCGGCCGCCCGTCGCCCCCTGAAGCCCGCTTCTTAAGCGGGCGGGCGCGGAACTGGATCGTAAGCCAGAATGGCCCGGCACCGCCCCTGAAACCCGCTTCTTAAGCGGGTTACCAGATGATTACGCGATCCTGTTCGGGCAGGAACATCGGTCCGTCGGCGATCGAGAAGGCGTCGTAGAAATCCTGC
>ERZ772818.2355-NODE-2355-length-14552-cov-9.523350_pt1 | contig 14552 bp, 7 predicted proteins | sample MGYA00580837_ERZ772818 | MGnify/ENA primary metagenome ERZ772818 (study PRJEB29015, sample SAMEA2737671) | human gut metagenome | biome: human gut; feature: human-associated habitat; material: faeces | place: China | collected 2012 ...
CCTGTCAACGGTCCTCACCAAGGTGCATGGGTAGATACTCCTACCGGAGAAGACTGGTTCCTCCACTTTCAAGATGTCGGTGCTTACGGACGCATTATGCATCTCCAACCGATGAAATGGGTGAACGACTGGCCTGTTATCGGTATTGATAAAGACGGTGACGGCTGCGGAGAACCTGTTTTGACTTACAAGAAGCCAAATGTCGGTAAAACATATCCTATCTGCACTCCACAAGAAAGTGACGAATTTGATGGGTATACACTTTCTCCGCAGTGGCAATGGCATGCTAACATTAATGAAAAATGGGCGTATTATGCAGGTGACAAAAGCTATGTCAGATTATACTCTTATCCGGTAGTAGAAGATTATAAGAACCTGTGGGATGTAGCCAACCTCTTATTACAAAAAACTCCTTCTGATAATTTTACCGCAACAATGAAACTGACGTTCAGCCCTAACCAAAAGAATAAAGGCGAACGCACTGGACTTGTCGTTATGGGCAGGGATTATGCCGGACTTGTTCTAGAAAATACAGACAAAGGTTTGGTTCTGTCGCAAGTTGAATGTGACAGAGCAGATAAAGGCAAACCAGAAGAAGTGAAAGCCGCTGTTGATCTTTCGCAAAACACGGTTTATCTGAAAGTGCGTTTCAGTTGTGACGGAAAGAAAATCAAGGGTAGTGAAGGCGGACATGACCTCATTGTGATGTGTAATTTCAGCTATAGCCTCGACGGAAAGAAATATGAATCATTAGGTGTTCCTTTCCAGGCAAGAGAAGGACAATGGATTGGTGCCAAAGTCGGTATGTTCTGTACGCGTCCGGCTATTAAAACGAATGACGGCGGTTGGGCAGACGTTGACTGGTTCCGTATTACGAAGAAGTAATCAAAGTATATAAGGATGAAAAAAGATTGTCCCGCAACTTTCAAGCAGTAGCGGGACAATCTTTTTTATCTTCTTTAAACTTACATACAAGCCCAGCCAAATTTACGAACAAGCTCTGCAAGCAGACTACGGTCTTTTATTGGCAAATTAATGACCACATTCTCGCGCTTCTCTCCAGATAAAACATATCCCTCAGCCGGCAATTTATCTTCCAACAATACACTTTCCTTTAATAACGTTTTCTGGTATTCACCCGATTGAAACACAACATCGTAATACTCATGCTCATTTTCAGGCTGTAGATAGAGTAAACGCAAATCGGCTTTACCTGCTAAGAAGGATTCAAGTCTACGTGTAGAGATACGTATTCCCGTATAGCGATAAACCGTCTCATCATCATACAAAAGACAAAGATACAGTGTATCAAAAGCATCTCTTGCCACAAAAAGCTGAGGCACATCACAGAAATCCAGAATTTTGTCTATCCTTAACACATCTTCCATTCCCATAATCAGACTATTTTAGCTTGTAAAACATTAAAATCCTTTGTTCTCCACCAAGAATAATGTGCTATACCAATTTTTTTAACACTCCATCTTTTGGTTCCAATATGACTAAAGCAATATTTGCCTTCTTGAACTTAGGAAGCTTTAATCTTTTCTCCGCTTCTTCCCTCTCTGAAAATAGAGAGACTGCCCTTGTCACACATTCATCTATTCCTAATCCTTTAAAGACCTTATCCGGCTGCATTTTTCTTTGCGAAAAGAAATCTTCTGTTGTAACAGGATTACCATTTGCAATTCTATAATAACAGCCTTCGCACCGCTTCGCATCCGTTGGGGGACATTGTTCAGGCAATGCCTCAAACCATTCTGCATTCATTATTCTTTAGTTTTTCGCAAAGTTAAGCCAATCTGGTAGAATAACAAATATATTTCCGGCTTTGTTGTTCATTCGATATTCTCTAAACTATTGCCTCATTCTTCCCAATCTCATTTTTTTAGTATACCTTTGCAGAATAAGAGATTTAAATATAGAATTAACTATAAACATAAGCCTTAATGAAAAAACTAATAATATTCGATTTGGACGGTACATTATTAAATACTATCGCAGACCTCGCCCATAGCACTAATTATGCTTTGAATAAATTAGGATACCCCACACACGATGTAGAAAAGTATAACTTCATGGTAGGAAATGGTATCAACAAACTCTTTGAACGTGCATTACCCGAAGGAGAAAAGACAGAAGAGAATGTGCTCCGGGTAAGAAAAGAGTTTATTCCTTATTATGATATTCACAATGCAGACGATAGTCGTCCTTACCCGGGTATTTCAGCGTTATTGTCTTATCTGCAATCCGCAGGCATTCAGATTGCCGTAGCCTCCAACAAATATCAGGCCGCTACCGAGAAACTGGTTGCCCACTACTTTCCGGAAATTCATTTCACTGCCGTTTTCGGCCAACGGGAAGGAGTAAATGTCAAACCTGATCCAACAATCGTTTTTGATATATTAAAACTTGCCGATGTACGAAAAGAAGATGTTCTTTATGTAGGTGATTCCGGTGTAGACATGCAAACAGCGGCCAATGCCGGTGTAACAGCTTGCGGAGTGACATGGGGATTTCGACCACGTACGGAACTGGAAGAATTTGCGCCTCCATACATCACGGAAACTGCTGAAGAGATAAAACGTCTCATCTCGGCTGATAAAATCTAATATTACATATTTTCCGTACAAATTTCAATATTACTTTCCTTACAATGCATTTTCTTTGCAACAGGTAAGAAAGGCTCACCTTTGTGTGCCTAAATCTAAGAACAATAGTAATCTAATTTATTATAAAATGAAAAAGCATCTTATACTATTTTTTGCAGGAGTAATATTGAGTTACGGGAACATAAAAGCACAGACAGTTCCCGACAAAAAAGAAATTCTGAAAGTAACTCTTCATGTGAACGACTATTTCATGAAGAAATATGCCGACTATCGCACTCCTTCCTTTGTGAAAAAAGTAGTTCGCCCCAGTAATATCTGGACACGAAGCGTATATTACGAAGGCTTAATGGCACTCTACTCCATCTATCCCGCAGACGAATATTATCTTTATGCCAAAGAATGGGCAGATTATCACCAATGGGGATTCCACCGGGGAACAACCACCCGTAATGCTGATAACTACTGCGCCAGCCAAATCTATCTTGATTTATACAACATTTGCCCTGATCCTGAAAAAATACGGAAAACGAAAGCCAATATGGATATGCTGGTCAATACTCCACAAATAAACGACTGGTGGTGGATAGATGCTATCCAGATGGGGATGCCTATATTTGCCAAAATGGGGAAACTTACAGGCGACCAGAAGTACTTCGACAAGATGTGGGATATGTACGAATATACCCGTAATAAACACGGAGAGAACGGAATGTTCAATGTCAAAGAAGGTTTGTGGTGGAGAGACCATAATTTCGACCCTCCATACAAAGAGCCTAATGGTAAAAACTGTTATTGGAGCCGCGGTAACGGATGGGTATACGCCGCTTTAGTACGGGTAATGAATGAAATTCCATCTGATGAAAAACATCGCCAAGATTACATCAATGATTTTATGGCTATGAGCAAAGCACTGAAACAATGCCAGCGTGAAGATGGCTTTTGGAATGTCAGCCTCCACGATCCGTCAAACTTTGGAGGCAAAGAGACTTCCGGCACAGCTCTTTTCGTATATGGTATGGCTTGGGGCATACGCAACGGTCTATTGGATAAAAAGACCTATCTGCCTGTAATCATAAAAGCATGGAATGCTATGGTGAAGGATGCAGTTCACCCGAATGGTTTTCTTGGTTATGTACAGGGAACCGGCAAAGAACCGAAAGACAGTCAACCTGTCACATACGACAAAGTTCCTGATTTTGAGGATTTCGGAACAGGATGTTTCCTTCTTGCCGGAAGTGAAATCTATAAATTAGACCTCAATATGTAACTGATAAACATACTTATCTTGAATCCAGTTTGTGAAGGATAGACCGGATTCAAGATAAGCAATCATATCATTCCGACTAACGAGCTACCAGATAGACATTTCCGATAATCCCTGATGGCACCAAAGTATCTTTTGAAGTCGCAATCGTAGGATAAGCATAGGTAAACCGTTCATTTTGTGGTAATGATGCATCACCAATCATTCTGTTCATTAATGAATTTACCACATGTATCTCTAAAGAATTCTCCCCTTCAACTGCCCAACGAGTCAAATCCGTTTCCCAAGGTGAACACCACAAGGTTGAAACTTCATGTCCATTCAGATAAATCCTAGCCAGCGAACCTAATTGATCAAAACTCAACAGGATCTGTTTATCCTTTTCTTTTTTGTCTATATGGATGTTCTTTTTATAAACAGCTGTTCCCGAATAATAAACGATGCCCGGCTCTTTTTTCTTACTCCAATCAGTCAATTGTGTAAAAACCATCTCGCCCGGTCCGCCCCATCTTGGATCAAAGTAAACTTTCCAATCTCCGTTAACAATATACTTCCTTGCTTTATCTGTTGTAAATCCTCTCGCAGGCAAAGCATCATTTTTTCTATCCGAAACTATAATAAACCCGGATTCTCGAGCAGCAAGTGACAATCTTAATGACAAGCTATTTTCTCCAAGTATAGCAGGAAGCGAATAACACTCTCCCGAAACCGGGTCCCAATATTCTGCATATCTCCTGTCTGTCCGTAAATGAATAGAATCACTGAACACATTCTCACTATGATTATTTACAAAATAAATATCAACATCCGGCAAATGACGATGAGTGAAATACATCCTGTCTTCCGGTTCATTTCCACTCTTTAAAATAATGTCCGGACGGATTTCTTCCTTCCGTAAAGCCTCTTCCAAAGTCATCCCCCAATACACATGCCCTTTTCCTAAAGAATGAACTCCACTTTCCTTTTTCCCGGTTCCCCACAAGGCAGTTACCATCTTATCATATTCATTATCATGCATCCGTTCGGCCAAAGATACAGGATATGCAGGACGATCACCATATAACGGAACTCCCTGCTTCACCAAAGCAGCAATATGCCGGAGGGCAGCCAATGTCATTTCACAATCTTTCTGCAGGACCAACATACGATATTTCATACCATCCGGCAATACAATATCTCCATCCAAAGCTTTAGTTCTATTAATCAGGGCATCCGTAGTACACACGTCAAAGTTATATCCCTCCGACATCTCCGGCAAACGATAAGAAAGTAATTTCACAGGCGGATTATCGCCCAGATAAACACATAAATCAACAACGGGAATACCCTTTCGTAAAAGTCCCGCACATCTCGCCTGATAATCCCAAAACGGGCGGCTATAATTCCAATAAGTGTTATTTCTATTCAGGCAATAGTGCCTGCCACCCCCTGTATTGCCAGGAATTTTATCAGTCCAGGGCTGATAAGCAGATGCACATACAACAAATTCATTACTTCCGAAAGCTAATGCATAATCAGCCAAATTCTTTAAATCAGCTAACGAATGAGAAAATTTAGCGTCCGTAAACGCCTCGGCAGAAGCCACTCTTTTACCGTAAAGATGAGCAGCGGAAGACGCCTCTTTTATATCATAACTTCCTTCAGTTTGATAAGCCCAAAACTCTCCCTGTGGTTTCTGCACCCTACCTTTCGCCTGAATATTATCACCTACAATATTCAAAGCATTCCCGATAGCCTGTGCTGTAAAATCAAGGCCAGCATCGAGGCATAGGCTATCTAGCGTACCATAATAACGATCAGATATTAAATCGGCAATAGTGCGTCGCATATCATATAGAAAACGGTCTGAAACTTCAGCAGAACCGACAACATATCCCATCAAAGCAGGAAGATAAGGATGGATATCATACCCCTTGCGTTTCATGAATTCCTGCTCGAATCCTGGAGTCCAGTTCTGCGCCCCCGCTTCATGGCTATCCATTATCATTCCGGACGGCGGACAACCTCTGACCGACAATGAATCATAAATGACTTTAAAATAATTTTTCCACTGAACAATAACCGCTTCCGCAGACATCTTATCACATTCCAAACCTTTTAACCCGGTACGCCCATGCTTGGTATATCCTCCCTGTGATTCGTGGGCAAATCTCATTATCATCCATTCCCCTTGTGGAACATTCCAGTTCAAAACTCCATTTCCATCGACCTGTTTTGTCAAATCAATAACATCAGCCGGATTTATCGCATCTGTCGAAGGTAAAGATGATCTTTCTTCATTTTCTATAAAGTCCGAATTAAAACCGGCTTTATCTTCCCAATTATTCACTTTTTCTTGTGAAGAAAGCAGTAATCCTCCAATCAATAATTTCGAATATCGATTCTTACTATCTGCCCAATCATGCAGATGAATCCTGAAAAAGCGGCTTTTGACCTCCGGAAAAGTTACCGTATGTTGCCTGCACTTTGTCGACACCCCTTGGTAAACAGGTTTCAACTTACAAACTTTTTTATAATGCAAACCGTCATCCGAAGCCTCCAATTCCCCCATATCGGGCAATGCTTCATACATAGCTCCATAAAACTGATCGGATGAATGACCGGGAATATTCATGGCACATGTACGCGCTTTTCCTCTGGGGTTAGCACTATAAGTAAAACTCCGGGCTGAAAAAGGACTCCTAAAATCCATTTTTATATATACAGATTCTCCCGGAAGTAGTCTGGGCATCTCAACCAACTTCCCATTCTCAACAAATAGAGATTCAAGGGATAATCCTTCCATATTAGAAGACAATTCCGGTTTCCTGCTTATACTCGTTTCCACAGTTCCAGTAACAGGAAAAGCGATGACTGCAAAATCCCAAAATTCAGATTGTGATGCAGGTAAAGGAAGACGACCGGAAAACCGGCAATTTCCACTGACAACTGTATCGCTGGCAACTACCTTTTGCATACTAAGTTTCTTCGTTATCCAAGGGCCTCCGGCTACATAACCGTTAGAGACATTCACCTCAAATGTCAATCCCAACCTTTTAGCCTCGGATGCCGAAAAAATCAGTTTCTCCCACCAGTCTTTCGAGAACACGGGAGAAGCATCAGTTCCTTTCCCGTGCACCTGATCGTAATACACCACTCCTCCGATTCCGGCCTGCTTAAACGCTTCCAAATCAGCAGTTATTCCTTCCTTTGTGGTCTCCGTTTCACCATGAAACCACCATAATTTAGTGCGGGCTGAATCATTTGGAAATCTAAATTCCTGCCGTAGCAAATCTATATTTCCCTTCTCTTGCTTAACTGAAGAATGCCCGCACAAAACTAAAAGTCCCCCTAACAACAGGGTCCTGTAGAACATCTTCATATTGTATAATAAATTACTTTTTAGAATCGCTTCTCTCCCCTTTCTGGTAAGCAGAAGGAGATACTCCAAACTGTGCCTTAAAACATTTACTGAAATAAAGAGGATCATTAATACCCACTTTATAAGAAACTTCCGCAACAGTCAGATCCCTTTCGGTCAAAAACAATTCGGCAGCCTTCTTCATTCGTACGACACGCAAATACTCATTCGGTGAGTATCCGGTCACGCCCCGTAATTTCTTATAAAATACAGTTCGTCCCATCCCCATCATCTGCGCAAATTCATCAATAGAAATGTTGTATTGAGAATAAATCTTTTCCACCACAGCCACCAACTGATCTGCAAACTCCTTATCCCGGTCCGTGTTACATAAAGCAGGGCGTACCACCCCCGGTTCACTGGAAAATTTCTTCCGCAACTTTTCGCATTGCTCTATCAGTCGGAACACCTGCGCAAGCAAAAGCTTAAAACTAAATGGCTTTGCAACATAAACATCCGCTCCCGCTTCAAGTCCTTCCAGGTGCTTATCCGGTGAAGTCAAGGCAGTCAGCAGAATAATAGGAATATGACTTGTCGCAAATTCAGTTTTCAGTTTCTTTGTCACTTCGAAACCGGTCATCCCGGGCATCAATACATCGCAGATAATCAAGTCTGCGTCATAGTTGCATGCCTTTTCAAATCCGGATATTCCATCCGCAGCCACTTCTACTTCAAAATAAGCACTAAGCTCCTCCTGCAGGAACCCACGAATATCATTATCGTCTTCGATGACTAATATTTTATGTTTTCTTGACGTTGTGATTGTCTTTTCATGTTCCTGACATTCCTCTGAAAATTCCTGCAAATGGTGAGTCTGCATATTCGCTTCTTCCAACAGGAGATTGCCGGGAACCAGGAAGTCTTTTTCCGAATAAACAGTTTTATCAGTCGGAATACATACCGTAAATACGGAACCTCCCCCTTCATTATCTTTATATTCAATAGTTCCCTTATGCACCTGCACCAATTCATGGCTCAAATGCAACCCTACTCCAATGCTATCTCCGGAGAAACTACTTTGCATGAAACGTTTAAACAATTCTCCCTGCTTTTCTTTAGGAATACCTACTCCGGTATCCGCTACCTGAATGTATAAACACTTCTTCACCTCATCCACATTCACAGAAAACAGAATTGTCCCACCCGAAGGAGTATACTTAAAAGCATTTGAAAGTAAGTTATACACCACCTTATCCAAATTACCTTTATCAATAAACATTTTATAGGATGGTACAGACGGCAAAAAGCGGAAATCCATATTCTTCTGTTCTGCTACGTCACTGAAACTTAAATATATTTCGTACAGGAAAGCAACTACATCAGTTTCCTGCAGAGAAAGAGCCAACTTGTTGTTCTGCATTTTTCTGAACTCCAGCAACTGATTAATCAGCCTCAACATACGTTGTGTACTTTTATCCATGACTTTCAACGGATGCAATAAGGCTTGTGGAATATCATCCGTCCGATACATTTTCTCCAATGCTCCTTGGATCAATGTAAGCGGAGTACGGAATTCATGAGAGATATTTGTGAAAAATACCAGTTTATACTCTGTCAGTTGTTTTTCAACATTGATGCGGTTGCGCAACCTATTGAAATTAAAAATGATACGATATGTAAAGTACAAAGCTATTAATATCAGGATGAAATATCCGAGCATAGCCCAATTTGTTTTCCAAAACGGAGGCACAATAACAATCTTCAAGGTTGTTTCGGTATCATTCCAAATACCGGCACCATCACAATATTTCACATGGAAAATGTAACTGCCCGGCTCCAGATATTTATAAGTGGCAAAACTTAAAGAAGACGGAACATTCCATCCCTTGTCATAGTTTTCCAGCCAATACATATACTTGATTTGACCATTATCCGAATAATCGAGAGTAGAAAAATCAAGCATAAAAGAATTCTGGAAATATTTCAATGTAATCTTATCCGAATAGGCTAAAGATTCTTGCAAAGGAGAACCCGGCATATTAGGCTTCACCTGAATTCCATTAACGGACAATCCTGTGATAACAATAGGAGAAAGCAATCTCTCTGTTGGAATCTTCTTCGGGTCAATAATCGTCAATCCGTAGTTTGTTCCAAAAATCAGTTTACCGTCTGCACCCATACACGCACTGTTCTCGCTATATACATTTCCTAATGTATAAGATGAGAAGAAATAATTCTCGAAAGAATGGCTGTTGGGATTGAATCTTGAAATTCCATATTCCGTAGCAATCCATAATTGTCCCGAATAATCTTCTAAAATAGATTGCACCATATTATTAACCAGTCCTTCCGCTATTCCATAATGTGTATATTTCAAAGACTGACAGTCGTCTGACAGTTCGCATAGATTCAGCCCGGCACCCGAAGTACCTACCCACATGCGCCCTTTGCTATCACGAAACAGGCAACGAATCTCATTGCTGCAAAAATTGCCATCGGTGTAGCTGAACAAATGATAGTTATCTTCATTAGCAATCAATGAGTCAGGGTGGAATATGCAGATACCTTCACTTGTGCCCATCCATATCATCCCTTTCTCATCTTCTGCCATTACTCTGACTATCCGTAAGCCATACTTCTTTCCTTGAAAGAAACGACGGAACTTATATTGTCCTTTTTCCGTTGATTCTGCCAGATCCAGTCCTCCTCCAAATGTTCCCACCCACATACGATCTTTCTTATCGCGAAGAATGGAATAAATATTAGAATGAGATAAGGCAAAAGGATTAGACGGATCCGTTTTATACCACGTATCTCCTATTTTTAGTCCGTCTCCCCGGGTTCCTATCCATATATCCTCCTGACTATCTTCTGAAATCGCATAAATATTATAGGGCAAATAATGATTATCTATCTTAGTTTTCAGATGAGAATCATAATTATACAATCCACCTCTACGGGTTCCTACCCATATATCTCCATTCGACATTTTAGTCAGTAACCGGATTGTATTCGAACGGTCAAAAACATCCGGTGATTCTGGATAGACATGTGTAATGCCTTTATTTGAAATGGAAATATGAGACAAACCGGAATATTCGGAGCTTACCCATATTCCTCCTGTCCTGTCTTTCATCAAACATAACAAGAAATCTGACCCTATAGGTCCCGCATTCTTTCCTTCCGAAACAAAGTGTTCCAACCGGTCCTCCTGAATATCGTAGGTGAAAAGTCCGTTTCCATAAGTTGAAATCCACACAATCCCCCGGTCATCACGCACCACATGATAGCGTTCATAATCTATATATTTCATCTTCTCTTCAGGGATCAGTTGAAAATTCTTTATTTCTCCGCTCTTCGAGTTTATATAATAAATTCGTCCAGTGTTATTGTAAGCCCAACAATCTCCATAATTGTCATGAATAACTTTTCCATTATTTATTTTCAATTCCCGGCAAGGAGTTATTTGAAAATTCTGAAAATCAAATTCATATACCCCTTCGCTAGAAGTAAATATAACCCATTTATCTTTTATCAATGAATGTGTACTGACAGATGTATTACCGGCAATAGCAGACAGCGACGCTAAACAGTCTATTTTTTTCGATCCATTTACACAGCGATACACATCTCCACTCTTTGTCAGAAAATACATATCCTCTCCATGAGGGAAAGAAGAAGAAAAATTCAATTTCCTATCGATAAATTCAACTTTCCCTTTATAAACAGACGCAAGTCCCTGCATGGTACCAATCCAGATCCTGCCACTAGAATCTTCATTTATAAATTTAATCCGGTCATCGGGCAGGTTCCCAAATTTCGTTCTAAACTTCACAGAGGTCATAGTCCGATCGTCCTCACAAACAATTTGACGCACACCATTCCTTCTATGCCAAAGCCACACATCTCCATTAGAGGACATAAATATTTCTGAATAGTTCTCTCCATCACTTCCGGTACCGGTAAAATCTACAAAACAAGCTTTCTGTAGATCATAACAGCTGAATAATTCCGGCACAGTCTTTATCCACAAAAAACCATTCTTATCCTCTGCCACATGTTTTATTCTGTTATCTGCTAAAGAAATCCGATCGTGTTTCCCGCTTTCCAACTGATAAGTAAGAAAAGTATTTCCATCATAACGGGTCAATCCGTCTAAAGTACCCAACCATAAGAACCCTTTACTGTCCTGAAACATGCATCGTACAGAATTACTAGGTAGCCCATCACTGGTTCTCATTTGTTTGGAACTAAGTTCAATATCAGCATACAAATCCGATAAAGAAAAACTTAACAAAACGAAGAGGCATAATAATTTATATTTCATATAGTGCTTTGGGTTATTTTGATTGCTGGTTACAAAGATACATCTTTTGCACTGCAACATAGAATGTAACACTATGAAAAAGTAAAATCTCCATATAAATTTATTCTTTAATAATACACTTCCCACGATTTATCCCCTCTGCATTGATCGTCATTTGTCGACAAGTAGCATTATTATAAAAACTAACGTTCACTTTTCCATTATTATCAGTCCTCACATCAGGATTCCAATACAAAGTTCGACGAAAATCTATATCTCCCGGAACACTATTACTATGATTTACCTGATAGAATTCTCTTACAGGAGAAAAGGCTTTGAAAAAGTATAACGCATTCCCTTCTTATACTTGTCATGCAACACATCGTTATATAAACGGACGATGAATAATACCAGCCTTTGGTTAGCCTGAAAAACAGCATCATGTAAATGTCTCATACTATAAAAATCTGATGTCGGATCACTCGGAGGATAATAGCCATAATTACTATCTATGTTTCTCACTATCCAAGCCCGAAGATTTCCATCATACACTTCTATTGTTTTTATATTCTCTATCGGATGATCGGAAGCACCGATGCCCTTTCGCGGATTAACAGAACCTCCACCATCTAAAATATAACAAATAGCACTATTAGCATACGTATACGCAGTATCTACCATGTTTACCGCAGAAATATTTCTTTCCATATATTCCCCCAATGTTCCTGGATAATCCTTCCCTTGATCCATCAGCCTACTAATATCCTTTTCCACATTACAAACCAGATCCGGAAATATCTCATTCTTTATCTGTTTTTTCTTTATCACCACTTGGGGAAGATTCTGTATCATACCTAAAACATTACTATTGGCCAGACTATCTGAAGTGTCTGCAAAAACAATAACCGTATCCTTCACCTGAAAGTCCGAAATAGAATAACTGCGGGCTTCCGGACTAAAAAGGCGGTCGAGCATAATCCTGCAATGTTTCGGTTTGCCTTTCGAAGTCACAGAAAGAGCCAGCTGCCATTCACCGTCTACTGCCGCATGATCCGGCAACAGGAAATGGAAACGCCCTTTTTTGTCAGTTTTGCAATGACCATGGAAAGAAGCACTATCCTTAACAATCCAAAATACAACATCCACATTCGCTTCCACCTTATTCTTGAGTAAAGATTTCACTACACCACTCACTGGCAAACCCTCTTCAGCATAATGTGCCACATGAAAAGGAGATACCCCCGCCATCACCTGCCAATTGTAACGGCGCCACCCCTGTACCATCATCAACAAGTCCAACTTCATACGATTACTACGGTCGTCCGTCCCGAAATATTGCATCGGGTGAGCGATGTAACCTCGTATTTCAGAAGAGAGCAACAAGTCTGTCAGGATATTCTCATGATAACCAGTATGAATTTCTGTGCCGGCATCACGCACAGACAATGAAAAACTGCCTGATACAGGATTACCGGACAAATCTTTTACAGCAAGTGATAGTCTCACCTTTTCTAAAGGTTTATAGAAAGGTTTATCCGCCTCCACCGTAACACGGCAATATTCTAACGGAGCACGATTAAAAGCCAAACGGTCTGCCAAAATTTTGCCATCCTGATTATAAAGAGTAAATTGAAGGCAACCGGCAGGAAGTTTTCCTTTATCCAATTGATAAATATAAGGTTTATCACCCAAAATTAAAGCTTCTGCTGAATAAACTGTACCACGACATGATACAGAAACGGCTAAAGTATCAGCCGGCAAGTCCGGAGATTTTTGCAGATGTACCTGATAAGTCTCTGCATCCAAATCTGTCACACGCATCACATATCCTGAAAAAATAATGTTTGAAAAAGCAAAGTCATATTTCTTTCCATCATAATCGGCTACAATTTTATATGTAGTCTTATCAGGAATCATTTCAAAAAATCCCATGCCTTGGTGATAAGTGGAGAAATATGAAACCAGTTCACCGGAAGAATCATATACCGCACCTGTTATATTCAAATCTTCTCCATTCTCTCCTGTAGCTTTGAAACCGATTCTCGAACGTAACCCAACCACAGCATTTCCTCCTTCGGGATAAAAGGAAAGGTTGACTTTCTTAGCTTTTGTGGTCTTTTTACGTTCGTCTTTCAAGCCAAAACCACTATTCATCTTCCGATCAGTATAATACCCTTCTATTTCCGGAGAATCATAAACAGGAAATACACGAGAAAAAATACAATCGTCACCAAAATTCAACATACTTCGAGTGTAAGCACGAACTTCATAGAACCCACTATGATAACGGGAACTCAAGGCAAATTCACCATGACATTCGCCATTTTCAAGCTTTAATTGGCGGTCATCCACTACCATTCCTTGTGGAGTCAACAGCTCTACATGTAACACTTTGCTTAAAGTTGTGGGACGAAGTTGCTCTGCAAATACCGCATAAGCCTTAAACCAGATAGTATCACCCAAATAATATCCGGTATTGTCAAAATGAAGATACACCTTTTCTTGAGGGTTCAGTTGGTTGAATTGATTTATCGCTTTTACATAGCCAGGTAATGAACGGACACTTATAGATTGGGCGTATAATGGTGGAACTATTATAATATATAATAGTAAAATAGCGAAAACTGTTTTTATTTTAGTTATGTGTTCCATGGCTTTTTAAGATTTACACAAGCAAAACTAGCCAAAAGGAATAATGAATACAAAAAACTTAGCAGGCTATTTCGAAACAAGGATTATTATCCATATTTATGTCATTTTTTCCATATACCGACCAATGATTTGCATTGGTTCATAATCGGTACGGTTTTGAACAATTCAATGCTCTCTATAACATGGTCAATTCTTCCATCTCCTTCACTTTCCTCTGTTTCTTCGATAAATAAGGAGTTTGCAGGTGAATAGTCGGTCTTTCACCTTCTCTTCATCGTGAATCAAATCAAATGGCTGCTTCCTGATTTAACCATTGAACAAGATTAGTAAAGCTATTTCGTAATTAGTTTCAACCCTATTTGAAACTAAAAGTTTCACGCC
>ERZ772818.2364-NODE-2364-length-14513-cov-5.099737_pt1 | contig 14513 bp, 7 predicted proteins | sample MGYA00580837_ERZ772818 | MGnify/ENA primary metagenome ERZ772818 (study PRJEB29015, sample SAMEA2737671) | human gut metagenome | biome: human gut; feature: human-associated habitat; material: faeces | place: China | collected 2012 ...
ATGTTCTGTGGTATGACAGTGTGGCTGACTTAAGCATCCCGGTAAGCATGATCCCACCTCGATGCGTTTGTCCGGGGTGAAGATGTAGGGGGTGTTTGCGGACGCCCGGTGGATGAGGGCGTCGGGCTGTTTGCCCGTGGCGTCTTTGAAGAGGTAGGTCTCCGTTTCCGTCATCGGAGTGTCCTCTTCGATACATTTTACGCTGGAGCCCGGAACCATCGCCTTGCCTTCGGTGTACTCGTTGAGTTTCCAGTAGCCCAGCAGACCCGGCGTGTCGGCCGGAACCGCATAGCGGTTGTTGTTCAGCTCCTCGACGCTGCGCGCTACGGACCAGAACCGGACCTGACAGTAGCGGTAACGCAGGCTTCCGAGGTTGCCGGAAGCGGATTCGTTGCCGAAGCGGATGCCGTTCAGGGCGTAGAACTGCGTCGCGGCATAGCCCGATTTGGCCGTGTAGCCGACGTTGCCGTTCACGTAGAGCGTGATGTCACCTTCGTCGCACACGATGGCGATATGGTGCCAGATGTTCGACTGGAGCGGGATGGAGGAGATCTGTTTGCCGGAGCGGCTGACCATGCCGTTGATCAGGCTGTTCTTCGTGCCGCCGCCGCTGTCGCCCAGACGGAGCATGAAGCCGTCCTGAATGATCTTCGTGCCGCCCTGCTCGTAGTAGCCGATGGCCGACGCGAGCCATGTCGTCGTGTTGCCGGTGTAGATCTGACTGGGGTTGAACAGCGTTTCGAAGGTCCACGACGAGAGTTTGTAATCTTCGGCGAAACGTGTTTGCAGATAGCTGTTGCCCGTGATCTCGACTACGTTCGAATAGGGAACCGGCGTTGCGGCCAAGACGAATGCGTCGGCGCCTTCGAGCACCTGCATGGCTTCCCCTTCGGCCTTTACGGCGATGGGCAGCGCATGGACGAATCCCGTCTTGTTCTGCTCCGTGGTGAGCGGATGCAGGGTGATTGTCACCGGATTGGAGACGACCTTGCCTGCGGGGATCACCGCGCTGCTTTCGAATTCGTAGTTGGTGTTGGGAAGCAGTGTGTAGGAGGTGTTGTTCTGTTTGTTGTACTCGTCGAGGGCCTTCTCGTCCACGTATACGGTGAGTTTCAGGTCCCTGCCCAGCGGTTTCGAGATGCGGGGCGTGACCGTGTAGACGCTGCCGTCGTCGGGAATGACGAACGAGACCGATTTGGCCGTTCCGACCGCTTCGTTCAGGAAGAGTCTGCCGGGGCCCGTTACGTCGTCGTATTTGAGTTCGGCGTTGTCGCAGGACACGAGTCCCGTCACGATCGCTGCGACGGCCGATAAATAAAATGCCTTGATTTTCATTGCAGTGGTTTTATTCGGTTATTCGTTCGGAACCTCTTCTTCGTTCTCGGACCGATGTACGGCGTTGATGGCTTGCCGGGTCCACGGATAGAAGCCCGATTTGCCGGACAGATAATATTCGTATTCGATGTGGTAGGAGCCTAATCCGCCCTTGCGGTAGGTCTTGCCCTCCCATGTGGGTTTCCAGAGAGCCTGCCCCAGAAGCCGGTTGATGCCGCCCGTGTAGGAGCCGCCGCCCTCGGCGGCGTATTGTTCGAAGTTGACCGTGGTGTAGAGCTTGCGGATCAGCTCTTCCGGCTCCATGTATCCCGAACCGTTCCGGATCACCGTGCTGATGTAGGTGTTGAGTCCCGAATCGGAGGAGGTGCTGTACGCCTGCCAGATGAAGTAGTCGAAATAGGGCATGCAGCGGCCTTCGACGGCGTTGATCTCTCCGTCGATGACCAGCAGTTTGTCCGTGCCCGATTTCGGTCCGAGGTATTTGCCCAGCTCGTCCACGAAGATGTAGAAGTTGTCGCGGTTGGATAGCTCGCGTTTGCAGCCGGCTCCGCCGACGTTCGGCTCGTAGTCCAAGTCGATGCCGCTGTAGCCGCCCGTATAAACGCTGTCGGCGAGCATGCGGGCGTATTTGCGGATGGAGGCTTCCTGAGCGGCCCGTTCGTCGGTGCCGTCGGCGGCCCGCCAGCCCGACGGAGTGTCCCATTCGGGCTTCCAGCCGAAATACTCCTCTTTCTGGGGGTTGTTCTGGTAATCGCCTCCGATCACGTCGACTCCCACCCAGCCGGTAATGGTGGTGCACACCACTTTGGTGCCTTTTACCCGCTGGACATACTCCATGTCGGCCTTCATGGCGTCGGTCAGGACGCTGGGACGCCACCGGCCCCAGATGGCCGCCAGATAGAGGCTGTCGGGAAGGCCCCGGAGCGAGTTCTTGAGGTTGGTGGCGTTGGCGCCCCAACCGCCGAACCATCCCCATGCCATGTCGTAATCGGTCTCCGCCTTCCATTTGCGCAGGGCGGCGTAATAGGCGTCGTCGTGCCCGTCGCCCTTGAGGAACACCTTGCTTTCGGGCTCCGTCCAATCCTCGCAGGAGACCAGAGCTGACGCGAACAGCAGCAGGGACAGACACATCAATAATATCTTTTTCATACTTGTCGTTTTTTTCGGGTTACATTGAAAAATTGCCGGTCGGCAGAAACCTTCTACCAAGCGGGTTTGTCTGTTTTGACGTCCCACCACAGCCGGGTTCCGAACTTGTCGCCGCCGGCGCCCAGCAGGGCCACCGCCGCGTCGTAGTTGTCGGCGTTGCGCGTCTGTTCGTTCGGGGCGAAGGGGATTCGCGAAGCGCCTTCGGTCGGCAGGTTAGGCTCGTTCGAGGCGTTGGTGCTGGTGGGCGTGGGGTAGAACCGCGGGTATCCCGTGCGGCGCTGCTCGGCCCACGCCTCCGTTCCGAGCGGATAGAGGGCGATCCATTTCTGGGTGATGATCTTCTCGCGCTGCTTTTCCGCCGAAAGGGCGCCGTCCCATGCGACGGTGACGCTGTAGGCCGTGCCCGGCGTATAGTTGTTGGCCCTGCGCGGATCGGAATAGGCGGTCGGCGCGGCCGTGCCGGCGATGTAGGACGTGTAGTTTTCGGCCTGATACTGCTCGAACGAAAGGCGGATGCCCTCTTCGTAGAGCGTCTTGGCGTCGCCCGTCACGTCCCATCCGTTGACGGCCATTTCGGCCTTCAGGAAGGCCACTTCGGCGGCGTTCATCCACATGAGCCGGTCGAGGGCGTTGGTTTTCGGAAGCGAATAGTAGTCCTTCCACTGGCTGGAGGAGTAGGCGCCTACGCGCGAGCCGTGGTACTCGCTGTCCCGGACCGCAGGGTTGAAATATTTGGAGAGGCGCGGGTCGTCGAAGCTCTTCATGTAGGTGACGATCTCGGCCGCCGCATGCACGTCGCTGTAATCCTCGACCAGCCAGCGGAGCGGATTCTGGTCGTTGGTCTGGGAGACGTCGAGCGAGGCGTTGTCCGCGTTCGATTCGATCACGCCGTAGGGGTGCGCGACGGCCTCTTCGGCATAGCGTTCGGCATCGGGCGACACGTTCGAGATGCGCATGGCCAGACGGAGCTTGAGCGAATTGGCGAACCGGATCCATTTGGCGAGGTTGCCGTTGTAGACGTAATCCGCCGATGCGGCTTCTGCGACCACGTCCGTTCCGGCGAGGGTGATGTAGGTCTCCAGCACGTTCACCGCATGGTCGAGGTCTTCGAGCATGAAGCCGTAGACGGCCTCCTGCGACTGGTAGGGAGCGGTCAGGTCGTCGTTGTTCTCCATCGTGCGGTAGGGAATGGGCCCCTGAATGTCGGTGACGCGCTGCATGGCCGCCACGCGGATGATCTGGGCGAGCGCCATGCGGTAGTCGTCTTCCGGCTCTTCGAGTTCGGCCTTGATGGCCCGCCAGTTGCTGTAAATGTTGGTCATGGGCACCTCGTAGGGAGGATTGGCCCAGTCGTTGGCGATTCGGTAAAAGGCGAACATGCCGGTGTTCCATCCCGCATCGGTCGATTTGGCGTAGGCGAAGTAGCGGCCGTAGGCGCCTCCCGACACGTTTTCCACGATCTGATATTGGTTCTTGACGGTGGGAATCACGTTGTACTGCATGCTTTTGATGTAGTTCCAGACGTCGCGGTCTATCGTGCTCGGCTGGTCGGGGTTCCGGTTGTAGGTTTCGAAATTGCCCGTGCAGGACAATGCCGCCAAGGCGACGGCGCCGAACAACAGTCTGTTTATGATGTTCATGTATTTTCTCATAACGGTCTTAAGGCTTGGTTAGAACTTAAGTTGGACATTGAAACCGAGGCTTCGCAGGCTCGGCTGCATGAAGTAGTCGATACCTTGGAGGTAGGAACCGGTGGAGGCCGTGAGTTCGGGGTCGAACGGGGCCTTGCAGTAGATCATCCAGAGGTTGCGCCCTACGAGCGATGCGGTCAGCTTGACCCGGTCGCCCATCCATTTCTTCGGGAAGGTATATCCGATGCTCGTCTCCTGAAGGCGGACGTTCGTGGCGCTGTAGGTGTAGTGGGAGAGCAGCTGTCCCAGACCGACGGTCTCGTAGTAGTGCTGCGCGTCGATCCTGCCGTTGTTGATGGGCACGCCGCCGGCGTCGCGCGCATCGGCGCTCGCCTTCGATACTCCGAGTCCGTCGAGAAAACCTTGGGTGGGCGATACCACGATGCCGCCGAAGCGTGCGGAGAAGAGCAGCGAGAGGTTGATGCCCTTGTAGGAGAAATCGTTGCGGAAACCGGCGTTGTAGTCGGGCAGCACCGAGCCGAGCTTGATGCGCTCGTCGGTGACCATCAGCTTCGGGTCGTTGGGGTTGATGTAGATGTAGCCGTTCTCGTCGAGCCACAGGTCTCCGTAGGCGTACAGGTCGCCCATGGTGCCGCCTTCGGTCATGATGAAGTTGGCGCCGCCCATGCTGGCGACCTCATACTCCTTGAGCGTATAGTATTTGTCCGTCTGCGGGTCGTAGTAGTTGTTCATCAGCTCGACGACCTTGTTCTTGTTGTGGCTGAGCGTGAGGCTGGAGCTCCACGCGAAGTCCCTCCATGTCTTGTCGTATCCGATCGAAAGCTCGAAACCCTTGTTTTCGACGTTGCCCGTCTGCGCGTACATGTTTTCGTAGCCGGCCGAACCAGACAGGGGCACGAGGAAGGTCTGGTGTTTGGTGTTGGACTTGTAGTAGGTGAAGTCCAGCGAGAGCGAATTGGCGAACAGTCGGGCGTTCAGACCCACCTCCCACGAGGTCGTGTTCTTCGGGCGGAGATTCTGGATCGGTCTGGTGGCGCTCGTGGACCACGAACCCTGCTTCCATTTGTAGGTCAGGTAGGAGATGCCCCAAGGAATCGGGCTGCCCACTTCGGCCCACGAAGCCCGCACCTTGAGATAGTCGATGAACGAGGGGAGCTTCACCATTTCGTGAATCAGGCCCGAAAGGCCGACCGAGGGGAAGCAGTACGACAGGTTGTCCGTATAGGCGAGGTTCGAATGCCATTCGTTGCGGACCGTGGCCGTGAGGTAGAGCATGCCCCTCCATCCGGCCTCCACGCTGGCGAATACGGCCTGCTCCTGCTCGCGTTTGCGCTCCTGAAGCCGTTGGCCCGATGCGCCGTAGGGGTTGGTGTTGGTCAGCGAGAAGAAGTTGGGCAGTTCGAGCGGACCGCGCGCTCCGGCGATGCTGGAGAGCTGGTCGGAGATGCTGGCGCCGACATTGGCGAAGAGCGAGAACTGCTCCCAGTGCTTGTTTACGGTGGCGATGAAGTCGCCGTAGCGGTGGGTGTCCTCCTCTTTGGTGAATTCGAAGAATCCGTTGTCGCCGCCGGCGAACAGCGGGTCGGTCGATGCGTAGAGCTTGCGCGACGATTCGCCGACGCTCAGGTCGGCCTTGGCGCGGCCGGCGAGGGTGAGCCAGTCGGTCACCTTGTAGGTGAGGCTCGCGTTCATCATGGAGCGCCGCCGCTTGTTGTTCTGGACGTTGCGGTGCATCATCCACAAGGGGTTCTGCATGTCGAGCGCGCCGCGGCCCCACGCCCAGTTCTGCACGTAGCGTTTTTTGTTCGAATCATAGATCTCGAACATCATCAGATCCTCGACGCTTTCGCCGCGCGGGTAGGTGTAGAGCGAGGTCAGCGGGTTGAAATAGCGTCCTGCCGAGAGCATGTTCTGGTCTTCGGTCTCCACGTAGCTGAAGCCTGCGTCCAGCGTCATCCGATCCTGCAGGAACGAGGTCGTGTTGCGGACCGTGACGGAGTATTTGTCGTATGAGTTGTTGGGCAGGATACCGTTGGCATAGACGTGCATCAGCGAAGCGTAGGTCTGATTCTTCTCGTTACCCACGGAGATGCTGGCGTTGGTCTGCGTGTTGGCCGCCGTGTTGAAGAAATCTTGCGGGTTATAGGACGAAGGGGTCGCCAGTACCCCCCCCCAGCTGGAGTAGGTTCTCGGCTGGTTGCCGTATTTGGTTTGGAACTCAGGCATTTTGAGCGGCGAGGAGAAGGTCGTCTGGTTGGAGAACGAAATCTGGGGCCGGCCGGTCTTTCCCTTCTTGGTGGTGATCACGATCACGCCGTTCGCCGCGCTCGATCCGTAAAGCGCCGCCGCCGAGGGGCCGGTGAGCACGGTCATGGATTCGATGTCGTCCGGGTTGAGGTCCGTGAGACCCTCGCCGCGGGGCTGCGACTCGAACTCGCTCTTTATCTCGCCGTTGTTATTGTTGAAGAGGGGAATGCCGTCCACCACGTAGAGGGCGTTGTTGCTGCTGCTGATGGATTTCAGACCGCGAAGCACTACGCGGGTGGCGCCGCCGATGCCCGACGCCGACGAATTGATGACCGCGCCTGCGATTTTACCGTTCAGCGAATTCATCAGATTGACGTCCTTCACGATGCTGATATCCTCCGAACTCACCTGCTGGGCGTTGTAGCTGAGCGCCTTTTCCGAGCGCTTGATGCCGAGGGCCGTTACGACCACGGCGTCTACGGCCTGCGACTCTTCGTGCAGCGTGAAATCGATCTGCGTGCGATTCCCCACGGTGACCTCTACGGGGCGGAAGCCCAGATAATTGACGACCAGCACGGCGTTCCCGGCCGAGGGGGATATCTGCAGCGAGTAGTCTCCGTCGGCTCCGGTGCTCATGCCGACGGTCGTCCCTTTGACGATGACGGCCGCTCCGACAACGGGGTTTCCCTGTGCGTCGAGAACCTTGCCGGAAACGAATCGGGGGTGTGCGCTCACCTCTTTGCGGACCGCCGAGAGCACGACGTTCGAGGCGTCGATGCGGTAAGCCACGTCGGTTCCTTTGACCATCTGCGTCAGTGCGGTCTCGACGGAGGCATCCGTGCAGGAGACGCTGACCTTCTGGGAAATGTTCACGTTCGTGTCGATGGCGAAGAGATAACTGGATTGTTTTTCGATGGCGTCAATCACCCGTTCCATCGGAACGTCCGCCATCGTGATCGTGATCCGGGGCGGTGCCGGCTGGGCAAAAGCCGCGACGGATGACAAAGATAGAGATACAGCAAATAGCAGCGAATATAAACTCCTGAGGGTTTAAGTAGGTTTTACGCCTGAAGAATGTACCTATGGATGCGCCAACATTCATAGGTTTTCTTTTTTTATCAGAACTTGATACGGAAGAAAAGGGTTCTCGGTTACTTTCTCATAGGCATCGGGCTGTTGGGTTCGTACTTCATCCGTTATCTGATATAGAGCGTATTGGTCGTAATATCCCGTTCGTACCTGAAATCGGCCGCGTGCTGCAGCACCGCGAGGGCGTGGTCTATCCCTTCGCTGATGCGGAGCTTGCATCGCTGGAACTCGATCTGGGGCAGGTCGTCGCGCAGAATTTCCACGTTGATGTCGTAGCAGCGTTCGAACTTGGCCATGACCTCTTCGAACGTCATTCCCGTTATGCAGAGGATGCCGTCCGTCCAAAGCAGTTTGTCGGCGTTCTCCTGCGCGTGCAGCTGCAACTTTCCGTTTTCCAGATGGACCGTCTGGTTCGGCTCCATCGTGATCCGGTCGCTGCGGTCCGTCCGGTTGCAGACCTGAACCCTGCCGCGGAGCAGGTCGGCGGTGAAAATTCCCTCCTCTTCGTTCGCCTCTACGTTGAATTTGGTGCCCAGCACCCTCACGTCGCAGGCGAACGTCTCGACGACGAACGGATGCTGCGGGTCGCTCTTGACGTCGAACATCGCCTCGCCCGTGACCTTCACCCGGCGCTCTGCGCGCGCAAAGACCGCCGGGTACTCCAGCGTCGTGCCCGAATTGAGCCATACGGTCGTGCCGTCGGTGAGCGTCATGCTGATGCGCTCGCCGTTGGGCACGAACACGCTCAGCGAATTGTTGGAAGCCTTGCGGTCGAACATCTTCGTAGCTGCGAAATAACTCACTCCGAGACATAAGCACAGGACTGCCGCGATGCGCATGCTCCATGCGCCGATACTGCGCAGCGTCGGGAGCGGACGGCGCTGGGGTTTCCGGCCGGCGGGGCGGTTTACGCGGGCTGCATTGAGCATATTGTCCAGCCCGTCGAAATATTTCCGGTTGGCCGGATCGGCGTCGAGCCAGTCCAATACCGTCTTGATCTCGTCTTCCGACGCTTCGTTCTGCAAAAACTTGTACAGTAATAAATCGTCCATCTTCTCTTCTTCTCTCTGTTAGTAGTAATAACAAACAAATGCACCGTGTTAGTAGTGAAACGGTGCATTTATTTGTTTAATAATTTATTTTATTAAATCAAGTTGCTGACAGCCAGCAGTATGATCAGCACGAAAATATAGTCCTTGAATTCTTCCCGGAGTATTTTCAAAGCCCGCCGCATCTCGAAATTGACGTGCGTGAAGGCGATGTTCAGCTCCTGAGCAAGCTCTTTGTAGCTTTTGTTCTCGTAGCGGCTGCCTTCGAAAATGCGCCGTGTAAGTTCCGGCATCCGGCCGACGGCGCGGTCGAGCATCGTCTGCATCTCCTCCACGAACAGCGTGTCGGGAACGCAGGCCGCCAATGACTGAATGTCGGACTGGATCAGCCGCTGCTGGGTCGAATGCAGCTTTTTCTCGATCTGCAGGTGAAGCAATCGGGCCTTCAGGTGATTCAGGCACTTGTTTTTGACGATGGTCAGCACGTAGGCCGGGGCGTTCACATCCTCCGGAAGCCGGTCCCGCTCCTCCCAGAATGCCATGAAGCTGTCCGACACCAGATCCTCCGCAATTCCCCGGTCGCGCACGTAACGGTAGGCGACCTCGGTAAACCGGGGATTGTAATCGGAATACAATCTCCCGAACTCCGCGGAGGTAATGCAGGTTTTGGTCGGTTTCTGGTGCATCGGGGGTAATTAATATGTCAAAATTAAGACTTTTAGTATTATTTGCAAAATCAAAATCCCCCAAATCGAAAACGCTCTACCTCAAATCGTTGTTGCGGGGCCGCGAAATCTGTTTTTCCGGCCGGAAAGATTTTTGTCCCGCTGCGTGGAAATCGAAAAAAACGGACCGGAAAGATAAGGCGTATCTTTTTCCGGTCCGGATTGTAAGTTGTCTGCGGATGCGTCTCGGCGCGATCTTTCAGGCGGTTTTACAAGGCTTCGGCGACCACGTAGGTGCTGCCGCCGATGAAGATCATGTCGTCGGCGCCGGCCAGCTCTCTGGCGCGGGCTACTGCGGCGGGAACTTCGGCGACGGTCTCGCCGTGCAGTCCGTAGATCGCGGCTTTGGCGGTAAGCTCGGCAGCAGAGAAGGCCCGTTCGGTCTTCGCCTGCGTGAAGATATAGTGGGCGTCGTGCGGCAGCAGGGGGAGGATATGGGCGAGGTCCTTGTCACGGACGAAACCGATCACGCAGTAGAGCTGTTTGTGGGGCGTGGCTTTGAGCTGCCGGGCGACGTAGGCGATGCCGTGGGGGTTGTGGCCTGTATCGCAGACCGTAAGCGGCTGTTCGCCCAGCTTTTGCCAGCGGCCCATGAGCGAGGTGTTGGCTGCCGTGTCGCGCGCACCTTCGAGGAAGGCGCGGCGGGAGATGGTCAGCGGCGTCTCCTCGTGCAGGAAATCGACCGTTGCGGCTGCCGTGACCATGTTGCGGCGCTGGTAGTTGCCCCCCAGATCGAGATCGACCTCGAAGTTGCGGTTGTCGCGGGTGCGGTGCATGCAGAAGTGTTGGCGGTCGGTTCCGCAGAGGCAGGGCTCGCACGAGAACTCCTGCTCGGCGTAGATGACCTTCGACTTGTTGGCGGCGGCGGTCTGCTCGATGACCTCGTTGTAGCGGGGATCGCTCTCGCCGATGACTACCGGAATGCTCTTTTTGATGATGCCGGCCTTCTCGGCGGCGATTTTCGGCAGCGTGTCGCCCAGCAGCGCCGTGTGGTCCAGCCCCACGTTGGTGATGACGCTCACCAGCGGCACGATGATGTTCGTGGCGTCGAGACGTCCTCCGAGTCCCGTTTCGATCACGGCCACCTCGACGTCGCTCTGCGCGAAGTAGTCGAAAGCCAGCGCGGCGGTCATCTCGAAGAACGACAGCTCCAGCTCGACCATCTTGCCGTGGTGCTTGTCCACGAAGTTCACCACTTTCTGTTTGGGAATCATCTCTCCGTCCACCCGGATGCGTTCGCGGAAATCCTGCAGGTGGGGCGAGGTGAAAAGCCCCGTGCGGTAGCCCGCCTGCTGGAGCACCGATGCGATGATATGCGACACGGAACCTTTGCCGTTGGTTCCCGCCACGTGGATCGTGAAAAAGTTACGCTGGGGATTGCCTATGTGGCGGCAGAACGCGGTGATACGCTCCAATCCCGGCTTGTAGGCCGTCGCGCCTTTGGCTTCGAAGACCGGCAGCGACGAGAAGAGGAATTCGAGGGTCTGGGTGTAATTCATATCGGGTTTCGGGTTTTATTTTACGAGGTAATTTTTCCTTTTGACCCGGTAGGCGATGTAGTAAAGCACGCAGAGCAGTGTCAGGTACTCGGAAATGCGGCCCAGATAGTCGCCGTATCGGGTGTAGAAGGTGAGTTCGGAGTTGAGGGGCACGGCGGCGGAGATCACGCCCCGCTTTTTCCAGCCGAGGGTCTCCCCGATGTCGCCGCGGGCCGATATGAAGCCCGACATGCCCGTATTGGCCGAACGGGCGATGGCGCGGCGGTGCTCGATGGCCCGCAGCCGCGAGATGGTGAACAGGTGCTTGTAACCCGGCGTGTCGCCCCACCAGCCGTCGTTCGAGATGATGGCCATGAACTGCGCTCCCCGGCGCACGAAGTCGCCGTAGAAGTCGCCGTAAAGTCCTTCGTAGCAGATGGCCGGACCCATGCGCATGCCGGCGTGCGCGAAGGCCGTGCCGTGCTGGCCCATGCCGATCTGTCCCACGACGCCGCCCAAGTCGATGACCAGAAACTGCATGAGGTCGAAGATGACCGTCGGGGTGTTTTCCACGCCGATCACCAGCTTGCCTTTGTGGTGCAGCTGCATCCGGCCTGCGGAGTCGAGCCCTACGGCCGTGTTGAATACGTCGTAGTAACCTTCGCCGAACCCGTCCCTGCGTGCCGTGCGGGGTTGTACCCCGGCGGCATAATAACGCAGGGTGTTGGCGCCCGTGACGAGCAGCGCCCCGGGGTGCGACCGGCGCAGGCTGTCGGTCAGCTCTTGCCAGAACATGCCCGGTTCGTCGGCCGGGCGGAATTCCGAAAGACCCGGTTCCCAGTAATGCCCCGGGACGGCAGTCTCGGGCAGCAGGATGAATTGCGCCCCGGCGGGCACCTGTGCCAGAAGGTCGGTGATGTTATCTTCCTGCCAGTCGGCGCGGCCGTTGAATTTGTCGTAACAGTCCACGTTGGGCTGGATGACGCTCACTCGTGCCGTCCCCTCGTCAGGCTGCTCCCAGCTCTGCCAGATGCACAGCGACGCGATCATCGGCAGCGCGACGGAGCAGGCTGCCGCCGCCCACCGGCGCGTGCTGCGGCGGGCTTGCAACGCTTCGAAAATCAGTATGTTGGAGAGTAACACCCACAGCGTGCCGCCGAAAACGCCCGTGTATTCGTACCACTGCACGGCCCAGACTTCGTGCGAGAAGCCGTTGCCCAGGATGAGCCACGGCCACGAGAAGTCGCCTACGGTGTACCAGTATTCCGTCGTGATCCACGCCGTGACGAGCGTGACGTAGGCCAACGCTTTGGGGGCTTTTTTCGAAACGGTGTGGAAGAGCATGAAGGCGATCATGTTCATCGTCGTCGAAGCGAGCGTGGCGGCCGGGGGGCCTACGGGCGTGGCGTACCAGATCCACCAGATCGTCAGGGCGTTCCACAGCACGAACGCGAGCGTCGCCCAGCCGAACATGCCCCACCACGAGCGACGCGTGTCGTCGTACGACGCGCTCACCCACAGCAGCGGGACGAACCCGATCAGGAGCGTCATGCCCGTCATGCCGAGCCACCCCGGCGAGAGCAGGATGGCCGATAGGATTACCGCCGCGAATCTACGAAACATGAAATGAGATTTTTACGACGGCAAAAGTAGTCAAATGGGCGCAGATTTCAAAATATTTCATACTTTTGTAACGAAACTAACCAATCTGTCATACTAATGAAGAAATTGCTCATTTTACTGGCTGCCCTTGGAGGCATTCTCCTGTTTTCCGGTTGCGAATCGAAAGGATGGAAGACGGTCGACGGCGTGATCGTCTTCGATACGCCCGCGCGCGAACCGGGCCAGAAATCGGTGCTGGGACTCAAAACCGCGCCGATGGAGACGGTCCGTGTGGGCTTCATCGGGCTGGGTATGCGCGGTCCCGGGGCCGTGGAACGCTTCACGCACCTCGACGGCGTCGAGATCAAAGCCCTGTGCGACCTTTATCCCGAGCGCGTGGACAGCGCGCAGGCGATTCTCGTGCGCCGCGGATTTCCCGAGGCGGCTCCGTACAGCGGCGAGGAGGGCTGGAAACAGCTTTGCGAGCGTGACGACATCGACCTGGTGTACATCGTGACCCCGTGGCAGCTGCACGTCCCGATGGCCGTTTACGCCATGGAGCACGGCAAGCACGTCGCTGTCGAAGTTCCCGCCGCCACGTCGCTTGAAGAGTGCTGGCAACTGGTGAACACCGCCGAGAAGACGCAGCGGCACTGCATGATGCTCGAAAACTGCGTTTACGATTTCTTCGAGCTGACGACGCTCAACATGGCCCGGCAGGGACTGTTCGGGGACATTCTCCATGTCGAAGGTGCGTATATCCACGACCTCGACGCTTTCTGGGACTACTATCAGGACAGCTGGCGTCTGAAATTCAACCGGGATCACCGCGGCGACGTCTACGCCACGCACGGCCTCGGTCCCGCCTGCCAGCTGCTCGACATCCACCGCGGCGACAAGATGAACTGCCTGGTGGCGATGGACACCCGCTCGGTCAACGGGCTGAAACTCGCCCGCGAGAAGCTGGGCGCTGAAGAATTCGCCAACGCCGACCATACGACGACGCTGATCAAGACCGAGAAGGGCCGCACGATCCTGCTCGAACACAATGTCTACACGCCCCGTCCGTACAGCCGCATGTACCAGCTGACCGGCACGAAGGGATTCGCCAACAAATACCCCGTTCAGGGCTATGCCTTCAACCCCGACCAGCTTGCGGATTCGGGCGTGCCCGACCACGAGAACCTGAACGCCCACCGTTTCGTGTCGAAGGAGGTGCGTGAGGCGCTGATGGCGCGGTACAAAGACCCGATCGTCCTCGACATCGAGGCCAAGGCCCGCGAGGTCGGCGGTCACGGCGGCATGGACTTCATCATGGACTACCGGCTGGTCTATTGCCTGCAACATGGCCTGCCGCTAGATCAGGATGTCTACGATGCGGCCGAATGGTCGTGCATCGGCGCCCTTACGGCGATGTCGCTCGAACACAACAGCGTCCCGGTGGCCGTTCCCGACTTCACGCGCGGCGACTGGAACAAGACCGACGGTTACCGGCACGCGATGCTGGTGCAGTGATCCGGAGACCGTATGGACGAAAAGACGGCCCGGTCAACCGGGATTGACGCTGCGGGCGCAGGAATGTGAAAAGCGGCAGACCGAATCATCGGTCCGCCGCTTTTTTGCGTCAGCCGGGGGGGGGCAAGGTTTCGCCGCAGGGCCGCAAGTTTGTCCGCGACCTGCGGATCACGGGCGCCGGGCGAATCGAACGCGCAACCCGAAGAGGCAAAACAGGCGGAACAGAAGCGGCCGCGAGAACAGGCTCCGGCAATAGGGAAAGCCCCGAGCAAAGGAGGGGAAACGGCCCCGCAGCAGACAGCGGGCCGGCAGTCAGGGGAACATCCGGCATCTTCCGCCGAGACGCTGTGTTAAATTAATGTTAACAATCCATGTCATAACCATTTCATCGGAAAAAATGGCGTAAATTTGTTCACAATTTGCACTAAAACCCCAACATGAGCGAAATCTACACCGTCATTGTCGGCATTCTGGGAATCCTCGCTGTTTCAGGTCTTTTCGTCGGCGTCACGAACGACGCAGTCAATTTTCTCAACTCCGCTATCGGCTCCAAAGCCGCCTCGATGAAGATTATCCTCACCGTGGCGTCCGTCGGCATCATCATCGGCGTGGTCACGTCGAGCGGCATGATGGAGGTCGCCCGCAGCGGCGTCTTCTACCCCGGACAGTTCT
>ERZ772818.2373-NODE-2373-length-14466-cov-3.738811_pt1 | contig 14466 bp, 10 predicted proteins | sample MGYA00580837_ERZ772818 | MGnify/ENA primary metagenome ERZ772818 (study PRJEB29015, sample SAMEA2737671) | human gut metagenome | biome: human gut; feature: human-associated habitat; material: faeces | place: China | collected 2012 ...
GATCGGACATGGTTCCACAGGTGGAAATCCCAGCATTCCTTTTTTCAGTAAAAATTTATCTTTTGTATTCATCCAGACATCCTGATACTGGTTCAGATAAAACGCATGGTCGTAGTGCCCATGGCTCAATACAAGCTGCACCGGTTTACCGGCAAGCTTTTCCGCATACGTCTTCAGTTCCGGTGAATTCACTGCCAGATCCAAAAGAACCGCCCTTTCTTCTCCAATGATCAGATAAGAATTCGCAGTCGCATTTCCCGGTGCCAGAGATTTTCCATCTTCTGTAGGCCCCTGTTCCGGATCAGAAATCAGATAGATTCCCTGCGCAATCTCTACATGAAATAATCTTGCTGTGTTTTTGTTTTCTTCCATAATATTTCCTCCATATTAAAATGAATCCATACAGTTTAAATGACTATCCGTAATCCGCTTTATTTTTCTGATTCGGTTAACTTCCAAATACAAGTTCCTCAACTTTCTCGCTGATATACGAACCTGAACCTCCAAGATCTGAACGATTTGTCATAAAAACAGCTTCCAGTTTTTCATCCGGACAAACAAAAAAATGTGTTCCGAATGCTCCACTCCACCCATAAGTTCCCTTATGTGCATAACTTCCCGAAAGCTCTGGATTCTGTCTGATTTTAACGCTCAGCCCCCAGGTAAATCCTGGTTCCGGTTCCAGATGCTGCTTCTGAGCCTCTGTATGCATCAGACACACTGTTTCAGGTCTTAAAAATTGTTTTCCCTGATACATTCCATTACTGCAAAGCATCCTCGCCATATGTTCATAATCCGTAATCGTACCATACAGTCCGCCGCATCCGGCTTCATACCGATAAGCACCATGCCGCAGAAATTCCTGCGTATCCTCTTTCGTATCCGTTACATCTACCAGTTTGTTTCCTTTCCGTTTTACCAGCCTCACCAGACGTTTTTCTTGCTCTTTATTCGGAAAAAAGGTGGTATCCTTCATTTCCAGAGGTGCAAAAACTTCTTTCCGCAGATATTCTTCAAAGCTTTTTCCAGACACCAGACTGACGATATATCCCAAAATATCAAAGCCTGCCATTGGTGAATAACCGGTATCTGTCCCCGGCTGAAAATCCAGGATATAAGAAGTGTAACGCCTGATACGTTCTTCCAGGGATTTATCCTCCGGTTTCATCTTCATAAAGGAAAGCAGCCCCACCCAGCCCTGTTCCAGACCGGAAGCATGGGAGAGCAGATCACGAATCGTAATCTCCCGCTTTGCCGGTTCAGTCTTCACTTTGTCCATGCGGAAAGTAAGAAGATTCCACACCATCTTTCGTTTTTTCAGATTCTGACTTATATAACGTGGATCGCAGCAGACGGGAAGCCCGGCAAATTCAGGAATGTATTTTGAAACTTTGTCATCAAGTCTGATTTTTCCTTCTTCTATCAGTTTCATAACGGCTACACCCGTCACACATTTCGACATGGACATCAGGCGGTACATGGTATCATATTCAATTGATCGGCTATGTTCCAGATTTTGAAATCCCCATTTATTCTGATATATGATCTCATCATTTTTTCTCACAATCAATGCTCCACCGAGCATTTCCTGATTAGAAATGTAGGCATTCATTACTTTTGAAATATCTTGTACTTCCATTTACTCTTCATCCTTTTCAGCTTCAGTATTAATCAAATCCTTCTTACTATAGTCTTGTCTTTCTACAGAATATATTAGTATTTTTATCCCAAATTGTAATCATTCTATTTTGTTTACATATCATATAATCTTGTTTTAATCCGACTGTATTGGTCAGGTAGATCAGCACAAAACTGGTTATAAGTCCATGCAAGCCTGATCAGTTTATTCTGCAAAAAAATATCGGGAAATGTTAAAAAAATGAGGAGTATGCCATACGATTCGTACAACATACTCCAAAGAACCTAAGAAAAGTATCATCCTCTTTTTCTTTTATTCATAATCCTCGATTTTCCATTTATCATGCCAGTCAATATATACCATCTCACCGTCAAATCTTAGCGGTAGCCACACATAATCTGCAATTGAAGTGTTTCGGAAAGAATGCCCTTTCAGATAAGCTGCCATCTCTTTCATGGCATTATCTGAATGATGATTCGGATCAAAATGTTCACGAAACAGCCTGCCATACACCTCATACTCAAGATGCTGTAATTCGGGAAGCCACCGATCAGCACATGCAATATAAAGATCTTTTTTTCCTTCTACTTTAAAAACACATGAAATCTGGGAGTGAAAAGATGTATTGGAAGCATCCCCCACATGCGGGTTTCCAAGCACTGTAAACGGGCCATGCCAGGTATCTGCTACAGCTGCTTCTGATGGATTCGGAAAATAATCCGTTGTGCCGGAAGTAATCAGATAATGCTTCCCTTTTCTGCAGAAATGTGCAGTTGCCTCACGAACATCCGGAGGACACAAATGCGGAAAATGTGTACTGTAATATCCAGTGACACCGGTATAATCATCCGTAAGATCTGCACAAATGGTTTCTGAATGAACCCTTTCAAAATAATAATAAGCTTTCCCGTCAGGTGCTACAGCCAGATCAAAATCTCCTGCACTCATACCAAGGGGACGGAGCCCCTCCTTTACCATTTCATATGGACCGAGAATATTGTCAGCTGTCATTACCGTTTCCGTCTGTACCCCATCCTTATGCATAATCTTCATCCAGCATACATATTTTCCTGTCATCCTGTTGTAAATGATGTGGGGACGGTCCAGCATTACACTGGTAGGGCAAAGGGATGATTCCGGTTTATCCGGTTCCGGTTCTATGATCAGTCCTTTATCCTCCCAATTGTACAGATCCTTAGAAGCGTAACATCTCACACCCCATGTCCAGATATCATTGTCCCCTGTGGTTTTCTCTTTATTTTCACCATACCAGTAATAGGTTCCATCAATATAGATAACAGAACCGCCATGTGCATGGATCCGTTTTCCTTCTGTATCCAGCCAGATCTGGCCCGGATGAAATGCATCATACATTGCGCAACCTCTTTTCTTCAAATGCTTCTTTCTGTCCACTCGTAGCTTCCGCTGCCCACATCATATACCTGATTGTTCCAGTATACCGTGGCTGTTGTATTTGCCGGAATAGAAACCGACAGTTTTTCCTTGTCCCAGTATACAGAGATCTCTCCTGCCTCACACTCAAAGGTTCGTCTGCACCAGGACAGATGACTGTCCATATCCGGCCGGATCACGATATGGGAATAACCCGGGGTATCACTGTCAATTCCTGCAATATGCCGGCAGATCCAGTCATCCACACAGCCAAAGGCATAATGATTGAAGCTTACATACCTTCCTCCACGGGCTGCATCATCTGCATCCCAGGATTCCCAGATGGTTGTTGCGCCATGATTCACCTCATACAGCCAGGAAGGCCGTTTCTCCTGCCACAGGATCTGATGGGCGGTTTCTGTTTCTCCCAGATCACACAGCACATCCAGGATAAAGGGAGTAGCCAGAAATCCGGTGCCAATGCACCTGCCGCTTTTTTCAAGCAGACTTAAGAGCTTTTTCTTATAAGCATTGTATAGATCTTTAGGAACCAGACCAAAGGCAAAAGCCAGCACATAAGCTCCCATCAGGTCATCCGGCATCAGGTTCCTGCGCATCATTCCTTCCTGAATGGAGGTTTTCATCTTTGCTGCTATGGTTCCATAGTCCTTTGCTTTGTCCTTTTTCCCGAGGACTTGACAGATTTCCGTCATTTTCTTAATTGTGGCATAACCAAAAAACGGGGTGGTATAATAAGCGGTCTCCCTGCAGATTCCAAAAGGCTCCCCTGTATGGTCCTCTCTTCCCGGTACCAGCCACTCTCCAAAATGGAACCCCGTATTCCAGAGATACCGGTCATATTGTTCCGGTATAGCCAGGGTGCTGTGTTTTTCAGCAGTATGGATAATGTATTCACACCATTTCTCCATGGCCTCATAATTTTCTTTCAGTACCAGTCTGTCTCCTGTGACCTGATACATTTCATAGGGGATCCAGACAATGGCATCGCTCCATCCGGCAACACCGGATATTGTATCCTCTCCATATCTGGCAGATGCATCCTTCATCAGATTTTCATACAGCTTCATATATGGAGAAACGATCATAACCACGCCATCCCCTGCCTGATCAATCCGGACAGAGTTCAGCCAGCTTTTCAGGAAAGGCGTGAGCTTTTCGTTTTTCAAAGCCGTTTTTGCATATATCAGCAAATCCCCGGTATATCCGCCTTTTTCCCTTGACGGGCAATCGGTGGGAACAGACATCATATTACTGTATTGTGACCACCGGACATTCTGATACAGGCGATTCAGCCGTGCATCTGAACATGCAAAGGTTCCGGCATTCTCCTTTGCCGTACTTAAAAGAACGGCTGTGAAATCCTCTTTACGGACATCTTCTATGCCTGTAACACGGATATAACGGAATCCATGGAAAGTAAACAATGCTTCATGCACAAAGGGTTCTCCTGCTGAAATCACAATGTCCTTCTGAGGAGCAAACATCGTGTCGATATAATTTCCCTTTTCATCAAGGATCTCAAAATAATCCAGGGAAACTGTCTGTCCTTTTGGAACATCGATCCTGATCCTTGCCCTTCCGGCCAGAACCTGCCCAAAATCCACGATGGTCTCTCCCGCAGGGGAGGTAAATACTTCCACCGCAGGAATCTCCCTTATTGGAAGGATCGGCTCCATAGGCTGTACATGCAGAAAATCATAACCGTAGTCTTTTATCATAACCGGCTTTTTTTCACCGGAAGCAAGGGTAAGATCCTGCTTTTCTCCCTGATAAAGATCTGAGTAGACAATGAAATCCGTCCTGCAGGTTTCACTTCCATCCGATAAGATCATTTCAGATGTCCCATCCTCATAAGTCAGCTCCATCTGAATGACGACAGACGGTTCTTTGTGTCTGTCTTGCATCACAGGCCCTGCCTGGCTGCTGAAATACCAGCCATCCCCCACATACATCTGAAGTACATTCCTGCCTTCTGTAAGAAGCTCCTTTACATCATAAACCTGATAATATAAGCATTTTCCATATGGAGTAAACTCCGGTGCAAATTCCCTCTGATCCGGCCGCTTTTTGTTCACGGTAAGTCTGTACACACCATGAGCAGATGCATAGATTCTGGCACTTTTTACCCGTTTTTCAAGCAGGAACTCCTTTTCAAAAAGAACCGGCGGATAACTGTTTCCGAAATTTTGTCCACATGCATTCTTTCTCTCAAATGAGCACTCGATCCATTTTGCTTTCCAGTCTGCCTGACGAAAAAAGGCTGTCTCGAACACCGCCTTTGCAGATGCACTTTGTCCATGGGAATCCCATACCGTCACAGTCCACTGATATCTCGTTTCAGAAGAGAGAGGGGATCCTTTATACTCAATAAAGGACTGTTCCCGTGAGAATACTTCACCTGTATCCCACAAGAAATCTTCTCCTCTTTTCACAATAATCCTGTACTTTTCCTGTATGACATTGGGTCTGCTGCTGCATATTTTCCATGAGAAACAAGGAGTTTTATCGATCACAGGCTGCTCCATATGCAGGGTTTTCAGATCATATAGCTTCATACCATTTTCTCCTTCATCAGTTCATCCCAGAATGCCACGGCACGGTCCGTCCATCCTTCTGCCTCTGTCTCAGTTCCCAGGCCAAATCCATGGCCTCCGGTCTTCGGATGCTCATACCTGCTGGAAACGCCCAGTTCCTCCAGCCTATCCGCAAACTCTCCCGTATTCCATATCGGAACGACATCGTCGTCTTCCGCCTGGATCATAAAAACAGGCGGATAATCCTGATCTGCCATTTCGTCTATATTATAGGGTCTGCATATCTCCTCAGAATAGCCGGTTCCAAAATATCCTGCAAGCATGATCTGCTGAAGCTGTGCCGGAAGCGGATGGATGGTTCTCCATACGGAGATCAATGGATAGTCCAGCATGAGGATTTCTGCAGCCGGATATCCGTATTTCGCATATCCCAGTCCCTTTAACCCCCAGCAGGCAGCCAGATGTCCCCCTGCTGAAAAGCCTCCTACGGCATAATGTCTTGCGTCAATATCAAACTGATCTTCATGGTCTTTCAGAAACCTGTATGCAGCCGACAGATCTTCCATGGGTTTGGGAAACAGTGGCTCTTTCCCGGCCACACGATAGTTCAGGCAGAACACTGGCATTCCCATTTCACTTAATCTTGCTGCCACCGGAAAGGCTTCCCCCAGGGAACACACAGCTCCATAGCCACCTCCGGCAGCAAGGATCACAAACCTTTTCTGTCTATTTCTTTCGCCTCTTGGCGGAAAATAGATCAATTTCACATGTTCCTTTTCCGGACACTTGGCAATCTCCGCCTCACCATAAACGTCAAACAGGAGCTCTTTCCCATCCCCCCCGTTCTCAATGATACAGTTCAGGCCATATGCCATATCCTTTGCACTCCATGTGGGTGTCTTATCCTGAATATCACGAAGGGTGCGGCTCTCATCCGACAGATGTTCCGTTCCGTCCTCTGCCGTATTATAGATCAGATAATGTGCGATTTTCTTTAATACTCTATCATTTTTTATTTCTTTTACCGTTGTATCAACTGTGATCATTATCTCAGTCCTTTCTCACGCAGTTCTTTTTGGATTTCTGCTATTCCATTCTTCTCAAAGTCAATTTTAGAAAAACAGAATGCTGCCAGCAGATATAATACTGCCGGGTATACACTTGCCAGCAGACGGATCATAAGAATAGCACTGTCCGGCTGTGTCACTGCAACATCTGCCTGGCTGCTGATATAACCGCTTGCCGCCATCATGACACCGGAAATGCCCGCTGCAAGGCCAATGCCGATTTTTCCTCCCATGGTTGCAGCAGAGGAGATCGTACCGTCCATGGGCTTTCCGGTTTTGTAAAGTGCATAATCACAGATTTCCCCTGTCATTGGAATCAGGGCTACCGTAAATGGGATCACCGCCACACTTCCGATGGTTTTTCCAACCATGAATATAGCAAGATTGTTGTTTGCAAATAAGATGATCAGATGGCTGATTGCTGCAGTTACCATCCCAAATACCACGCAGTTTCGCTTGCCCACACGGTTGATCATCGGCACTGCAAACGGGAGCAGGAATACCATCAGCATGCCCGGAAGGTTGATGATCGTCGCAACCCCCACATCCTGAAATACATATTTTGCGTAATAATTTGCAACAGGAGCTGCGGAAAGATTATAAAGGATGGTTCCAATGGCAAGATAGATAAAGTATTTGTTTTTGATCAGTGCCTTAATGGATTCTTTCACTGTCTGGTTTTCCTTTAGCTGATCTTTGGAATTCTCTGTTACCGTCTCTCTTGTGCACAAAACACCGATCACACAGGCCAGCACTGCCATCACTGCAAAAACAAGCGTTGCCGTTGTATAAGCTTCCTGGCTTTCATTCATCGCAGAAAGGATCTTTGGCACCACCAATCCGATCATAAGTACCGGGATGAGGGATCCATAAGCAGAAAATACCCCAAGGACACCTCTTTGTCTGGAATCTGATGTCAATAAGTTGTTCAGTGTTCCACAGGCTACCGAAACCATGGTGCCAAAGAATGGATTTGCAAGGAAATAACATCCGGCGCAAAACGCAACCTTGCCGGTATAAGACAGGTTTCCCGGGCAGTTAAAGAGCAGCATGATGGAAACGGCAATGCCGATCCCTCCTGCCAGTACCCACGGCCTTGCTTTGCCAAGTCTTGTATGTGTGCGGTCAATGATCATTCCCATGATAATGTCCGTGACACCATCTGTGATTTTGGTGATCATCAGGATCATTGCCACAGCCCCCATGGAGATTCCCACTGCATCTGTGTAATAGAGATTGATATAATTCGGCACATATCCGGTTGCCACGGCACTTACCATGGCACAAAACAGAATCCCGATCTTCTGGTTGGCTCCAAGCCTGTTCTCTGCTGCTGTATTCTTTTGCTTCTTCTGTTTAAACATGTTATCCTCCTTATGCCCGGATGTCTCTTAACTCTCCGATTGCTTTGTCGAAATTTTCTGTTGGATTGCGGAACAATGCCGCACGGGTTTTTGAATCATTCAGGCATTTATTCATTGCTTCCTGATCTTTACGGTTTGTTCCATAATAGATCTCCGGCACATATTTTTTCAGTATCTCAACGGCTCTTTCATCTGCAAACAATCTTTCATATGGTGTGTCGGCAGAATATAACGCCCGATAGTCCTTATCTGTCCGGATATGGAAGTCATAGCTTCCTGCTTCCAGAATCTTTGATTCCTGTTCCGGCAGGATCACCTCTGCCTCACATCCAAATGGAATCTCGATGTAGAAAGAAAGGCTTCCATCGTCTTCAATACGCCAGTTAGAAACATATTTTCCGCTTACGCTGTCATAGCTACATTCCATATGTCCCAGACGTATTTCCGGACAGGGCGCGATCCTTGCCTTTTTAAAGCCCGGTGCCGTAGGAACGATTCCTGCCGCATAACGGTAAAGAAATTCCACAACGCTTCCATAAGAATAATGGTTCAGGCTGTTCATTTGTGTTCCGCTTATGGTTCCGTCAGGAAGCACGCTGTTCCAGCGCTCCCAGATCGTAGTCGCCCCCAGGTTTACTGCGTACAGCCATCCCGGAAATCCTTCATATAAAAGCAGGTCATAGGCCTTATCGACCATACCGTTTTCTGCAAGCACACAGTTCATCATGGTGGAGCCCACAAATCCCCCCTTCAGCCTGTTCAGGTCCTGCTTCATCCTGTTTTTCAGTCCGTCGATAACTTTTTGTTTATCTTTATAAATACCGAATTTCAGTGCCACAAGATATCCGGTCTGGGTATCCACTGCCAGTCGTCCGGAAGATGTAAAGTATTCACTCAAAATCGCTTCTTTGATATCCTCTGCCCTGTCCGCATATTCAGATGCTTCCGCAAGCCCAAGTGCCTCGGCAGCATCTGCCACATATCTTGTGGATGCCCAGTAATACATGGAACACACATAGCCGTTATCCGTCCTGCCAAAGGTACTCTGCTCCGTGGCTCCGTCCAGTGCCAGCCAGTCACCAAACTGGAATCCGAAATCATACAGATTTTTCTTTCCCCTGCTGCAGTCCTGCCGGTAAACGTAATCCACCCAGTCCTTCATCAAAGGATAATTGGCTGCCAGTTCTTCCTTACTTCCATAATAATCATACAGCATCTTTGGCATAAATGCAGCCACATCACTCCAGATACCGGCTGTCAGGCCCGGAAAGGCATTTGGCAGGTAAATTGCCGCGCCGCCATGATTCCGTTTCTGGTCAGAGCGTAAATCCCGAAGGAATTTATGGTAAAACGCCCTTGTATCCATGTGATAGCCTGCCGTTGTGCAGAATACCTGTGCGTCTCCTGTCCAGCCCAGACGTTCATCCCGCTGCGGGCAGTCTGTGGGCATGTCCACAAAATTGGATTTTAATCCCCACAGAGAGTTTGAAAAGAGCTGATTGATCTTAGGATTTCCCGTTTTTATGAATCCGATCTGATCCATCTCAGAATAAATTGCCCTTCCTTCAAAGCAGGAGGCATCCACCTGTTCAAGCCCACTGACTTTCACATAACGGAAACCGAAGAATGTAAAACGCGGCTTGATTTCTCTTGGTACGCCATCCGATACATAAGTAAATCTGGATTCTGCGTGACGGTAATTCTCATGATAGAAGTTTCCTTCCTGCAGGATTTCCCCAAATTCCAGGGCCATGGTAATTCCCTGGGGAATCGGCTGCGTACATACCACATGCCCGGCGAAGTTCTGCCCGAAATCCAGCACGGTTTCCCCTGCCGGAGTATGGATCACTTCCTTTACAGGCAAATGCTCCATATCATGCAAAGCCGGTGAGTATCTTGCGCACAGCTTTCCCGGTGCCTCTATCAGAACCGGTTCTTTCCACGTTTCTGCCTGCCAGTTTCCATAATCCTGGATTTCTCCATTATAGATGTCCGACAAAGTGGTAAAGCTTTTGCGATACTGCCAGCTTTCATCTGTACAGATTGTTTCCGTGGTACCATCTGTATACCAGATATGCAGCTCTGCGATCAATGCAAGGGGACGTTCATAATGTGTCGGCTCTCCCAGCCCAAAATGTCCGCGGTACCATCCGTCGCCCAGAAGAACCATCCATTCATTTTCCGTATCCAGCAGTTCTGTCACATCATAGGTACAATACTGGTAATGCTCCTCATAATCATTGATAAATGGCGCCAGCAGATCATTTCCGACCTTTTTTCCTCCCAGATAAGTTTCAAAAATACCAAGACCACAGATATATAACCTGGCGGATTTTATCTCTTTTTTTATGGAAAAGTTTTTTCTGAATTCCGGATGGGTATCTTCCCCCCGTACTCCAAGCCACTTTGCCGTCCACGGATCTTCCAGCTTTGCTGTCTCAAAATACAGGACATCACTTTTACTCTCTTCCCCCACGTCACTATGTACCGTAATCTGAAAATAATAGCGTGTATACGGTTTCATGGAAAACTCTATAACCGTACCCAAAGAGTTCAGGCCGCCTTCCTTTTCCCAGATAACCTCAGACATTTTTTCATCCTTGGCCACCTGAATTTTTGCCCGAGTCTGTTTCTTTCCTTTATTGTTTCTGACTTTCCATGAGCAAAGCAAATGTTCAAAATCAAAGCCCATGGGATGATCCAATCCATTTATTTTTACTGCATAAATTTCCATTTTATCCTTCCTTCTTTGTCTTTTGTGTTTGTCTTCGTTTTTGATGGTTCCATTTTATCTCCGGTTTCTATAAATGAAATCCACTTATATTGGTCAAATATCATATAATCTTGTTTTTTCTTTTGTTTGCTATATAATAGAAATATCAAACTCGAAATGAACGATATATCATCCTGAACCAACAAGATTTATGGAGAAAAGCTATGTTTGAAAAAATACCATTTACCAACATTGTTGCCAAGAACCGACTTTTATCAAAAAATCTGACAAAAAAAGATTATGAAAATCCCGTTTATAACAAAGAGAATCTCATGAACTCCAAATTTGTCATCAGCGGCAGTGCAGATTCTTTTCAAATGCCGCCGATTACAGATTTTGCTGTTCAGAATCTTTTTCATGTGGAAAGTTTCATGATCTTTCATTATGGCTTTGATTCCTTTACAGAGCGGCAGAATTTCCATTCTTTTCTTATCATGTATACTTACTCCGGTCAGGGAATCCTTACCTATCAAGGGAAAAACTATACTCTGAAAGAAGGCGATGGTGCATTTATCAATTGCATGGACTATCATCTTTATAAAGCAGACAGAATGCAGTGGGATACGGCTGTTCTTCACCTGAATGGGCCTCTTCTTGCGGCATTTCATGCACAATATATGCAGAATGGTTCTCCCGTTTTTCATGAAGAAACCAATGGCTCCTTTCAGAAACTTCTGGAGCATCTTCTGAAGCTCTACAGCATTCCTCACCTTTACCGTGACTGGCAGGCGTCCACATGCATTGACAATATGCTGAATCATCTCCTTCTATTAACGGCCCCGGAGGAAAAAGGAAAAATTAACACACCGGAATACATCCGCTATCTGATAAAATATATGGAAAATAATTATACTCAGAAGCTGACCCTTGACTATCTCGCAGAATTTGCCTGCATGAATAAATATTACCTGTCCAAAGAATTCAAAAAATATACCGGGTTCTCCCCCAACGATTATCTCATTTCCCTTCGGATCAACAGGGCAAAACAGCTTCTGGAAGGCAGCTCGCTACCGGCATCCAAGATTGCCCACGAAGTAGGTATCCACGATATCAACAATTTTACAAATCTGTTTAAAAAGAAAACAGGCATGACCCCCATTCAATATCGGACTACCGCACAGGAAATATCTATTCATCATTATCAGAGCGGAACTGACAACATGGTATGATATTTTGACAAGATTATATGATTCATATGGATTATTGATAAACTATAATCTTCTCAGATTCTATTATGATTTCTATTTACGGAGGATAAATTATGCTTGAAAAAGAGAAGATTCGCTTTTTTGATACAGAAAGACTGACAGAAACGAAAGATTTTTCAGCACACTGTAAAACTTCTTATCTGCAGTCTGCCCTGAAAGACCGTTTCCCTGATATGAAGTTTCAGGTAACCTCTGCCTCCATCAACCAAACCGGCATGTATGTTTCCAAAGAAGCTGCATGGATAAAACTTATAGGCGGTGATAACCGGATTCGCAATCTGCCCCCTTATTGTGAGGTCACCATTGATGTCAGCACAGGCAGGCATACCCAGACGATCATTATCTGGTCCCCTTTTGCCTGGAATGACCGGTTTGCCGGAACTGCAGGAGGTGGTACATGCACAGGCGGAAGGGGACAGATCAATACACCAAATAATACACAGAGAGGCTGGACCATGGGCTATGCACTGATAAACGGTTTTACCTGTGCCACCACGGATTCTGGCAATCAGGGAAGCTGCGATAAGTGGGGAAGGGACAGAGAATGTCTGGAAAACTGGAGTTACAGGGGAACCCACAATATGACGATCTTTGGAAAAGCAGTCGCTGAAATCCTGCACGGCCGACCAGTCAGATATTCCTATATGAACGGCGGTTCCGGTGGAGGCAGACAATCCCTTGCAGAAGCACAGTTTTACCCGAATGATTACGATGGTATCTGGGCAAGCTGCCCTGCCATCAACTGGACACAATTTCTTGCTTCCGGTCTTTGGGCTGTCACTGTCATGAATGAATATGATCACATTCTTGGTTTCCACAAAATCAACGCTTTCCGCGATGCTGTACATAACAGTGTCGGAGGGAAAGAAAACTATTTCCAAGTGGAAGAAAGGATTGATTTTGACCCATATACCATCCTGGGTCAGAAGACAAAAGGAGGAAAAATCACAGAAAAGGATTGTCTTGTCATGCAGGAAATCTGGAAAGGACCTCATACCACTGGAAATGATTTTCTCTGGTACAGCTTCCTTCCCGGAGGAACCTTCTGGAATAAAATCATCCCGATTGGCTCCTTTTACTATCCATTGATTGGAAAAAGACCGAAATGCTTCTCATTGGTTGAACAATATGTTCATCTTGCTTTTGAAGATCCCAAGAAGGATCTTCTCCATCTGAAAATCAGGGATTTCGAAAAAGTCTTTGATACCTGTATCAGGAAACTTGGCTGGCTTTCCTGTGATCATGCAGATCTGCGTCCCTTTGCAAACGCAGGCGGAAAACTTATCATTGACCATGGACTTGACGACCCGCTCATCCCGGTAGAGGGAACCATTGATTATTACCATCATATGAGAGAAATCCATGGGGGGCAGAATTTCATCGATCGATTCTGCCGCCTTTACATAAATCCCGGAGATGGACATGGCAACTGTCACACCAACGGTCCCGGAATGACAGAAAGCACCGGAATACAGGCATTGATGAACTGGGTAGAACATAATAAAGCACCGGAGAATCTTCCTGCTGTTCTCGTAAATCAAAAAACCGGAAAAACGATTAGAAAAGGTATCGTAAAACCCTGGCGGGTTTGAGTGTAATTGAGTAGGAGGACTTTCACCTCGAACTTCTCACGGAACCGTACGTGAAAGTCTCTCTTCATACGGCTCTTATCATTTAACAATACGAATACATTTTGCTCAAATGAGCCGAAGCAGGAAGAACTTCCGAAAAGAAGTTGTTTTTGCAATATAGGATAATGCTCCATGAAGGATGTTTTTCGGAATGCTGTTTCCAAAAAGCTGTTTTCTGTCCCTTCCGCATATCTTGGAGGCAGCGGCATCCTTTATGACGCAATCTTATGCTGCAATCATATTTTTCAGTTTCCTGGCAGTGACGCCCATTGGATGCTGCTGTAGAATTGATAGGTCATGATCACCCCGGAAGAATCAGGGGATAATTTTTGATCTCCTTCAAAGAAATCTCCTGGCTTTCAAGGGGTGTAAGGGTGGTTTTGCTTACCAGAATCTCCTGAAAAGGCGAGCTGGATCTGCTTTAAAGAAAAAGTCCGTAAAGCCATCAACATGACTTTACGGGTCCGAAAAAACGAATGGTTCTGACTTCAATACACTATAAAATGATGTCTTCCAATTCTTACTAGGAAACATTCTCGAGCTGAATGGAGCGTTAGCCCAATAATATTTCCCTATTTATTTCATTGCACACAAATTCTCATCAATCCATTTCTGGACATCTTTTTTACTTACCTTAACCAGACGAGCTCTTTTGGGGAGGTGCCTTCGTTGGCTGCTGGATTTCTACGTCAAAAGGTGTATAAAACAGTTATGTCTCATACACCTTTGTTATAAAATCTTATGTTACACAAGTGTCTGTCCCATTGCCGCTGCAATTTCCCTTAACTTGTCGATAGCATAGCCTGTATATTTTGAAATCTTATCGACAGGTTCCTT
>ERZ772818.2382-NODE-2382-length-14404-cov-6.951077_pt1 | contig 14404 bp, 11 predicted proteins | sample MGYA00580837_ERZ772818 | MGnify/ENA primary metagenome ERZ772818 (study PRJEB29015, sample SAMEA2737671) | human gut metagenome | biome: human gut; feature: human-associated habitat; material: faeces | place: China | collected 2012 ...
ACAACCAAAGAAGAGTATCCACTCTCACCTTAGCACGAGCAAGTGACTTGGGTTACTAAAAAGTGTATAAAATATATATAATCATTGTATTATGGTATATTATTTCCTTTTGCAAGAACGTGGATTTCTCTTTGAAACCCGCGTTTTTTTCTTTGGGTAAAATGAAAAAGAGTATGAAGAAAGTTGGAGGTGTACGACCATTAGCGATTTAATGATTAACGAGAGGATCCGAGACAAAGAGGTTCGTCTGATTGGACAGGACGGAGAGCAGCTTGGCATTATGTCAGCTAGAGATGCGATGAAACTTGCACGAGAGGCAGATCTGGATTTAGTAAAGATTGCTCCGGGTGCAAAGCCACCGGTATGTAAGATTATTGATTACGGCAAATATCGTTATGAAATGGCACGTAAGGAAAAAGAGGCCAAGAAGAAGCAGAAAACGATGGAAGTTAAGGAAGTTCGCCTCTCTCCAAATATTGATGTCAATGATTTGAACACCAAAGCAAATCATGCAAGAAAGTTCTTAGGAAAAGGAGATAAAGTAAAAGTTACACTTCGTTTCCGCGGAAGAGAGATGACACATATCAATTACAGTAAGCAGATCCTGGACAGTTTCTTTGAAAAGGTAGAGGATATTGCGGTTGTGGATAAGCCGCCGAAGATGGAAGGCAGATCCATGGTAATGTTTTTGTCAAAGAAGCGCTAATAAAGTGTGTTATTTGCAGAAGTTTCTGTGAAACATTCTTTAATAAATAAACAAATGTTAAGGAGGATTTTATCATGCCAAAAATGAAAACAAAGCGTGCAGCAGCAAAGCGTTTTAAAACAACTGGAACAGGTAAATTGATGAAGATGAAAGCAAACAAGAGCCACATCTTGAACAAGAAGTCTACTAAGAGAAAGAGAACTCTTCGTAAGGCTGTTGAGGTTGATGCAACAAACGCAAAGATGATGAAGCGCATGCTTCCATATTCAAAATAATAGAAGGAGGAACGTAATAATGGCACGTATTAAAGGCGGATTAAACGCAAAGAAGAAACATAATAGAGTATTAAAGCTGGCAAAGGGATACAGAGGAGCAAGATCTAAACAGTACCGTGTTGCAAAGCAGTCTGTCATGAGAGCACTTACCTCTTCCTTCGCAGGCAGAAAGCAGAGAAAGAGACAGTTCAGAAGACTTTGGATCGCCCGTATCAATGCAGCAGCTAGAATGAATGGTTTATCTTACAGCCGTTTTATGTATGGTTTGAAATTGGCTGAGATCGATATCAACCGTAAGATGTTGTCTGAGATGGCAATCAGTGATCCGGAAGGATTTGCTAGCTTAGTAGAGACAGCAAAGGCTAAGTTGGGATAATTTTTAGAATATAATATCCCAAACTATATCTTATACGAAATGGAAACGGACATTCCGAACAGGAATGTCCGTTTTGTGCGTGCACCTTACGGCGTACGTCGCTAATGGGTGAGTGATATCCTTAATACACAAATATCCTGGATATACTTTTTATTCTTTTGAAATTGTAAAAATTGCATAATAAATTTCTTATTACAAAATAAAAATTGTGCATTTTCACTTGATTCTATGGACGAGTTGGGGTATAATATAACCATTAAACAGCAAAGGAGTGGTAACTATGCAGTATATTATCAGCGGAAAGAATATCGATGTTACAGAAGGACTCAAGGAAGCCATCTATGAGAAGATTGGCAAATTAGAGCGTTATTTTACTCCGGAAACCGAAGTTCACGTGACGTTAAGTGTCGAGAAGGAGAGACAAAAGATCGAGATTACGATTCCAATGAAAGGAAATATTGTACGTGCCGAGCAGGTAAGCAATGATATGTATGTATCCATTGATCTTGTAGAGGAGATCATTGAGAGACAGCTTCGCAAATACAAAAATAAATTGGTAGATCAGCAACAGACGGCAGCTAGTCTTAGTAAAGCGTTTGTTGAGGAAGAGATCCATGATGATGATGAGATCAAGATCATCCGTTCTAAGAGATTTGCAATGAAGCCGATGGATCCGGAAGAAGCATGTATTCAGATGGATCTGTTAGGACATAATTTCTATGTATTCCGTAACGCAGAGACAGATGAAGTCAATGTTGTTTATAAGCGTAAAGGCAACACTTTCGGATTGATCGAGCCGGAATTTTAGAGAGATTATAGGTAAGGTATAAGATCCTTAGGGATTAGGTAAAGAGAAAGATAAGCGTGAGAAGACTATTTTGAGAGCAATCGATAAGTAGTCTTCTCTTTTTTTGGGAACGAGAAATTGCTGTTGGCACCCCTTGCGTTTGAAAGGGGATAATGATATACTTTAGATTGGTTTGTTATAAATTTTAGATTAGGAGATAATTATGAGTGTATTTACTAAGATTTTTGGTACTCACAGTGAGCGTGAGGTAAAGCGAATCATTCCGATTGTTGATAAAATTGAAGCATTAGCACCGGAATTTGAGAAGCTCACAGACGAGCAACTACAGGCTAAGACGCCTGAATTTAAGGAGCGCTTGGTGAACGGTGAGACATTGGACGATATCCTGCCGGAAGCGTATGCTACTGTCCGCGAGGCGGCTACTCGTGTATTGGATATGCGTCATTATAGAGTACAGTTGATCGGTGGTGTTATTTTACATCAGGGACGTATCACAGAGATGCGTACCGGTGAAGGTAAGACGTTGGTATCTACATTGCCGGCATATTTGAATGCGTTAGAGGGCAAAGGTGTCCATATCGTTACTGTCAATGATTACTTGGCAAAGCGTGATGCTGAGTGGATGGGTAAAGTACATGAATTTTTGGGACTCACGGTTGGTGTTATCTTAAATAATATGGATAATGATGAGCGCCGTGAGGCATATAACTGTGACATTACGTATGCAACTAATAATGAACTTGGATTTGATTATCTGCGTGATAACATGGTTGTATACAAGGAGCAGCTTGTACAGAGAAGTCTTCATTATGCGATCATCGATGAGGTGGATTCGGTATTGATCGATGAGGCGAGAACACCACTTATCATTTCCGGTCAAAGTGGCAAGTCAACTAAATTGTATGAGATGTGTGATATTTTCGTAAGACAGTTGACCAAAGGTACTGCAAAAGAACTTTCCAAGATGGATATTCTCATGAATGAGGAACAGCAGGAAACCGGAGATTATGTTGTCGATGAAAAGGATAAAAATGCAAATCTGACAGAAGAAGGTGTGCGCAAGGCAGAGCGTTTCTTCCAGGTAGAGAACCTTGCAGATCCGGACAACTTGGAATTGCAGCATAATATCAACTTAGCGCTTCGTGCACATTCTTTGATGCATCGCGACAAAGATTATGTGGTAAAAGACGATGAGGTTTTGATCGTTGATGAGTTTACGGGACGTATCATGCCGGGACGCCGTTTTTCGGATGGTCTGCACCAGGCGATCGAGGCGAAAGAGCATGTTAAGGTCAAGAGAGAGAGTAAAACACTGGCAACGATCACGTTCCAGAACTTCTTTAATAAATACGAGAAGAAATCCGGTATGACCGGTACTGCGTTGACTGAGGAAAAAGAGTTCCGTGAGATTTACGAGATGGACGTTGTTGAAGTACCTACCAACAAGCCGATTGCGCGTATTGACTATAATGATGCAGTATATAAGACCAAAGAGGATAAGTTCAATGCCGTTGTTGCTGACATTGTAGAGGCTCACAAGAAGGGGCAGCCTGTTTTGGTCGGTACGATCACAATTGATACTTCTGAGTATCTGAGTGCTAAACTTCAGAAAGCAGGCATTCCGCATAAAGTCTTGAATGCGAAGTTCCATGAGTTGGAGGCAGAGATTATTGCAGATGCCGGACAGAAGGGTGCCGTTACGATCGCAACGAATATGGCCGGTCGTGGTACCGATATTAAGCTTGGCGATGGGGTTACGGAACTTGGTGGTCTGAAGATCATCGGTACGGAGCGACATGAGTCTCGTCGTATTGATAACCAGTTGCGCGGTCGTGCCGGACGTCAGGGAGATCCTGGTGAATCCAGATTCTACATTTCTTTGGAAGATGATCTGATGCGTCTTTTCGGCTCAGAGCGAATCATGGGACTGTTTGATGCTATGCCGGACGGAGAGCAGGTAGAGCACAAGATGCTTTCCAGTGCGATCGAAAATGCACAGAAGAAGATTGAGGGTAACAACTTTGGTATTCGTAAGAATTTGCTGGAGTTTGACCGTGTTAATAATGAGCAGCGTGAAGTGATCTATAAAGAGCGTCGTCGTGTTCTGGATGGAGAGAGTATGCGTGATACGATCTACAAGATGATCACCGATGAAGTGGAAAATTGCGTAAATTCAGTCATTCCGGAGGATGGCAGTGCAGAAGACTGGGATGTACAGGAGTTAAATAATGTCTTGCTTCCGATCATACCGTTGAAAAGAATTCAGCTTGACGACGAGATGTTAAAACATGGTACCAGAGAGGATCTGGCACAGAAACTCAAAGAGGAAGCCGTTAAGGTATATGAGGCAAAAGAGGCAGAATTCCCTGATCCGGATCAGATCCGTGAGGTTGAGCGAATTATTCTGTTGAGAGTTATTGATAACAAGTGGATGGATCATATCGATGATATGGATCAGCTTCGTGAAGGTATCGGATTACAGGCATATGGACAGAGAGATCCGGTTGTGGAATACAAATTCGCCGGATTTGATATGTTCAATGCAATGATTGATTCGATCACAGAGGAGACTGTAAAAGCGCTCACACATATCAAGATCGAGCAGAAAGTAGAGCGTGAGCAGGTTGCTAAGGTTACCGGAACGAATAAGGATGAGTCTCAGCCGGCACAGCCAAAGCGCCGTACAACCAAGAAGGTACAGCCAAACGATCCGTGCCCATGCGGTTCCGGACGTAAGTACAAACAGTGCTGCGGACGCCGTGCATAATAAGTATTATAGTGCCTTCCGGTTCACGGATCGTGAGCCGGAAGGATATAATTGATAAAATATAGAAAGAGGTGAGTTGGTATGGTAGAGTTTGACAGAGTCAAAATGACGCTTGCAAACTATGAACAGCCACTGCTTGAAATGGGGAATTCACTTTGACCTCGCTAATAAACGAGATCGAGTGGAAGAACTGGACAAGACAATGGAAGATCCGGGATTTTGGGATGACCCGGAACATTCTGCCAAGATCGTGCAGGAGTCCAAAAAGCTGAAATCCGTGATAGAACGCTATGAGTCATTGGAGAGCGCCCGCGATGATATTTTGATGTTGATCGAGATCGCGGAGGAAGAAAATGATGTCAGCGTGTTGGAGGAAGTAGAAGATTCACTGCAGCAATTTGAGCAGGAATATGAATCCCTGCGTATTGAAACACTTTTGAGTGGAGAATACGACAAAGACAATGCAATATTAACGCTTCATGCCGGTGCCGGTGGAACAGAAAGCTGCGACTGGGCAAGTATGTTGTGCCGTATGTATCAGCGCTTTGCAGAAAAACATGGATTTGAAGTTGAAATGCTGGATTTTCTGGATGGTGATGAAGCGGGTTATAAATCAGTTACGCTGCAGATCAATGGCGCAAATGCGTATGGTTATCTGAAATCAGAGCATGGAGTGCACCGTTTGGTGAGAATCTCACCGTTTAATGCAGCCGGCAAACGGCAGACATCCTTTGTATCCTGTGATGTCATGCCGGATATCGAAGAAGATCTTGATGTTGAGATCGCAGATGATGATATTCGTATCGATACATATCGTTCCAGTGGAGCGGGTGGTCAGCATATCAATAAGACTTCTTCTGCAATTAGAATTACCCATTTCCCGACAGGGATCGTGGTACAGTGCCAAAATGAACGTTCACAGCATATGAATAAGGATAAGGCAATGCAGATGCTCAAGGCAAAGCTGTATATTTTAAAACAGCAGGAGCAGTTGGAAAAGGCGAGCGGTATCCGAGGCGAATCCAAAGAGATTGGCTGGGGAAGCCAGATCCGTTCCTATGTGCTGCAGCCGTATACCATGGTCAAAGATCATCGTACCGGTGCTGAGATCGGTAATGTGCAAGACGTTTTGGATGGCAATCTGGATCCGTTTATCAATGCATATTTAGCATGGATCACAAAGTAAATGAGCAGTGTGCTCTATGCTCCTTTTTGTAAGGGGGCATCTGACATAAATAAAAATACATTGGCAGAGAAATGGAGGAAACTATGATTAACGTAAGTGTGTTAGGCTACGGAACAGTCGGATCCGGTGTTTTTGATATTATTCGCGAGAACAATGCGATGATCGCAAAACGCATCGGGGATGAGATCTGTACAAAATATGTGCTGGACTTGAGAGATTTTCCGGGAGATCCGGTAGAGGAAGTGCTGGTACATGATTTTGAAGTGATCAAAAATGATCCGGAGGTTCATGTGGTTGTAGAAACGATGGGAGGATTACACCCTGCCTATGAGTTTGTAAAGGCTAGTTTGGAGGCCGGGAAGAGTGTTTGCACATCCAACAAAGCGTTGGTGGCTGATTTTGGACCGGAGCTTATTCAGATAGCAAAAGACCACAATGTAAGTTTCTTGTTTGAGGCCAGTGTTGGTGGTGGTATTCCGATTATCCGCCCACTGCAGAGTTCTTTGAATCCGGATGAGATATTGGAGATTTCCGGTATCTTAAACGGTACAACGAACTTTATTTTGACAGAGATGACCAATAAGGGAGCTGATTTTGACACAGTGCTCAAAGAGGCGCAGCAGCTTGGTTATGCAGAGGCAGATCCGACTGCAGATGTGGAAGGATATGATGCCTGCCGCAAGATCGCAATCTTAACTTCTCTTGCTTATGGCAAGACACTGGATTTTAACGATGTTTATACAGAGGGAATTACCAAGATCACAGACCGTGATATCGTATATGCCGGTAAGATCGGGGCCAAAGTAAAAATTTTTGGTTCCAGCAAGAAAGATGGAGATCGCATCAGCGCAAAAGTTGCACCGGTGCTGATCTATCCGGAGAACCCATTATATAGCGTAGACGATGTATTTAACGCTATTTTAGTAAAAGGAAATATGGTTGGAGATGTCATGTTCTATGGACAGGGCGCCGGCAAGCTGGCAACAGCCAGTGCGGTCGTTTCCGATGTTATGGAAGTCGCTAAAAACATAGGAAAATGCGTTGAGGTACAGTGGAGTGCCGAGAAGATCGCTTTAGAGCCTTTTGAGGAGAGCAAGAGTAGCTTCTTCGTGCGATTGCGTGGAGATAAGTCACAGAATGCAGCTAAGGTCAAAGAAGCGTTTGGCGATGTGACAGAGATTGATGCCGGATATGCGGACGAATATGCATTTATCACGGGAGAGATCACAGAGGGAGCTTATGCATCAGCAGCAGATTCACTCGGCAATGTGATCAATAAGATCCGTGTTCCGGAGACGAAATAATAAGCCGCTCAGCAATATGAGCAGAAAAGAGGATAGATATGTTAATTGTTAAGAAATTTGGTGGTACTTCCGTTGCCAACAAAGAGCGGATCTTTAATGTGGCGAAGCGTTGTATTGAAGATTACAAAAAAGGAAATCAGGTAGTAGTCGTTCTTTCTGCAATGGGCAAACAGACAGATGTTTTGTTGGATATGGCAAAGGATATTAATCCGAAGGCGTCCCGCAGAGAGTTGGATATGCTTCTTACAACAGGTGAGCAGACATCCGTTGCACTTATGGCAATGGCAATGGACTCTCTCGGTGTTCCGGCAGTTTCCATGAATGCTTTTCAGGTGCAGATGCATACGACAGAAGTGTATGGTAATGCTCGTCTGAAGAGAATTGATACGGAGCGTATCCGTAATGAGTTGGATAATCGTCGTATCGTAGTAATTACAGGATTCCAGGGAATCAATAAGTTTGATGATTACACAACACTCGGAAGAGGTGGTTCCGATACGACAGCAGTAGCATTGGCAGCTGCATTACATGCAGACGCCTGCGAGATTTATACAGATGTAGATGGTGTCTTTACTGCAGATCCACGCGTCGTACCAAATGCTCGTAAATTAGACGAGATCACGTACGATGAGATGTTGGAATTAGCCAGTCTTGGTGCCGGTGTATTGCACAATCGTTCTGTTGAGATGGCTAAAAAATACGGCGTACAGTTGGTAGTACGTTCTAGTTTGAATACAAGTGAAGGAACTGTAGTAAAGGAGGAAAGTAAAATGGAGAAAATGTTAGTAAGTGGTGTAGCCACAGATAAAAATGTAGCACAGATTTCAGTAGTTGGATTAGAGAATAAGCCGGGCGTAGCATTTAAGCTGTTCCAGCATTTAGCAAATCACAATATCAATGTAGATATGATCTTACAGTCTGTAGAGCATGGCGGAACACAGGACATCAGCTTTACGGTAACCAGAGATCAGGCAGACACGGCAATGGAGACATTGGAAAGACATGCTAACACAAGTCTGAAATGCGAGAAGACAACAGTGAACACTAACGTTGCCAAAGTATCTATCGTCGGTGCCGGAATGATGTCTAATGCAGGTGTTGCAGCTAAGATGTTTGAAGCATTGTATGATGCAGGAGTAAACATTTTGCAGATTTCTACTTCCGAGATCCGCGTCAGCGTTCTCGTAGAAGAGAAGTACGTCAATGAGGCTGCACAGGCAGTTCATGATGCATTTGCATTGTCTCGTTAATTGACGGAGAACATCAAATATTGTCAGCGCGGAAAATTTAAGAGTTCAAGGTAAAGAAGGGCAGCCGCGTATCGAGTGGCTGCCTATTTTACTCTTGATGCATAGGCAAAGTGCGTATAGAAAGGAATGTAGGATACTATGGATATTGTAAAGAAAATAGCAGCAGAGTTAGAAATTCGTCCGCAGCAGGTAGAGGCGGTCATAAAACTGATCGACGAGGGCAATACGATCCCGTTTATTGCCAGATACCGTAAAGAAGCACATGGTTCGTTGAATGATGAACAACTCCGTAATCTGAGTGAGCGATTAACTTATTTGCGTACACTGGAAGAGAAAAAGGAACAGGTTCTTGCAACGATCGAAGAACAAGGGAAATTGACCGATGAATTGAAGGCGCAGATCCTTGCAGCAGAGACACAGGTGCTCGTGGAGGACTTGTATCGTCCGTATCGTCCAAAACGCCGTACAAGAGCGATCATCGCCAAGGAAAAGGGATTAGAGCCATTAGCGCAGATCATTTTGGCACAAGAAGTGACAGAGCCGTTAGAAACGATTGCCGAGCAGTATGTATCTGAGGAAAAAGAAGTGAAAGATGTTGCAGATGCGATTGCAGGAGCGAGAGATATTATTGCCGAGCAGATTTCTGATAATGCAGATTATCGTAAATATATCCGTGATATAACACGGGAAGAAGGTATCCTTACCTCAACTGCCAAGGATGAAAAGGCGCAGTCTGTTTATGAGATGTATTATGAATATCAGGAGCCGGTTAAAAAGATTGCCGGTCATCGTGTTCTTGCGTTAAATCGTGGTGAAAAGGAAAAATTCTTAGTGGTAAAACTGGAGGCTCCGGAAGAACGTATTCTTACGTATCTATGCAAAAAGACGATCACAGAGGAAAACGAGATCGTAACGCCGGCGTTAGAAGAGGCAGTGACAGACAGTTATAAGCGTTTGATCGCGCCTGCTATCGAGCGCGAGATTCGTAATGAGTTGACTGAGCAGGCAGAAGACGGTGCGATCAAAGTATTTGGTAAAAACCTAGAGCAGCTTTTGATGCAGCCGCCGATTGCCGGTAAGACAGTTTTGGGCTGGGATCCTGCATTTCGTACCGGTTGTAAACTTGCTGTGGTAGACCCAACCGGTAAAGTGTTAGATACGAAGGTGATCTATCCGACAGCACCGCAGAACAAGGTCGAAGAGGCAAAACGTGAGGTGAAAAAACTGATCCAGAAATACGGAATTTCCCTGATCTCCGTCGGCAATGGAACGGCATCCCGCGAGTCGGAAATGATCATTGCGGATATGCTGCATGAGATCAAAGAACCTGTGCAGTATATTATTGTAAATGAAGCAGGTGCTTCAGTTTATTCCGCAAGTAAACTTGCCACCGAGGAATTTCCGAATTTTGATGTGGGACAGCGAAGTGCAGCGTCGATCGCAAGACGTTTGCAGGATCCGCTGGCAGAGTTAGTGAAGATCGATCCACAGTCTATCGGTGTAGGACAGTATCAGCATGATATGAATCAGAAGAAGTTAGGGGAAACATTATCCGGTGTTGTGGAAGATTGTGTAAATAAAGTTGGTGTGGATCTGAATACAGCATCCGCTTCACTGTTAGAGTATATTTCCGGTATCAGCAAAGTGATCGCAAAGAACATCGTTACGTATCGTGAAGAAAACGGAAAGTTTACGTCACGTAAAGAGTTGTTAAAAGTACCAAAACTGGGACCGAAGGCCTTTGAACAGTGTGCAGGTTTTATGCGTATTTTGGATGGGAAAAATCCATTGGATGCAACGAGCGTTCATCCGGAGACTTATGATGCAGCCAATGCATTATTAGATAAGCTTGGCATTGACACGGAAGAACTCAAAAAGATCCAGACGGAAGCGGCCAAGCAGCAGTCCCCATTAGCCAAGAAGAAAACCGCTCCAAAGAAAAAGAAACAGCAGTTTGTTGTACGCAATACGCACACAGCCTTTGGCGCAGCCTTTGCGGAAGCCTTTGGCTCGATAGACCTGCCGAGCGGTGAGACGGAAGAAACACCGACAGAGAACAAAGCTTCCGGCAGTTTGCAGAAGCGTGTGAAAGACAAAAAGAAAATGGCTGACGAGCTTGGTATTGGTGAGATCACGCTGGTTGATATCTTGAAGGAATTGGAGAAACCTGCGAGAGATCCTCGTGATGAAATGCCAAAACCGATCCTTCGAACAGATGTGTTAGAGATGAAAGATCTCAAAGAGGGCATGATCCTTAAGGGGACAGTTCGAAATGTTATTGATTTTGGTGCGTTTGTAGATATCGGCGTTCATCAGGATGGATTGGTACATGTGTCCGAAATGTCGGACAAGAAATTTGTCAAACACCCGTTGGATGTTGTCAGTGTCGGAGATATCGTTGATGTCAAAGTAATGGGTGTTGATCTCAAAAAACAGCGTATTCAGTTGACTATGAAATTATAAAGGGGAGAGCATATGAACTTACGTGAAAAATTATTTGTTGAAGTAAGAAAAGGAACAAAGGTCACATTGAGTGAAAGCGATCTCAACAAAATGGATCGCATGTATGAGCGTGAGTTGGCGCAGTATGACAACCGTAAGGTTATGACGCCGTACCGAAAAGAGCCAAAGCGGGCGTTTTTGGCACAGCTGCGCGATTACGCTTTTGAGCGGATCTTGGACAGGCATTTGTACACATTTTCTCACGTGCTGGTTATTCCAAATCCATATGGAGTGGCTAAACAGACAGCCCTTATCCTGTTCAACTCTTCCAAGGAGTACAAGGTGCGCTATCGTGTGTTCGGAGATAATGGCAATGATTTTGTTGGTGAATCCAGCTATACAACAAGACATCGTGTGGCAATCTTGGGGTTGTATTTCGAACGTAGCAATACGGTAGATCTGTCTCTGATCGATCGAGAAGGAAAAGTTGTAAAGCATCGAGTGATCCGTATTTTTGTTTCAGAAGTGCCTGAAAACCAAAAGGATCTTGTGATGGAAGTAGAGGGAGATAAATCCGCAGCAATGCCGCTGCTGGCAGTCAACGGTGCCGCTTTTAGTCCATTGGTCTTTGATGCAGATGGTGCGATCCGATATTCAATGCAGCTTCGTACCTATAAGATGGGTATGATACCGATGCCGAATGGTCATGTTCTGCTGGCAGATCGAACAGCTAACATTGTAAACAGCATGGGCAAGATCCAGCCGTGCCGTTATCATGAAATGGATTATATGGGCAGAGTGTATCGCACATATATTTTGAATGAACCGATCGGTACTGCATTAGCACAGCACGATAGTTCGTTGTATCTTGTGACTTCGTCCGATGGAGAGCATTATAATGACTGTATTCTTACGATGGATATGAATACCGGTGAGATCGTACGCCGCATTAAGCTGATTGACTTGCTGGGAGAAAAATACCACACCGGTAAGGAATGGCTGCTTTTTTCAGCGATGGAGTACCGCGCCGGAAAGCTTTTGTTGACATTAAAGCGTATACACACGATCGCACAGCTTGATCTGGAGAGTGGCAAATTGGATTGGGTGCTGGCACCAAAATCAATCTGGCAGGATACAGAGTTGGAAGCCATCGCTTTGAAAACAGAGGGTGCTGATATCGAAATGGGAAGACCGGATAAGGCTGTTTGGATGGATGAGCACGAATTGTTGATCTATAGCACAGGTACTAAAGGGGCGGTAGATGGCGGTTACAATGATGCGGAACATTCTGCGGTACTTCGTGTGTCGATCGATGAGGCTGCCGGCACATATGTACAGGAGAGCAAGAAAGACTGTTTGAAAACGATGCAGTTTGGTAGTGCCCTTTATACAAAAGAATACAACAAGTATTTCCATTTGACAGGTATCACGCAAGACCGTACGACAGAACTTCATTCCCAGATCCAGTTGGTCAATGGCGAAAACGGCGAAGTTGAGAAGACATTTAAGTTGACTAAAAACTTTTTGTGGGCTTGGGAGTTTCATCCGGACATCCCATCATTTTGTGTGGGGATGGGGCTGCATGATCAGACAGAGTTTGGTAAGCTCCCAACACCGGAAGAATTTCATGGAACAATGCCGAAAAAAACGGATCAGCGTATTCGTGGTACCTTCTTCGGTAACGTGCATTTGTGCGAGAATCTTTTGCAGTATTCGATGCTGCCTGGTGCAGTTGAAAAGCTGTATTTTAAGGGTGAGCATAAGACATATGTACAAGATTATTCGCAACTGCGTATGGGCAGACGTAAAGAAATCTTTGCTGTGCAGGTGGATGGACTGGAACCTGGAGAATACGATATGTATTTGCAGTTCCAGGGAAAGATTCGCAAGCTGCGCAATGAATTGCGTGTGAAATAACGACGTGTAGTTTATAAAGTTTTCACAAAGTGAATCTTGCTTTTTATGAGGAAATTTCGTATAATTATACTAGAAACTTTGGAAAATACACAGAAATTTGTGCAATTTCAACAAAATTACTTTTATTATTTTACAGGAGGATTCTAGTATGGCAAACAGATTTGTATTAAACGAGACATCGTATCATGGGGCAGGAGCTATTGCAGAGATTGCAACAGAAACTAAAATTCGTGGTTTTAAGAAAGCGTTTGTATGTTCGGATCCGGACTTGGTAAAGTTTGGTGTAACACAGAAAGTGTTGGATGTACTTGAGAAAAATGGTATGGCATATGAGCTGTATTCAAATATTAAACCAAATCCAACGATTGAAAATGTTCAGACAGGTGTACAGGCATTTAAGGATGCAGGAACAGATTATCTGATCGCTATTGGTGGCGGTTCTTCTATGGATACTGCGAAAGCAATCGGTATCATTATCAACAATCCTGAGCATGAGGATGTTGTCAGCTTAGAGGGTGCTGTAGATACCAAGAATAAGAGCGTACCGATCTTTGCAGTACCTACGACAGCAGGAACTGCTGCAGAGGTTACGATCAATTACGTTATTACAGATGCAGCTAAGAATCGCAAGATGGTTTGTGTAGATCCGCATGATATTCCTGTTGTGGCATTTATCGATTCCGAGATGATGTCTTCTATGCCTAAGGGGCTTACTGCAGCAACCGGTATGGATGCTTTAACACATGCGATTGAGGGTTACATTACGGCAGGAGCATGGGAATTGTCCGACATGTTCCATCTCAAAGCAATTGAGATCATTGCACGTTCTCTTCGAGGAGCAGTAGACAATACGCCGGAAGGACGTGAGGGAATGGCTCTTGGTCAGTACGTTGCAGGAATGGGCTTCTCCAACGTAGGTCTTGGAATTGTTCATTCTATGGCACATCCACTTGGCGCATTGTATGATACACCACATGGAATCGCAAATGCGATCATTCTTCCTACTGTTATGGAGTATAACGCAGAGGCAACAGGTGAGAAATATCGTGATATTGCAAAGGCAATGGGTGTTGAAGGTACAGAGAATATGTCTCAGGAAGAGTATCGTAAAGCAGCCGTTGATGCTGTAAAACAGCTTTCCAAAGATGTTGGAATCCCTACAGATCTCAAGGATATTGTTAAGAAAGAGGATATTCCATTCTTAGCACAGTCTGCATATGATGATGCTTGCCGTCCGGGCAATCCAAAGGAGACAAGTGTTGAGGACATTACGAAGCTGTATGAGAGCTTACTGTAATCAGATCATAGTTTCAATCTAAAATAATGGGCTGCGTGGCACTTTGAAATAAGAGTGTCACGCAGTCGTTTATTAT
>ERZ772818.2383-NODE-2383-length-14399-cov-16.377161_pt1 | contig 14399 bp, 8 predicted proteins | sample MGYA00580837_ERZ772818 | MGnify/ENA primary metagenome ERZ772818 (study PRJEB29015, sample SAMEA2737671) | human gut metagenome | biome: human gut; feature: human-associated habitat; material: faeces | place: China | collected 2012 ...
AGATTTAAGGTTAACAAAAAGATTGGCTGTCTGGGAGAGATAGCCTTTTTTTATGGAGTATGATAAAGAAATATGCAGCGCTCCTCTGTACATAATTTTTTTTCGTATATTTGCGAGAAACTTATTAAAAACCAATCAAATCTATGCTTACGAAACTTAACCACGTACTCCTTGCAGGTGTCGTAGCTTTGGCATGTTCTTCGTGCCAAACAGAAAAAAAGGCCGATTACCAAGTAATACCTCTCCCCCAAGAGGTTGTTCTGACACAAGAAAAGCCGTTTCTATTAAACAAAAATGTTTCCATTACCTATCCAGAAGGCAACCTCCTGCTGAAGCGCAACGCTGAATTCTTATCCGGATACATCCGGCAAGCCACCGGGTATACTCCTCCTGTAAAAGGCTTAAAGGACGGAGAAACGGCAAAGCATGCAATCAATTTAGGTTTAGATGCGGATATAGCCAATAAAGAAGGTTATGTGCTGACAACAACTTCGGAAGGTATTCTAATCAACGGGCAGACAGAGAACGGCGTGTTCTACGGTTGCCAGACATTACGGAAATCAATCCCCGCCGAAGCTCAGGGAGCTGATATTCTGCTACCGGCAGGCAGTATCAAAGACGAACCCCGCTTTACATATCGCGGTATGCATCTTGATGTATGCCGACATTTCTTCCCGCTTGAGTTCATAAAAGAATATATCGACTTACTGGCGCTACACAATATGAATACTTTCCATTGGCATCTGACAGATGACCAGGGATGGCGCATCGAAATAAAGAAATATCCGAAGCTGACGGAAGTCGGTTCAAAACGCAACTGCACCGTTGTCGGCAAGGCAAGAAGCGGAAAATATGACAACATTCCGTATGGCGGCTTCTACACGCAGGAACAAGCCAAAGAGATTGTGAAGTATGCACAAGAACGTTACATCACCGTAATTCCCGAAGTAGACCTGCCGGGACACATGCTTGCCGCTTTGGCCGCCTATCCTGATATGGGATGCACCGGAGGACCGTACAAAGTATCTCCCGACTGGGGTATCTTTGAAGATGTATTGTGCATCGGCAACGAACAGAGCATGCAGTTTCTTGAAGATGTAATGGCAGAAATCACCGAGATATTCCCTTCTAAGCTTGTACACATCGGTGGAGACGAAGCTCCCCGTACCCGCTGGGCCAAGTGCCCCAAATGTCAGGCACGCATCAAAGCGGAAGGCTTGAAAACAGACAAACAACATACAGCCGAGGACCGTCTGCAAAGCTATTGCATGACACGCATCGAAAAGTTCCTCAACAGCAAAGGAAGGCAAATTATCGGTTGGGACGAAATACTGGAAGGCGATGTGGCACCAAATGCCACTGTTATGTCCTGGCGTGGCACATCCGGCGGTATCAAGGCTGCACAAATGGGACATGACGTAATTATGACACCCAATCTTTACTGTTATTTTGACTATCTCCAAACTGCGGACAGTAAAGACGAACCTCTCGGCATAGGCGGATACGTACCGGTAGAGAAAGTATACAGTCTCGACCCTACCGCTTCGCTTACCGAAGAGCAGTCCAAACATATCCTCGGCGCACAAGCCAACTTATGGACAGAGTATATCGCCACTACCGAACATGCAGAGTATATGATACTCCCACGCATGGCTGCTCTTGCCGAAGTGCAATGGACACAGCCCGAAAAGAAAGATTACGCGGACTTCACCCAACGCCTGCCGCGCCTCATCAAGTTCTACCAACGGGATAGCATGAATTATGCCAAACATATATTCGATATCCAAGCAGAATATACCACTACCCAAGAAGAGGACGGAAGCGGTAGCGGAGCTATAGTAGCCACGCTTCGCACCATTGACAATGCTCCCATTTACTATACCTTAGACGGTACTGAACCCACTACAGCCTCCGAACAGTATAACGGAACCGGAATCGTTATCCGCCAGTCCGCCGACTTGCGTGCTGTTGCTATCCGCCCTGAAGGAAAAAGCAAGGTAACAGAAAAAAACTTCTACATCAACAAAGCCACTTTCTGCCCGATTGAGCTGATAGGTACACAGCCCACTCCGAAATACGCCTTTAAAGGCGCTACCGCTTTAGTAGACGGAATGAGCGGAATTGACAATTATGCAACCGGCGAGTGGATTGGCTTTTTGGATGGAGACGTAACGGCTGTTATCGACCTCGGTGCGTCAAACGGCAATGCCGCAGGCAAGACAGTTGCCGAATTACCGGAGATAAAGCATGTCTCTACCCATGCCGTAATAGACATGGGCGCCTGGGTTGCAGGATGTACAGGCCTGACAGTATCAGTGTCTGACGATAACAGAAGCTTCCGTGAGGTGGCAGCCAAAGAATTTCCCGTTGAAATGGACAGCCGTAAAAAAGCTGTGGCAAACTATGAAGTTACTTTCGAACCGGTGAAAGCACGCTATGTTAAAGTATTAATCAAGCGTACCCCTGCCCTGCCCAAAGGACATCCGGGAGAAGGAGGAACACCTTTCCTGTTTATCGATGAGATTGAAGTGGAATAAGGCAACTTATCAAAAACAGTAGCATATACAACAACTATCATCCTGTCATTCGGAGGAATCTAATATCCAAGAATGACAGGATGATATTTTCTGCGAAAGTGCATCTAAAACATTTATTCAATCACGAAACTCCCACGTTGCAAATCCCGATTCTGCGAGCTTTTCCCCACCATCACATCGTACCTGCCTGCACAAACCCGCATCGTATTACTTTGAGCATCCCACCATTCCAATTCCTTGCCGTTCAAATCGAACGCTACCTCAACACTCTTTCCGGCAGGAATGTGGACACGTTTAAAAGCACGCAAAGTCTTGCCCGGTCCTTCTGCGTCATCTTGCTTCTTGAGGTAAACCTGCACCACCTCTTCGCCGTCACGCTGACCGTTATTCGTAACGTTAACGGTCAACTTCAAAGGTTCTCCCACCTTAATCTGTTCCTTGGCCAAGGATAAGTTGCCATATTCAAAGGTAGTGTAGCTCAAGCCGTAACCAAACGGGAACAATGGTTGTTGAGTCATATAACGATAGGTACGTCCTGTCATATTATAGTCCTCAAAATCGGGAAGCTGAGACATATTGCGATAAAAAGTTACAGGCAAGCGTCCACCCGGATTATAGTCACCGAACAATACATCTGCCACGGCAGTGCCGCCCGCCTGTCCCGGATACCAAGCCTGTAGGATAGCTTCACAATTCTTTGTTTCAGGCTCCAAAGCGATGGGCGAACCGGAACAATTCACCAAAATTATCTTCTTTCCGGCACGATGCAATGCGTGAATCAATTCACGCTGAACAGCCGGCAATTCAATGTCCGTACGGTCTCCGCCCTTGAAACCGGGAAGGTTCACTCCCATCTCCTCTCCTTCCAAAAGAGGAGATATACCACCGGCAAAAACTACAACATCGGCCTCTTTCACACAAGCTACAGATGCATCGATATTTACCTTTTGCTTGAAGCCGATATCGAAATTCAGTTGCGCATCGCTTCTGAAATATTCAAAGTCAAGTTCGATGTCGTAAGGAACACCCGCTTTTACCTGTAGCGTATAGTCCAGTGACCTGCCACCATGCGTATTGCGGAAACGCTTTACTTCTTCGCCATTGATACGCAGGCAACCGGAACCGTATGTATAAATTTCGAATACCACTTCGCCCGATTGTAGAGGGGTGAGCACGCTGTTGTAAGTTGCCGAGAAGTCTGTCAGGTTTACGCCCGGTGCAAAAACCGTAGCTCCCGAGGTACAGAAGCGGAAAGGGGTGGTTACTTGTGTAGTAGTCACCGGGGTGCCCTCATGCTTTACATTGTTCCAATAACGTGCTGTAAACCCTTGTCCATCTGCCGACTTACACTGGTTGAACACGCTTTGAATCAGTGTTCTTTCCACCCAACTGCAACCCTGTTCATAAATCAGCTTATCGTCCGCTTCCAACGCGTTCCGTATTCCATCCAGAATGGTGACTGTATGTGACGGCATACCGTTATAATTGCCCCATTGCATTACGGAGTCATTAGCATTAGGTCCCATGACAGCTACAGTCAGACCGCCACGTTTCAAGGGAAGGATATTGTCTTTGTTTTGCAGTAATGTCATGGACTTGCGGGCTATATCCAAAGCCAATGAGTCGTGTGCAGCCGAAGCCACTACGGAGAAAGGAATCTTCGTCCAAGACACATCTTCCGGAGCGTCCATTTCTCCCAAAGCAAAACGGGCTTCCAGCAGGCGGAGCACAGCCTTATCAATGTCTTTCTCATCAATCTTGCCTTCTTGAGCTGCCTTTACCAATGCCTTATAACTGGAGCCACACTCCAAATCCGTTCCGTTCAGCACTGCGGCTGCCGAAGCAGACTCTGCATCGGAATATGCCTTATGCCCGTATTCATTATAAAAGTCGGCAATAGCGCCACAATCGGAAAGGACAATACCATCGAATCCCCAATCGTTACGGAGAATTTGTATCAGCAAACGGTTGCTGCCGCAACAAGGCTCTCCCTCGAAACTGTTATAGGCACACATCACCTCCTTTACACCGGCTTCCTTCACTAACGCCTCAAAAGGCGGCAGATAGGTTTCATACAAATCACGTGTGCTAAGGTTCTCCACGTTGAAAGAATGACGGTTCCATTCCGGACCGGAATGTACAGCAAAGTGTTTGGCACAAGCATGCAACTTATCGTATCTTCCGTCATTGGTTCCTTGCAGACCTTTCACTACCATGACACCCATGCGACTGGTGAGATAAGGGTCTTCACCGTAAGTCTCAATACCCCGTCCCCAACGCGGATCACGGTAAATATTCACCGTAGGCGTCCACATGGTAAGTCCCTGATAACGCTCATAACTGCCCTGCGATGCGTAATATGTATTTTTTGCACGCGCCTCATCCGATACGGCATTGAATACTTCATATACTGTTTGCGGCGAAAAAGAGGCCGCCATACCTATCGGTTGCGGAAAAACCGTAGCCAATCCGGCGCGTGCCACACCGTGCAGCGCCTCGTTCCACCAGTTATAGGGTTTGATACCCAAGCGCTCCACCGGTTGGGAAGTGTCCATCATCAATGCTACTTTTTCTTCCAAAGTAAGTTCTTTCAGTAAAAGTTCCGCCCGCTTATCCGGAGTCAAAGAGGTTGTTCTGTACGTAGGTTGGCTGCACCCTATCAACAATAGAAGAGGCAACCAACAGATAAGTTTCCGTTTCATGGTTGTTGCTGTTTTAATGATAGTAATCAGATTTATTTACCGTACAAAGATACAGGGTTACCCGATATACCATTGTGCCAAATGTTTCATAAAGTTTACTGTATGTATCATGACATATACTATTTAAACATATTAATCCGGTAGAAAAGAATAATACCGGCAGCATGCTAATAATGAAAGGAATACGTGTACCAAGATATTTCACGCCGTGGTACACGCCGTACCACAGTATGGTACGAGCAGTACCTTACTAAGGTACGAGCCCTACCACCCTTTGGTACATGAGCTACCAAAGAGCGGTACAGGGAATACCAGCAGCCGGTACCAGCAGTACCACCCTTAGAACTGGAAGTAAATGAACGGTTGTATCTCCGAACTCTTCATCTGAATAACCAGATAGACTATGGCAACCAGCAGCAATGCCTTCCCTATCAACGGAAGACGAACGACCGCCTTGCTGCAAGCATGCTCCCAACTATCAGGCACGAAATGCAGGAAGAAGCCGAGCGCCATCAAGGCAAACACTTCCCAATAGCCCACTATCAGTTGCGGGAAAAGCCCGGGACGGAAAGTCGTGAATATCTGCCTCAACATATCCAACGAAGCGGAGAAATCGGCATTGCGGAAGAATATCCAGCAGAAGCAGACGAAGTGGAACGTAATGACGATGCCGAAGAAGCGGCGGATGCCACGACTGCGTTCGCCCTTCTTCCGTCCGGTAATGCCCATCCAGAACTTATGGACAGCCAAAGCAACGCCATGCAACATTCCCCAAAACACAAAATTCCAGGAAGCCCCATGCCACAAGCCGCCCAAGAACATGGTAATGATAAGGTTGGCATACTGGCGTATCTTGCCCTTACGGTTGCCGCCCAGGGATATATAGAGATAATCGCGCAGCCAACTGGAAAGCGAGATATGCCAACGACGCCAGAACTCCGTAATGGATGCCGACTTATAAGGCGAGTCGAAGTTTATGTTGAAGTGAAAGCCCAATAACAAGGCAATGCCGATAGCCATATCGCTATATCCGGAGAAGTCGCAATAGATTTGCAGCGCATAGCCGTAAACACCCATAAGGTTTTCCACACCCGAATACAAGGTAGGATTATCGAAGATGCGCTCCACAAAGTTGATACTGATATAGTCCGAGATAACTGCCTTCTTGAACAGTCCGCTCACAATAAGGAAAATCCCCCTGCCGAACATCTCTCTGGAAACAAACAACGGACGGCGGATTTGCGGAATAAAGTCGCGTGCACGCACAATGGGACCCGCCACCAACTGCGGGAAGAATGATACATAGAATGCATAGTCCAACAAGTTGGTGAGAGGCGTTATCTCCTTGCGGTACACATCGATTGTATAGCTCAGCGACTGGAACGTAAAGAAGGATATACCCACAGGCAGGAAGATGTCCATTGCGGTAAACGTGCTGCCCGTGAGCGAAGCAAAGAAATCGCAGAGAAAGTTCGTATATTTAAAATAGCACAGCAGTCCCAGGTTTATCGCCAGACTGGCTGCAACCCACATTTTGCATTGCCACTGCACGGTGGCACGCGCCATAAGGCGGGCTATGAAGAAATCGCTCACCGTAACGATAGCCAGCAGAAAGAAATAGGCACCGCTGCTTTTATAATAGAAATAGTAAGAAAACAGGGTGACGAACATCAGGCGGGCGGTGGTGCGGCGCTGCAAAAGCAGGTAGAACAGGATAAAGGCTGCAAACAGCCACAGGAAAATACCGCTGCTGAATATCATCGGTGCATGCGGATCGTACACCAGCAGGTCGTGCAGGCGGGTAAGGTCTATATTCAGTTTGTTCAAAAGTTCGCTAATATTCCACATCGGTCGGTTTACGGCTAAATGAGTTAACTACATTCACTGACTGCAATAGTCATTATACGCTTTCAGCAGAGCGCGATAGAACATCTCGCCCTGCAATGCATATCCTTCCGGAAGATAATGCACATGGTCGGGACGCATCAGACGCGCTTCCTGCCAGTTGAGACAAGCCCGGCGGACACCGCCGAAAGTCTCGTACATATCCCACACCGCCAGTCCGTTGGCATCGGCAAAACGGCGGATGGTCTGTGCGGCAACAGCAGTACGGGGATTAATCTTATAGGTACGCCGGCGACGGCGCTGACGGAAACTATCGTATGAACCGGGCGGAGTAGTCATCAGCATCGGAACATCGGGCAGACTCTTGCGAAGCATGCACACCAGTTCTTCCATCTGCCGGTAGTGCAGTATGGAGTTATACCGCCGGTTGTGGCTCTCGTTCGTTCCGAAAGAGAGAATGACAAGGTCGGGATGCAACGCAGCGATATCCGCCACACGGTCCGGACGGGTAAAGGTTGTACAAAACGCACCGTTTATCCCCATGTCCGTATAAGACAGTGCTCCGAATGTTCTTTGAAGCAACCCGCCCGTGGTTTCGGGAAAGATATGGCCACGGATATGGCTGTCGCCCACATGCACGATGCGTACCGTATCGGCAGCGATGCCCAGACGGAGCATGCGCAGTTTCTCCCAAAAGGGCTTCAGGATACCGATGCTGTCTATCAGCTCGTTCCCGCCCAGTTGCCGAAAGGCTGTGGGCAGGGTGATGAGAGGAATGGGCAACGTATCCGTACGCTGTCCGTAGATTCTAAGCGTGTCGCAATCAAATGCCGTTTTCTGAAGCCGGGGACAACCCGGAAGCACATCTTGGGCATAGTTCCGTTGCACCGGCAGGAAGAGCAACGCCAATACCGCGCAGCAAACGGCAAACCGTAAATCGGCCAAGTACCGGCTCCTTTTATGGCTCCGCTTCATAGGCACGCCTCCTGTCGTATTGTTCTTTGCCATAAACCAGAGCCTCATAAAGCAGTTCCGCCAGATGCTTGCCGCCACGGAAGTTGATATGCGTATAATCGTAATTGGCTAAAGAAGGTTTGGCATGCACCATATCCGCCATACTGCCTTCACCGCCCATAGCTTCGAACATATTCCAGAAAGCCACCCCACTGTCTGCCGCCAGATTCTGCTGGTAACGGATAAGGTTTTTAATGCCGAGCATGGTCCGCAGGCTGCCCTCTTCGGTTTTATACTCGCGGTCGCCCACACCGACAATGAGAATTCCGGCTTGGGGGAAGGCTTGCTTCAAATGGGCAATGGTCGTCAGCATACCGTCGCGATAGCGGTCGTAATTACGCCCGCGTTCCGTAGCTACGTTCAGTCCGTACTGAAGGACTATCAAATCGTACGGACGCAGTTCGTTAAATTCGCGCATAGTCCGGACAGGTATGGAACGCAAAGACAGACCAGAACTGCCCCGAAGCGAAAAATTATCGACGGCAATCCCTTGCGTGCCGTCCATAGCCACTCCGTAGAATAAGGTAGAATCGGCGCTCTCCACTTTCCAACGTACAGAGCCGATACGTCCTGTTACATCCATTTCACGAAGTCCGTCGGCAGGCGGGAATGTTCCGGTCTGCGGTTCGCCCTTGTTTACGGATGCCGAAAGGCGGGCTTCGCCTTTATTATAAAAGAAGATAGAAGCACGTTCGCAAGTATCGAGCCGGGAAGCATACTTCCTCTGTCCGCCAAGTTCTACGTACGCTCCGGGAGTCGGAATAAAATAATGGCCCGAAACACCTTGTTTGCCACGGTCGAAGAATACGGAGTCCGTAACGGAATGGCTCTGCCAGCCGCCAAAGCTGTGCCGCACCGTAGGCCGATAGCCGTTGACCGGAGAAGTAATCGTCACGAAGCCTACCCCGCAGCCGCCATAACGTTCCTGCAACATCGCACGCAGGTCGGCCGTCAGGATATCCGCCTCAATGAAAGAATCTCCGAAATAGGCGATACGCACCGGACGGGGCTTTGCCGCCAGCTCATCCAGCGCGCGATAGAAAGGTGTCATGCCGCGCAGGGTGGAGTCGCTGTAATCCTCAATGCAGGTCATGCCGCTGCGACAGGTATCCACAAAGGCGGGCTTCACTTTCGGGGGCGGCGGCAACAGACTGTCCGGTTCGCTCACGACTTCCGGCACGGGACGCACATCGCCAAGTATGTCTACCCGCCTCAACACATGGCCCCCTATCGTGCCCCCCGGCAGCAAGTTCAGCAGCAGAAGTACCGCCAGCACAATAAGCATCAGCCAACCTGTATGTTTTAAAACGCTCTTTTCCATAACTAATCCGGACGCAAAGATAAAGAATCGGATGAAAATAAATATCGTCCTTCCTAAAAAGAAATCGTCAGGTTCATTTTAACACAGTCTTGACTGCTGTTTGTGTGGCAGAAACTTTAAACAGTCCGCTCTATGTTCCAGACAAATGCCCGGAGCCCCAATTGCTCGGTCTGCTTGTCCATGTTGTGAAGGACCTCCAGCAGGGGCTCTACCCGCTCGTCCTCTACCATTGTAAGAATGGCGGAGCACATGGAAGGCCAGGCGTGACTGCCGTAATGAGGCTCACCGGTCTTGGAACCGCGCCCGCGAACCTGCTCCCAATAAGTGAAGCCCCGGCAATTGAGCCGGTCGAGTGTAGCAATGATACGCTCGTAATATGCCTGATCGAATGTAATTAATACTGATTTCATTATTCAATTATTAAATGTCAACTATTAATTATTAGCCTGTTCCTCGAAGTAAGCATCCAATTGCTTGCGCATCTTGCGACGTTGGCGTTTGATGCCGACACCACCGAAGATACAGTACATCGTAGGAACGTAAATCAAAGTCAGAATGGTGGAAACCGCCAGACCGCCGATTACGGCAATCGCCATAGGACTCCACATCTCAGAACCCTGACCGCTGCTGATGGCCATCGGAATCATACCGAGAATGGTAGTCATGGTCGTCATCAACACCGGACGGAGACGACTCTTGCCTGCCGTAACCACGGCATTCAGCACCGACTGCCCGCGTTCGCGGCAGAGAATGGTGTAGTCGATGAGTACGATACCGTTCTTCACCACGATACCGATCAACATGATACTGCCCAGCAGACTCATCACACTCAGCGTCGTATTGGTTATGAACAGCGCCATTAGCACACCGCTCATGGCAAACGGCACGGAGAGAATCAGAATAAACGGATAGGTAAGCGACTCGAACTGGGCTGCCATTACGATAAACACGAGGATGATAATCAATACGCCGAGTGTTCCCAAATCGCGGAACGAATCCTGCTGGTCCTCAAAGGAACCCGCCACCTGAATGGTTATGTCGGACGGTTTCTCCATTCTATCGATAATGGCATTGCCCGCAGCCACCACGTCACCCAACGGAGCGCCGGAGATGACGGCAGACACCGTTACGATACGTTCACGGTCCTTACGCTCGATAGTAGGCGGAGCAAAACGTTCCACCACCTTTCCCAAATCCTTGATACGGACGCCCTCGCCTTTGGCATTGTATACCAATATGTTCTCGATACTTTCAAGACTGGTACGGTATTCGGGGGCGTAGCGCACCTTGATATCATATTCATCGCCGTCTTCACGATACTTGGAAGCCGTAGCGCCATTGATGCGGTTGCGCAGATAGGTGGCAGCAGTAGAAAGGTTCAGTCCGTGAAGCGCCAGCTTCTCGCGGTCGAAGTCCACCTGGTATTCGGGCTGGTAATCACTGCGGCTGATGTTGACTTCAGACACACCTTTTACGTTCAGCAGTTCGCGCTTCAGGCGGGCGGCAACGCTATCGGTTTCTTCCATACTGTAGCCATATACCTCGAAATCAGCGGATGCCTGGGCCGACATACCCGTATTACTACCTCCGAAAATAACCTGTGCCTTACTGAATTCGGGATAAGCCTTCAGGTCTTCGCGCATTTCCTCGCAGACAGTCTCCAGCGTAATATCCCGGTCTGCCGGATCTACCAAACTGATATTGAAGGAAATGATGTGCGAACCGTTGTCCTGCATGGAAGCCCAGGTATTATCCGAATCGGCCTGCCCTACGGTATAGTTGCATATCTTCATGACACCCTTATACTTCTGCAGCCACTGATTGGTAAGTTTCTGCGAAACCTCCTGCGCCACTTCTTTACGCGTACCGATAGGCAACTCCAACTGTACGGCAATACGGGCATTGTCCTGCGCCGGGAAGAACTCCGTACCAATGGTCTTTGCACAGAACAGGCTCAGGATAAAGAATATCACACAACCGACAAGCACGACCATACGATGACGTACCGCCCAGTTGAGCATACGTGCATACCAGTTGTCCAAACCGTCCAATGTGCGTTCTATCGGTCCGAAGAATATCCGGAACATCTTGGACTGTTTACGCTGCAAGCGGAGCAGTTGCGAACAGAGCATCGGCGTCAGCGTCAAAGCCGAAACGGTGGATACAAACATAATGGCGCACATCATCCAGCCCAACTGCTTGAACAGCACGCCGGACATACCGGTTACCATGGTCAGCGGGAAGAATACGGCAATCATCGTCAGCGTAGAAGCCACTACGGAAATAGCCACCTCGTTCGTTCCGTGAACCGCCGCCTGCTTCGGGTCGGAACCGCGCTCGATATGTGTCGTGACATTCTCCAACACCACAATGGCATCGTCTACCACCATACCTATGGCTATGGAGAGTGACGAAAGCGAAATGATATTAATCGTATTCCCCGATATTGCCAGGTATATGAACGAAGCAATCAGAGAAAGCGGAATCGTAATACAGATAATCAATGTAGCCCGCCAGCGTCCCAGGAACAGGAATACCACAATCACGACGAACAGCAGGGCGTACATCACCGTCTCCGTCAGACTGTCGATAGTGTTCAGGATGTTTTCGGACGTGTCCACAATGACGCCCAACTTCACATCGCTCGGCAGGTTCTTCTGCAGACGGGGCAACGCCTCCTGTACTTTCTTGGAAATTTCCACCGAATTGGCGCCCGACTGTTTCTGAACCACAATCATCGCACCCTGCACACCGTTGTTATAGGTTTCCTGCGCACGTTCCTCCACGGTATCCACAATCCGGGCTACGTCGCGCAGGTAAACGGTAGCACCGTTATAGGTGCCCACCACCACATCCGCCAGTTCACGGGAATCGTCAAACTCACCCTCCACACGCAAGGAATAAGTCTCATTGCCGATGTCGAAATTACCGCCCGGTATGTTCTTGTTCTCCGCACCGATAATGGAACTGATTGTTTCGATACTCAAGTTGTACGCCTCCAGCTTATAGGGGTCGCAGTACACCTGGATTTCACGCTGCGGCGCACCGCTGATAGACACCGTACCCACACCGGGAATACGCGCCAGAGGGTTTACCACACGGTCGTCCAGTATCTTGTAAAGCGCCGACTGGCTTTCGTTTGCCTGTACGGACAACAGCACGATAGGAATCATATCCGTACTGAACTTGAAGATGATAGGATTCTCCACATCATCGGGCAGTTCGGAACTAACCATATCCAACTTGTCGCGCACATCGTTTGTCAGCACGTCAATATCATTACCGAACTCAAACTCCAACGTAATCAGCGACATATTCTCCGAAGAACGGGAAGTGATGTGCTTCAAATCGCTGACTGAGTTCAAAACATTCTCCAACGGACGGGTCACGTTGTTCTCGATATCCGAAGCACTTGCTCCCGGATAGGCCGTCATCACCATAATCGTATTCGTATCAATGTCCGGATACAAATCAATAGGCAACTTGGACAACGAGGATAGACCAAATATCACCACTGCCAGGAAGCAGAGCGAAGTCATAATCGGTTTCTTAACCGCACCTTCATATAAACTCATATTATTAGGGATTAGCGTTTAGTGATTAACATTTAGTGTTTAGTGATTAGTAATAAGAACTTATTTATCGGCAAACCACTAATCACTAATCGCTAACCGCTATTTCTACTTCCATTCCGTTCACCAGTTTGGTTTGTCCGGCTATAACCACCCGGGAGTTGTCGGGCACACCGGAAATCAGCTCGTATTCGGCCCCCATACGACGTCCAAGCTCTACCTTATTATAGGTAACCTTGCCGTCCTTGTACACATATACATAACGGTCGCCGGAACCGGATTGCTTCACGATGGCCAAATCGGGTACAACCACATTGTTTTTGGTTCCGAAGTTAAGCGTGGCGCGGGCAAACATTCCGGGACGTACCCTCCGGTCTTTATTGGCGAGTTTAATCTCTACCGGAAAAGTACGGGTGTTCGGGTCTACTGTAGGATACACCAGACTGATATAGCCTTCAAAGGGTTCGTCTCCGTAGACATCCAGCTTCACGGCTACCGGAGCGCCTTTCTTCACTTGGGTAAAGTAAGTTTCGGAAACATTGATAAGCAGCTTCACCGGCATAATCTGCTCTACCACCAGCACGGGTTCGCCGCCGCTGTACATATCGCCGCTGTCATAGTTTCGGGCAGTTACAACACCGTTTATCGGACTGAGCAACGCGGTATTCTCCAGCAGATTGCGGTAGGCCGTTTCTTTTATGTCCAGCGCCATCTTGGCTGCATCCCACTCCGATTTGGATGCACCGCCCACTTTATACAGTTCGTCCATACGCTTGAACTCAATCTCCTGATTATCCAACTGGAACTTTGTCTGTTTCAGGTTTGCCTCATCCATGCTGACCAGCTTCTGACCTTTGGACACGCGGTCGCCCACTTCCACCAATATCCTGTCGATGCGTACCGGAGAGGAAGGAGCTATGTTGTTCTTTACCTCTGCTTCTACGGTAGCTGTGTACTCATGAATCTGCTCTACCGGACGTGCTTTTACATCCGCCAGCTTCACTCTCGGCTTTTCGTCCACCTGCTCAACGGCAACTTTATCTTTTCCACCGCTGCAAGCGCCCAACAGTGCTACTGCAAGCAGGGCAATCAATTGAAAACGTTTCTTCATATCGTTGTTCTTGTTTTATTTCTGATTACTGATGATATAGTCTCTTCCCAATACCTGGTCAAGGTCGGCCTTAGCCACCAGGTAGTCATATATGGATTGGTTGTAAGTAAGCTCCGCCTCGGTGAGCTGAACCTGCGAAGTATTCAGTTCGAGTACCGTACCCTTGCCCACTTCATAACGCTTGCCGGCAATCTGCACCGCCTTTTCGGCCTGCATCACATTCTCCTTGTTACTGGATACCTGCTCCGAGCTGGCTGCCATGTTATCCTGGTAGCTTGTAATCTGCATGTTCAGCTT
>ERZ772818.2384-NODE-2384-length-14386-cov-3.241574_pt1 | contig 14386 bp, 16 predicted proteins | sample MGYA00580837_ERZ772818 | MGnify/ENA primary metagenome ERZ772818 (study PRJEB29015, sample SAMEA2737671) | human gut metagenome | biome: human gut; feature: human-associated habitat; material: faeces | place: China | collected 2012 ...
CCCACTGCTTATTGCTTCTCGCAATTGAAGCAGGGGACTTACTTGATTCGGTTAATTAATAACCTCAAACGTATGATGCAAATCCAGTCTGCCATATCCCCACCCCGGATTAGGATACTCCATCTGTGTGTCTCGCTCAGCCCCTTTTTGCAGATAAAATTTCACACTGTTCCCTGAAGCATAAGGAATATTTTTCCTCACGATCGCCCACTCCAGCACTAGTGCTGCCGCCCCTGCGGTAATCGCAGCCGCCAGACTGCTCCCAGAAGCCTTTCCATAAGCCCCTCCCGGAAGCGGAATGATCAGTTCTACCCCCGGTGCAGCCAGATCCGGTGTCACCTGATTATTCGGCGTAAATCCTCTCCCTGCCTGAAAATACAGGCTATTATCCCGGTACTGATAAGCCGTTGCCGTAATGCTTCTGGTTGAGTCCCCCGGTGTAGTAACTGTATTATAGGGAGTAGATTCCAGAAAATACGTATCCTCTGAGATCAATCCCTGCACCGGAAGCCACATATGAAATCGGCTTGCTGCCCCCTTTTTCTTACTGACATTCATTTTCCATATCCCCGCCGCCGGATGGAAGAACCGAAAATAAATCAGCTGCTTTCCCGTCTGTCGTTCCATTCCCACATAATTTACCAGCACCTTCGTCTCCACAAAAACAAAACTCAATTCCTGCGTCCCCGCGCCAAGAGAACTGCTCACATACAGGTTTTCTCCTGCCGGTGACTGGATCGACACTGCATAATCGTCCGGAGGATTTCCCCAGAATTCCATAGTAAATCCCTGTTCCCCTTCTGAAATACGCAGTTCTGCCGTATCCTGATTTCGTACATCGTTTAGTTCTGCTGTATAATGATGCTGCGCAGCTCCTTCATTTCCTGCTGCCACAGAAACTGATACTTGCGAATCTTCATTGATATAATCCAGATATCTGCTCAGTTCACTGTCCCCGGTGTGTGCGCCCTGACTGCTGCCAAGCCCCAGACAGATGGAAACAGGCATTCCCATCTCCTTAGCCATCCTGACCGCAAAAGAAATCCCAATCATAATATCGTTCTCCTGATATACCTGTGCCTGAGGCGGATACTGATAAAACTCTCTCAGATAAGATTTTGCTTCTTTTAATTTCACCACTATGATCGTTGCTTTCGGTGCAGCCCCTGAGAAATTCTCTGCCGGAACAAAGTTTCCTGCCGCTAGCCCTGCGATTGCTGTGCCATGCCCGTTCTCATCCACTGACGGCACGATTTCCCTGGGATTTTCAGACATTATCGCCCTGCTGATTTCCTCCCCTGTAAAAACTTTTCCATAAGGAACTCTTTCGTCTTCATTTCCCAGGATCGTCTGATCCCAGATATAGGCAATCCTGCTTATATCCCCACTTCGAAAAATCGGATTCTCATAATCAATTCCTGAATCGATTACTGCAATAACCGTTCCCTCTCCCTGCAATTCCAGATACGGATGATTATGCAGCCGCGTAATCCCGGATGCATTCAGCGCATCCACGTCCATCAATGCATAACATTTCGGCAGTGACACATATGTATAAGAATTAATTTCCAGAGGGCCGATTTCATTTAACGGAACATATAGAATTCCAAATGTCTCATTGACCGGGAGAAATTCCGAATCCGGTCTGTTCGCATAATCTCCCCCGATATTCTGTCCCTGTCTCACAATAAAATCCCCGTACTGTTCATCCTGTGCCGGTGGTATTGACGTTTCAGGCTGAATGCCGGGGATCTCTTCCTGTTGTATCTGCATTTCAAAATCATCAGGTCCTAACATTTTTATCCTCCTGAGATTTTTTTATACATGATATGTGTGATATTTATTTTTTATGATAATTTCTGCTGTCTTTTTTATTTACTGTAGCAACGAACAGCACTATAATTCCAGCTATAGCCGTAAAAATACTGATAAACTGTGACGTAGAAAAACTTCCAACACTTCCTCTCTCGATATCTCCTCTGAAGAATTCAATGATAAACCTTCCTATACTATAGAAGATCAGATAACATGCCGCCACCTGTCCATCCGCTTTCTTATGTTTCGCCACATAAAGAAGAAGCAGAAAATGCACAAAATCCAGAATACTGGAATAAATCTGTGTCGGAATCAGTGGAATATTATTGGGTGCAAAATCCGAGCTGGTAAAAGTAACCGCCAGCGGACCGGAAGTTTCTTTTCCATAGCAGCATCCGGCAAGAAAACATCCGATCCTTCCAAACCCCTGCGCCAGTGCAATTGATGGCATCATCAGGTCAAAATATGCCAGAAATTTCAACTTCTTAATCCTGCAATACAGCCATCCTGCAAAAATTCCTCCGATGATTCCTCCGTAAACCACAAATCCATCTGAGTCGATAATCTGTCGTGGATTCTGGATAAATTCCTGCCAGTTTGTGATCCAGAACAGAATTTTTGCAGAAGCAAATCCTCCAATCGCACACCACACTACCAAATAAAAAATATGTTCATATGCAAGTTTCAGCCTGCGTGCTCTCTGTTCCGCAACAAACCATGCTGCCAGAACACCTATTGCAATCATAAAGCCATAACCATAAACTGTCAGCGGGCCTATATGCAGTAACTCATTATGCATGCTTCAATTCCTTTCTCTCTTTATTCTCTCAATAATTCCGTGAATATAATTCTCCGTCAATATATCAATTAGCATAATCAGAAAACGATCCTATTCTTAAGACTCACTCGATTTGAGTCAATCGGATATTCGCAATCCGCTTTCGCTACTTGCTCGATTCGATTAAAAATAAGTGTTCAAAATCTCCAATAACTTCTCATTCGCCAGATCGTTAGCTTCATTTTCATGTGCCGCCTCCACATCAGCTTCTCCGCAGATATCCACACCAACAATCTCTCCGCCGGTCTTTTTTGCACATTCCAGCACTGTCTTTACACCAGAAAGTAAGGTTGTCAGCTTCATATCTCCCTGACTCCAGGTTGTCTGTGCATCATCCGGGCAAAGTACATCCTTATCAATCGAAATGTACAATGGCAGTGTTTCACAAAGTACTTCTGTCAGAAACCTGCTTATTTCCGCATCATTCATTTCCTGCAGTTTCTCTCGTGAAAGAAATATTACTTTTTCTTTCAGTTCCTCTTCTACCTGTTCATAGGCAGCTTCATCCGGTCCTATAAGAATCACATGCTCCAGATTCTTTAGTTCCTCAAGTGACGCCGCAATCCATCCTCCACAGGATAAAATCCCGCCAAAAGCCGGAGGCTGCATATCCGTATGATTATCATAGACCAGCAATGCAAAAGGCTTCTTTATCTTTGTCAGCCACAGCTTTGTCATATAGTGATAATTGCCGGAATCGATAAAATGAATTCCGGCAAACGAATGGTTTTCTGTTCTTTTATTGATTTCTGCGATTGCCTCATCATCGCAATAACAGTTCGTTCCGCAGATATCCTTAGCATCAATCCAGGACACCTGCCTCTCTTTCCAGAATCTCTCTTCCTCATAGATTCCGGAAAAGTTCATCAGTACAATAGATGTCTGCTCTTTCATGTCCTACTCAGTCCTTCCATTCTTCCAGTGGTTCATCATGGTTTTTCAACATTTCCCTGATTTCTCTATTTGGACTTTCCACATCTGCATCCGCACTATACACTTTTTTATCCAGAATTACCTTCGCATCTGCTTCATCTGCGGTTTCTTCTGTTTCCAATTCCAGATTCGTTTCCGGTTCCTGACACTTCGCGTTATTTTCTGTCTGGTCTGAACCTTCCGTCTGAGCTGAGTCTTCTGCCTGATATGAGTCTTCTATTGAGTTTTCTGTTGAGTCTTCTGTCTGATACACTGTATTTATGTCTGATTCTGATGAATTCTCACTATTTCCTGTATATTCAGGATAAGATTCTGTATTACTTTCCTCACTGTCTGTTTCAACCGGCTCTGGTTTCTCCTGTTTCTTATCTTCTTTCGGTTTCTCATTACGAAGCTTCTCAGTTTTTCTCATTCCCAGTCGAAGCATAACAAGAAATACGATATCCACCGCTCCATCTGCTGTCAGAATAATTCCTGAGAATAAAATCATCTTTGTCACTGACATAAAAGAATAAAACAGCATGGAAATTCCCAGCGCGATGAAAATCAGACATCCGATAAAAAGAATCTTCCAGCGTCCTCTCTCCGCCTTTTTCAGCCTGTAGCTGCCTTTTATTTTCCAGATACTGTCAACCAGCACAAATGCTCCCAGTAAATATGGAAGGATTCTGATAACGATCTGCGGTGTAAAGAAGAGAAAAATTCCAAGCACTGTAACGATTACTCCCGTAAACAGATCTAATATGGTTGCCTTCTCTTTCTCAGCCGCATAAATAGCAATATGATAAACACCAGCTGCGATCATTACCAGTCCAAATACAATCTTACAAATGATATTTACTGTCTGATCCGGAATCAGAATCAGACACAGACCAAAAGCCAGATAAAAAACTGATGAGACAATCTCACCTTTCAAAAAATTTGAAATCTTTTTTCCCACGCCTATTTCCTCCTTACTGTAAAATTGTTACCGTTTACCACTTCATTCACAGCAACACAAAATTTGTATATTGTTCAGTATACCCTCTTTCTGCCCCTTCGTCCACAGACAAGTGAACGACTTTGTGTGAAATTTGTGAATTTTTCCTTGAAGTTTTTTGGGGGCGTATTATAATGGATTCGAACTATGTCGTAAAATGGGGAATTTCTCCATAAGAGCCCTTAAATTTCAAGGCTCTGGGAAGGATTTATTTTGAAAAAACAACCAAAGAATAAAGTTTTATTTCTTATCCCTGTCGGTGTTATACTCGCCGGTGCAGTGATTTTTTTATGCACCCGCGGAAATGAGAATGATTCTGTCTGTAAAGAAAATGTAGCCCGCCTTCAGGCTCTGGAAAATTCAGACATTTCACAGACAGAAGAACAGCTTCAGGCTCTGAAACAGACAACCGGCATTTCTTCCGGTTCTGATGCTTCAGACGGTTCCGGATCTACCCTGTTAAGTGATGTAGAAATCCGACAGGTTTTTGCCGGAAACGTCATCATCGGTGACTCTATCACAGAATCCATCGTAGAATACGGATATCTGGATACGGATGTGGTAGTCAGCAAACGAGGATTAAATGTAGGTGCAGCCGATGATCAGATCAGTACGGCAATTGCTCTGAATCCCTCTCATGTATTCATGGCATTTGGTTCCAACGACCTGGAAATATATGGTTCGGCTTCATCAGAATTTATTGATGCATACAGGACGCAGATAAAGAAAATCCAGACAGCCTTACCAGATGTCCCAATTTATATCAACTGCATTCTGCCGATTACTGATGAAGCGATCGCACAGACTCCTGATCTTGGATATTACCCTGATTATAATGAAGGACTTATCAAACTCTGTCAGGAAATGGGATGTACCTTTATTGACAATTCAACGATTGTAACAGACAGTTCAGAGAATCTGTATGAACCGGACGGTGAACATGTGATTCAGGACTACTATCCCAAATGGCTGACAAATATGGCACAGATTGCGGGGTTAAAGGCATGAAAAATTATTTACATATTTTTATCAAAGGTGCATTTGTTCTTTTCCTTATCGCATATCTGACTGTCCTGTATACCTCCGACAGCGCAAAGAATGTACCCATGGAACAGATTGCACAGACTATGGAACAGGATTCTGATATCACTTCTTTAAATAAAGAAGCACGTTCTGATCTGAAACATTATTATCAGACAGATGACCGCAATATTGACGGTTATTTCTTCTACAAAGCCGCTTCACCCATGGCAGTAGAAGAAATCTGTATTATGAAAGCCACTGACAATACCCAGGCAAATACTTTGCTTGAAAATGCAAACGCCCATCTCTCCGGTCAGAAGCAGGTATTTGAGGGATATGGCACAGATCAGATGGCTCTTCTGAACAATGCAGTTGTTGGAAAAAAAGGAAACTATGTATATTATATGTGCGGCGCAGACGCACAGAACTGGCGCACTGCCTTTCTTTCCATGATATAAGCATTTTACTTTAATCCTCGTAACTGTTCCGCATTTTACGCTAATGGACTGCAGAACCATTACTATGGCAGTCCTCTTAATAATACCGTTAAGAGAAAATGCAGTTAAGAGAATTACTATAATATTCATAATATCCAGATTGGAGAACTTTTAATATGGTATTCAACAGTATATTTTTTATATTCTGCTTTCTTCCGGTTTTCATGCTGATCTACTACCTGGTACCGGGAAAGCTCCGCAATCTGCTGCTGTTTTTGGGCAGTCTGATCTTTTATGCCTGGGGAGAACCTGTATATGTGATCCTCATGCTGTTTTCCAGTATCTTCAACTATTATATGGGTACAGAACTGGAACGTTTATATTATGATGACAGGAAACAGAAAATTAATCTGATTTTCTCGATCATTATAAATCTTGCAGTACTTGTGTTTTTTAAATATTATGGTTTCTTACTTAACACAATCGGAGGAATCATCGGTATCCATATCCCTCATCCGGAGCTTTCGCTGCCGATAGGACTTTCTTTCTACACTTTCCGTAATTTGTCCTATCTTTTTGATATTTATTTAAGCAAGGTCAGTGCGCAGCGAAATTTCCTGACCTTTGCCGTATACAGCACAATGTTTCCTTATACCTCTGCCGGACCAATCGTACGATATACGGATATAGAGACGCAGCTGAAGCAGCGTACCATCAATATCTTCAAATTCGGTATCGGTGCAGAGCTTTTTGTCAAAGGTCTTGCAAAGAAAGTTCTTCTGGCAGATAATCTCTCGGTTTTATACAGCAGTATCTGTGGTCATCCACAGATGTCTGTATTTACTTCATGGCTTGGCATTCTGGCTTATACAATGCAGCTTTATTTTGACTTCAGCGGCTATTCGGATATGGCCATCGGTCTGGGAAAAATGCTGGGATTTGATTTTAATAAGAACTTTGATTATCCCTATATTTCCACCAGTGTTTCTGAATTCTGGAGACGCTGGCATATTTCTCTTGGAAGCTGGTTCAGAGATTATATTTATATCCCGCTTGGCGGTAATCGGGTCTCCACTCTGAAACATATCCGAAATATCCTTGTGGTATGGGCACTTACCGGTCTGTGGCATGGTGCAAGCTGGAATTTCGTACTATGGGGTGTTTATTACGGACTCTTCCTTTTACTCGAAAAATTTGTACTTCAGAAATATCTGAAAAAAATACCATCCTGGCTTTGCACTGTATACACTATGCTTGTAGTCATGATCGGATGGGTATTCTTCAGCCAGACAGACTTTGGTGCCCTTGGCCATTACCTTGGAACTATGTTTGGGATCGGAGCTTCCGGTTTCATAGACAAAACTGCACTTTACTACCTCAAGACAGGATTTATCCTTCTTCTGATCAGTATTCTTGCATGCCGTCCGACTCCTTACCAGCATTTTAAACGCCTGGTCAGACGCAGACCTACTGCAGCGGTAGTTATAAATCTTGTTTTATTTGCATTGTCCGTTGCTTACATGGTTTATAACTCATACACACCATTTTTATATGCAAAATTTTAGAAGGAAAACAATATGAAAAAATCACTAAGAAATCATCGAATATTTTTCCATAGAATGGGGCTTTTGTTTCTGTTCATTCCTCTGGTCGTACTAATCATAAGTATCGTACTTCCTGACAGAGGCTTTTCCGAAAAAGAAAACCGCGTACTTTCCTCCCGGCCTCATTTAAACGGCAGTCAGATTGCTTCCGGTGGATTCGAGAAACAATTCGAAACTTATGAAAATGATCAGTTTCCGCTTCGCGATCTCTGGATTACTTTGAAAGCCGGAACTGACCGTTTAATGGGAAAAGTGGAAGCGAATGGTGTATATCTGGGAAAATCCGGATATCTTATGGAAGAGTTCAAAGCACCTGAACAGACACAGTATGATTCTACTGTAAAAGCAATGACGGACTTTGCCAAACGTCATTCTGATATGAAACAGTATGCACTTATCGCTCCAAACTCTGTAAACATTTTAAGCAATAAGCTTCCTGCTTTTGCTCCTGTGGAGGATCAGAATACCTGGCTGGACAGTCTGTCTGATTCTCTGACACAGGCCGGCATAACTTTCATCGATGTCCGAAATACTTTTAAAGACCACAAAATGGAAGATCTTTATTACCATACAGATCATCACTGGACCACTCAGGGTGCTTATTATGCCTATCTTCAGTCCGCTAAAGATATGGCAATCGATACTTCTTCTGACACCTACGATAAAGCACCGGTTACTCGTTCTTTCCAGGGAACATTATCTGCCAAAAGCGGTTTCCGCTCCGGTGAAAAAGATGAGATCGATGTATTTTTTCCGACAGGGGAGAATGCACTTTCATCTGTCATCAATTATGTTGATGAACAGAAAAAAAGTGCCAGCTTCTATGATACATCGAAGCTTGACACCAGAGATAAATATGCTTTATTTTTTGGCGGTAATCACGCCCAGGTAAAAATCAGCACTCCTACTGAGACTGATAATACATTGCTGGTTCTCAAGGATTCCTATGCTAACAGCTTTGTCCCATTCCTTGCACAGCATTACCGCAAGATCGTAATGGTCGACCCTCGTTATTATTTCGGAAATCTGGAGCAGCTGATCCAGGTAGAAAATGTTCAGGAAATCTTGTATCTGTATAATGCAAATACATTCTTTGCAGATACCTCCCTGGAACTTGCATTATCTAACGATGCCACAGGCCAGAACACAGACAATACTGCTTCAGCTTCTGATGAAGGCACCTCTGTTTCCGGTGAACAGGCATCTGGACAAGACACGAATACATCTGACAATCAGACGTCTGTGCAAGACACAGATAACTCTGATGACCAATCATCTTCGGATTCAAGTACAGATACTTCTGACGATCAATCTGAAGAATAACATAAATCAATTTTATATTCAATGTAACACAAAATCCCCACTGGAATCACAATGCCGAGGAAACCTTGGATTCCAGTGGGGGTTTTTCACATTTACACACACTTTAAACACACACTTTTCACACATTTTGATAATAGGTCGGGTATATCAGCTGATCAGGCAGATAACGCTGTCTGTTGCATTCCCCGTTCCCAACTTATCTGTTTTTTACATCAGCTGTACCTTGATATGTATTATATCAGCTTTTATGCTAATTTGTGGTTTTGTGCAAATTCTTCAATTTATTTTGCAAAAGCGTCAATTATCTTTCAGCCAACTCTCTCCGAGAGTGTTTTTCCAGACATACGCCAGACTACAGATCAGTAAAATGGTCTATAAAGTAGTTATAATATGCATCCAGCATCTCTTTTCGTCCCCGAACACGAATTGGAACAATGCTGCCATCCTTCATTATAAAATTATCCTGCACATCCGCAACGTAATCCATATTCACCAGATAACTCTGATGGCAGTGCAGAAAACGTTTTTCATTGATCCTTTTCTCAATTTCTACCAGTTTATCTACTGTCACGATTTCTGAACCATCCGAGAGATGTAATGTAACATTGTGCTTATCACTGTCAATATATACGATATCATCTGTGTACGGATAGCGATACTGTCTCCTATTCTTAATCGCAACTCGTCTCTTCATATCTGTTTTAAGGATCATATTCAGAAGCTTCATCAGTTTTTCCTCTGAAAATGGCTTCAATAAATATCCTGAAGCCTGTACTTCATAACTCTCTATTGCATAATCAGGAGAAGCTGTCAGAAAAATGATCGGAACTTTGCACTGTAGCTGTCGCAGCTTTCTGGCAGTTTCCATTCCATTAAGCTTCTTCATATAAATATCAAGAAATAAAAGTTCCATTTGATTATGGCTTTGTATGTTTAGGAATGAAAGCTTATAATCCACTTTATTTACAACTTAAAGATTATTATCAAGATAAAAATGGTGATGTTTTAGAAATTGGAGACTGTAAAAGAGCTAGACGTATTATTGAAGGAACACAAGAGGGAAGAAATAGTATTCATTTATTAAAACAAAAAGAATTATTGTAGAGGGGAAAATAAAAATGGCAGAAATTACTGAAAGAGTGACTGGAATACAGAATTAATAGGACTTATTGCTAATCCTATTAGACATTCTAAAAGTCCAACAATGCATAATGAAGCATTTGCTAAGTTAGGATTAGATTATTGTTATATGTGTTATGAAGTTGATCATGAAAATTTAGAGAAAACTGTAGAAGGTTTAAAGGCAATGAAAGTAAGAGGATGGAATGTCTCTATGCCTAATAAAACAATAATTGTAAAGTATTTAGATCACTTAACACCTGTTGCTAAGATGGGCCAAGCAGTTAATACTGTTATTAATGATGATGGTGTTTTAACTGGTACTACAACTGATGGCGTTGGTTTTATAAAAGTGTTAAAAGAAAGCAATCTTGATCCTATTGGTAAAAAAATAACGATTGTTGGAGCTGGTGGAGCAGTTACAGCTATTGAAATACAAGCAGCTTTAGATGGTGTCGCAGAGATTTCTATTTTTAATAGAAAAGATGAATTTTATAATCAAGCTTTAATTAATTGTAAAAATATTAATGAAAATACTCAATCAAAAGCTAAAGTTTTTGATTGAGCAGATCATGAAGCATTAAGAAAAGAAATGAATGAATCTTACTTATTTGTTAATGCAACAGGAGTAGGAATGAAACTTATTTAAGAAAAGATTTTTATGTAGCAGATACTGTTTATGCTCCTAAAGAAACTGAATTATTAAGAGTTGCTAGAAAATTTGGGGTTAAAAAAGCTATTAATGGCGAAGGTATGATGCTTTATCAAGGAGCAGAATCTTTTAAATTATGGACTGGAAAAGAAATGCCGGTTGAACATATCAAAGATATTTCCGTCGTAAGGTTTTTTCCAGTCATTTGTGTGCGCGTAGTTTTCTTCACGTGTGTGTCTTACAGCGATTTCTGACATTATAATTTCTCCTTTTCTTATATAAATAATTTTTTATTATTGTTTTTGGTTACGCTTTTATATAGTGCAAAAACCGTGCCAATTTTGTTTTTACAAAAATGCACGGTTTTTCGGGGTTTTTTGTTGTTGCAAAACTGATACTGTTTCAGATTCACAACGCTTCGCTTTTTTTTGTTGCAGAATGGAAAAATTTTGAACCTTTTTATCTATCGTATTATCGCATCGCCGCGATACGAAACATCGGTGTCGATGCAAAATTTACTTTTTCGTCTTCCGTCCAGAGATGCTTCCAGATGTCGGTATCAATATCTATGTCTGAAAAACCGATGTGCTGTAAGACTTCTCTGTCCCATTCCGGGCGAAGCTTGCGGCTCAATGGAACGTTTTTCGCAATTTCTTCCATGGCATCAATATCGGTATTGATATATTCGTCCCGCACCTGATTTGCTTCTGTGGCTGCACGGTCGGCTTCATAACCTTTTCGCATTTCTTCGTCATACAGATAGCGATACCAGTTCGCGTCAAAATTCAGCATGATTCCCTTTTGTCTTAATACCCGATACCACTCTGCATAAGCAGTTTCCGGTTCTTCTAATACCCATGTCAGATTTCTGCTGAGTACCAGATCAAAACTTTCGTCCGCAAATTCCAGTTTCTGTGCATCCATCAACTTCCATGTGATCTGCGCTGCCAGTGCTCCGGCATTTGCCTGCGCTTCTGCCAGCATTTCTGCGGTACAATCTATTGCTGTTACCTGATAGCCCTCCTGCGCCAGCAGGATAGCAAAAAAACCGGGACCGGTTCCGATATCCAGAATCCGGATTTCCGATTTTTCTTTTTTCGGTAATTGTTTTTTTATCTCTGTGATCCAGTCCTGCCACTTATCGCCTGCCAGTTCTTCCCGGTTATATTCGGAATAACCTTCGGCGCGGTTCCCCCAGTAGCTGACGATCTTTTCTCCCAGTTCTTTCATAATAGTACCCCTAAATTCAGTACAATGTTTCTTAAATAAGTGCCGCATATAACTTGTCTGTTTTCTATATGGTACTTATTTAGAAATCGTTGTACTAGTTCTTTGTCGCTGCAATACAGAATAACGGTGTCGGATTATAAAATTCATCTTTTTCGATATAAATCCGTTTGCTGATGCCAAGGTCTAATTTGATCTGTTCAAATCCCGCCTCACCCAATGCGGTAACATCCCATGCCGGGCGCACATGATAGCTGATCTCCAGCTGATCTTTGATTGCCTCGCACTCCTGCATCAGATCTCCGGCAATCTGTTTGTGTGCATGGTTTTCCGGAAGTTTTTCGCCTTTTCCTGTAAAATCTGCTTTTCCGTAATTGCCGTCAAAATTCAAAAGTAATCCACCGGGTTTTAATACACGCTGCCATTCCCGGTATGCTTCCTGCGGATGCGGTAAGGTCCAGGTCAGATTTCTGGAAATAACCATGTCGAAACTTTCATCTGCAAATAATAATTTTTCTGCGTCCATGACACGAAACTGTGCAGAGCTGTGTAATGTCTGTCCAATTTCTTTTGCTTCCTGAATCATGGAAGGAGTCAGATCAATCCCGGTAACACGATGTCCCAGACTGCTGAGCAGAAATGCGAAAAATCCGGTTCCGGTTCCGATATCCAGAATCCGAAGCTGTCCCCCGGCCGGAATATGCTTTGCAATTTCCCGCAGCCAGCGATCTGCCATCACACTGTTTAATTCTCTGACGCGCAGTTCTGCAAAGGAATGGCTTCTCTGTGTCCAGTAATTTTTGATCCTCATTTTCGGATCCAGATATACAATCCCCTGTTCTGCGTATTGCTGTTCTGCTGCGTTGCTCATATCCCGTCTCCTTTCATTTTGCCGTTCTCATATTCATTAAGTACATTTTATACAGGAAAAGGGTGGCTTCACAAGCCACCCAGGGGGATATTATTTTCTTCAACTCTGCAACAAAAACCATAATCTGCTTCTTTCCTCAGGGCGAATCACCTTACTGACCAAGCATTGCTGCCTCAATCAACATTTTTGTATAGCCGTTTTCCGGCGCATTAATCACGCGTTCAGTTCTTCCCTGTTCCACAATATTTCCCTGATACATAACGATAACGCGGTCGCACAAATGCTGCACCAATGCCAGATCATGACTAATGAGAAGAATCGACAGATCCATTTCTTTCTGCAATCGTTTCAACAACTCTATGATCTGCATCTGTACCGTCACATCCAACGCACTGGTTGCCTCATCGCAGATCAGGATTTTCGGATTTACTGCCAAAGCACGGGCAATTGCCGCCCTCTGACACTGACCGCCACTGACCTGATTTGGGTAGCGGTCTGCGATCTCTGTTGGAAGCTCCACCTGCTGCAACAATTGTTCCAGACGATTCTGTGCTTCTTTTTTGCCGATACCATGATTGCGCATGCTTTCCATGATACTGTCCCCTATTTTTTTTCTGGGATCAAAAGAATCCTGCGGCACCTGAAATACCATCTGAATTTCCATATAAAATTCTTTTAGGGATTTTCCTCTCAGTTTCTGAATGTCGGTTCCGTTTAGAAAAATATCCCCCCCATCCGGTTTTAACAAATGGGTGAGCATTTTTACAGTAGTGCTTTTTCCGCAACCGCTTTCTCCGACGATTCCCAGACATTCGCCACGCTGCAACGTAAAACTGATGCCATTTACCGCTGTGAACAATTTTTTATTTTTGTAAAATTGCTTTGATAAATTATTTACTTCTAATATTGTATCCATAGCTAATATTACACCCCTAATTTAACTCCGTTTCAAATGCAATACCGAACCGATCAGTTTTTTCGTATATGCATCCTGCGGATGGTTTAACACGTCCTCTTTTGTGCCATATTCCACCAGTTTTCCCTGATGCATGACTGCCACATGGTCTGCCAGATAATTGACCACACCAATGTTGTGTGTCACCAGAACAATGGAAGTTCCGTACATGTCACGTAATTTTTTCATTTCCCGCAAAACCTGAAGCTGTACCGTCACATCCAGCGCACTGGTTGGCTCATCTGCCAGCAGCAAACGCGGACGAAGCACCATGGCAAGCACGATTCCCACACGCTGATTCATTCCCCCGGAAAATTCAAAGGGATAACTTTTTAAAATCTGCTCTCCGTTGGTAAATCGCAGCTGTTCAAATAATTCCAGCGCCCGGTCACGAATCTCTCCTTTTGAGATGGATTCATGTTCCAATACTGCCTCATAAAGCTGTTCCTCTATCGTTCGGATTGGACAGAGGGATGCTCCTGCATTCTGAAAGATCATGGCAATTTCCGCTCCGCGCAAACGGCGCATTTCTTCCCCGTAAATCTGCGTCATATCAATTGTTGTATTCGTTCCCTGATAGAGAATCTGTCCCTGTGTGACCGTTCCGCCT
>ERZ772818.2387-NODE-2387-length-14377-cov-4.976609_pt1 | contig 14377 bp, 10 predicted proteins | sample MGYA00580837_ERZ772818 | MGnify/ENA primary metagenome ERZ772818 (study PRJEB29015, sample SAMEA2737671) | human gut metagenome | biome: human gut; feature: human-associated habitat; material: faeces | place: China | collected 2012 ...
TCTTCCGATCTGCCGATCATGACGATGCTCATCGGCATCGGCATGATCGGCGGCACATGGCGCGAATTCGGGCTGTACCGCAAACTCTGTCCGCCCGACCGCAAGCGGATGTCCACGCTCCCGATCGTACTGGGCAAAGCGCTGGTCTACGGCATGATCTATTCCGTGACGACGTTCTACATCCTCGGTCTGCATTACAAGCTGTTCCACTATCCGATGAACGGCGCGACGGGGACAATCGTGGTCTTCATGCTGGCGTACATGGCGGCCTGCATCGCGCTGGGAATCGCCATTTCGACGCTCTTCCGCTACCGCGAGAATTCGCTGCTGCTGCTGTTGTGGACCTCGATTCCGCTGCTGATGCTCAGCGGCGTCTCCTATCCCCGCGAAGGCATTCCCGACTGGCTGTTCAACTTGGGGCAGATATTCCCCAGCAGCCATGGCGTAAACGCCTTTATCCGCATCCAGAGCATGGGAGCGTCGCTCTCCGAAGTGCTGCCCGAAATCAGGATGCTCTGCATTCTGGCCCTCGTATACGGCGGTCTGGCCTGCATCGGCATCCACTTGGTGCTCAACCGCGCGGACAAGGACGACATCCCGGCGCCGCACACCTCCGAACCGGAAAAGTGACGGCGACACCCAAGCATCCGCAGGAACCGCCCCGTCCCGTCCGCAAAAAGCCGGACGGCCATCGGCCCGGCACACCGGCACAAGGACGAAGCGGAAGCAGGCTTCCGGCATAATCACAAAAAAGACGTCAGGCATTGCACCTGACGTCTTTTTTGTCCGAACCGCACCGGTTACCGCGGACCGTGGAAGATACCCGGAGGCGGCCCGCCCGGACCGCCGGGTCCCATGCGGCGGGGGCCCGACTGCACGACCCCGTCGTAATCGGAGATGTTCTTCGACCCCTTCTTGCCGAAGCGGCGCAGGTTGTAGGTGAACTGCACCATGTAATAACGGCCGATCACGCTGTTGGTCGCATTCTGCGTCCATCCCGAACCCGTCGTGCGGGCGAAAGCCTTGTTGCGGTTGAGCAGGTCGTTCACGCCGAACATGATCTCGCCGCGCTTGTTCTTGAATATCTTCTTGCCGATCCATGCGTTGCAGAGCAGGTACGAATCGTCGTAATCGTTCGTGAAACCGATATACTGCGTGTAAGCCACGCTGCCCGTAAAGGTGAAGCCCAGCGGGAAGACGAACTTCATGTTGCCCTGCGCCCGGTGGTTGAAGTAGCGGTTTTTGGAACCTGACTCGCCCAGCGAGTTGGTCGCTTCGTTGTAGGTGCCGTTCCACGAGAGCGTGAAGTCCACGTTTTCGGAAATATTGCTGCCCAGCACCGTGTTGAAGTCGTAGCCGATATTGCTCGTGTCGTTGCGCTTGCCGCCCGTGATGAATCCGTCGGCGTCCACCTCTCCGCACAGCATGCTCGGCGTAAGCGAGTAGCTGACGCCCGCCATCACGTTGAAGTTGCTCTTCAGGAAGCCGATCGGAAAACCGTAGCTCAGGTGCGTCCGCAGGCTCCAGTAGCCGTCGAGATTGACGGGCGTGGAGTAGTAGTTGGGCTTGTACTGCACGCCGCCCAACGTGATCGTGCCGGGATTCGACACCACGTGCGTCGCATTGTAGTCGGAGGTGTTCTGCATCGAGAACATCCACATGAAGGTCCGGCCCTTCTCGACGTTGGAATTGATGTAGTGGAAATTGACGCGGTGGCTGTAGGTCGGATTCAGATCGGGATTACCCTTGGTGATATTCTGGGCGTCCGATACGTCGGCCACGTTCTGCAGGTCGGTGATCGACGGGTTGTCGGTATAGGACGATACGTAGAGCCGCAGCGAATTCTCGCGGTTGATGTTCAACTGTCCCATCATGAAATAGGTCACGTTGTTGTACGAATGCCTGATCTTGTCGGCGTCGTCCCGCACGATCTGCCCGTCGAGCGACGAACGCTGATAAAAGACATTGGCGATGAACGTATTGCGCTCCTTCGAATAGCGGAAGCCGGGACCTGCGCTCTGCGTCAGGTAGTTGCTCCGGTAGGAGTTCGAAAGCGCTCCGTCGGGCGCCAGTCCCGCGATCGAATAATCCGCGCCGGTGATATACGACTTCTTGTCGCGCTCCTGATAATCGTACGAAATGCGGTACTGAAGGCTTACCTGCGCATATTTGGCGACGGGTTCCGTGTAGGTGAACTGTCCGCGCAGGCGGTAGCTGCTCGACGGCGCGAGGTCGCGCAGGTAGCGCAGGCGCGTGTAGCCCGTCGTGTCCCATCCCCACGGCGCGTCGACGCCGTCGGGCCGGAGGTCCGAGAGCGGCAGCACGTTCGAGAAGGAGTTCGAGTTGTTGGTGTTGTCCGAGTAGTTCACGTCGCCGTCCACGGTGATCGTACGGCCGTCCTTGCCCAGTTTGGCGCGGTAAACGGCGTTCGTCCGCACGTTGTAACCGTGGCGCAGGGCGTCGCTGCGGTTCTCGGTGCGGCTGTAACCGCTTTCGCCGAACTGCCAGCCCTGCGTCGTGCTCAGCGGGTCGTTCGACTGGTAGCTGAAGCTCGGACGGACCATCAGATTCTGGTTGTCGGAGATTTTCCACTCCAGACGGGCGTTGAAGCGGTGGTTATACGACTCGGTATCCGAGTAGCCACGCGTCGAGAGCGTATCCACGGGCATCGGCGACTCGTACCATTTGTCGATCGTCGAACGGTTTCTCGTGTCGGTATTGTTGAAGAAATAGCTGCCCTGAAACGACACCTGATCGCGCTTGCCCCACGTATCGGAGTAGTTTACGCCGATGGCGTTCACCGATGCCACGCCGCTTTGGGGGCGCACCATATACTGGCCCACGCCGCCGCGGCGTCCGCGCCCCGAACCGCCCGAAACGCCCAGAATATCCTCGAACGAGAAGTTCTGCTGGTTGATGTTGTTGAACAGGCCGATGACCGACACGCGGCTGCTGCCGCTGAAGATATTGGCGTTGCCGCCCACGACGTATTTGTTCTTGGCTTCGGTCTTGGTGTCGGCGTCGTAACCGTAACCGGCATAGAGCTTGCCGAACTGCCCCTGACGCATGTTGGCGTGCGTAACAATGTTGAGGGCCTTGTAGCCCTCGCCGTCGTCCATGCCCGAAAATTCGGCCGCGTCGCTCAGCTTGTTATAGACCTCCACACGGTCCACGGCCTGCGCCGGAAGCGACTTGATGGCCGTCGTCACGTCCTCGCCGAAGAACTCCTTGCCGTCGACGAAAACCTTCTTGATCTGCTCGCCCTGCGCCTCGACCGTACCGTCCGACACGGTGATGCCGGGCATCTTCTTCAGCAGCCCCTCGACGTCGGCGTCGTTGGTGACCTTGAAGGCTCCGGCGTTGTAACTTACCGTATCGCCCTTCTGCGAGGTGCGCAGCGCCTTGGCCTCCTTGACGACCGTTTCGATCTGCACGCCGGGCTTGAGTTCGATCCTGCCGATGTTCTGTTTGCCGGCCGCCACCCGGAAGGTGGTTTCGTAATTGTTGTAACCGAGGAAGGAGACGGTGAGTCTGTATTCGCCGTAGGGCAGCGAAGGAATCGCCACGGCGCCTTTATAGCCGGAAGTGAAATACTGTTTCTGATCCGGAGTCTTGACCGGAGCGACCTCCAGCACGGCTCCGGCAACGCTTTCGCCGGTATCGGCGTCAAGCACCGTTCCGCTGACCGCACCCTTTTGGGCGAATGCGGCCACGGCGAAAAACAGGAATAGGGTTGAGAGTAGTAGCCGTTTCATCTTAATGTTCTGTGTACTTTCTGATTTTGCGCATGCGAAAATAACTTTTTTCCCGCATACGGCCCTTCGACAAGGGGTGAATCGACAAAAAAAGGGCGTCAGCCGACAACCGACGCCCCGACTGCAACAAACCGGTCGATTTTCCTAACCTCACTTTTTCTCCTTTCCGGAGCGCGGTCCGTCGCATTTCCTATCCCCCGCGCAGGGGGCGCACTTGCGGCCTTCACGCACGGCGGCCTTGTCGCCCCGGCCGTCCTTCATCCGGGGACCGCGGTTCATGCCGTGACGCGGCCCCTGCATCTGCTTCCACTGCTCGAACTGTTCGGGCGTGAGGATGCCTTTCATCTTCTCGGCCTGCGCCTTGCGGTATGCGCGCATCTGCTCGGCCTGCGCCTGCATCTCCTTTATATCCTGCAGGTTGACCTCATAGAGCTGCTTCGACTGCTTTTCGCTGAGGTTCAGCTTCTCGGTCATGCGTTCGGTCCTGCGCTGGGCCATCTGCTCGGCCGTCGGCCGCTCCTTCATCATCGGAGCCTTCTTCGAATCCTGCGCAAAAGCGCCCGTTCCGGCCAGCAGGCACAAAGCCGCGGCGACTGCAAAAATTCTCTTTTTCATAATCTCAAATATCAATGGTTAATTCAATCCGGCAATCGGACCCGTTTCGGTCCCCTTACGATGCAAAGGTAAGGCCAAACCGGAAAAACGGAACGGCAATGCGGGTCAAACGCCCGAAGCTCAGGGTCAAACGCCTATTCGGCGGGTTGAACGGACGTGAGCCACGCCTTGAATTCGGGGACGCGGGCCTTAGAAATGACGATGCGCTCAGGAGTTTCGAGCACGAGACTCAGCGAAAGACGGCTGCCGAACCACACGGCGATCTCCTTCACGGCGCGGCGCGCCACGATGAACTGGCGGTTGGCGCGGAAGAAATCGGCTTCGGGCAGGACGGCCTGCAGCGCTTCGAGCGTCTTGTCGAGCGGATAGGACGCCCCGGCGAAGGTATAGGCCGTCACCTTCTCGTTGCAGGTATAGCAGAATGCGATATCCTCGCGTTTGAGCGGAATGATCTTGTCGCGGACATGCACCAGAAAGGTCTGCTCGCGGCGCGCCGCGGCCAGCGTGCGCACGCGCGAACCGTAATCGCTGCGCTCGCCCTTGGACAGCCGCATGAGCTTGCCGAGCGCCCGCTGCACGTCGGCCGCATTGAGCGGCTTGAGCAGGTAGTCGATGCTGTTGACCTTGAAAGCTTCGAGTGCATACTGGTCGTAGGCCGTCGTGAAGATCACCGGCGCCGTGACCTCCACGGCGTCGAATATGCGGAACGAATCGCCGTCGGCCAGATGGATGTCCATGAACAGCAGGTCGGGCTGGGGGTTGGCGCGCAGCCAATCGACGCTCTCCTCGACGCTTTCGAGCGTATCGACGACACGGATGTCGGGAGCCGCCTGTTTCAGAATGGCTTTCAGGTTCAGTGCGGCGGCGGTTTCGTCCTCTATGATCAGTGCTTTCATCCTGCAAGGGGGGTATGCAGCGGCATCCGCACGACGAACTCCTTGTCGGTGTCGATGATTTCGATGTCGCGGCCGGTTATCAGGTGCCAGCGGTTGCGCAGGTTCTCCAGTCCGATGCCGGTCGAAGGTTCGGGTTCGAGCTTCGGCACCTTGGGATTGGAGACCACCAGCCAGCCGTTCTCGGTGCGGATCGAAATATGGAACGGCTTGCTGCGGGTTATGGTATTGTGCTTGACGGCATTGCCGATCAGCGGCTGCAGCGAGAGCGCCGGAAGCGTCCACGTGCGGTACTTCTCCTCGATGTCGATGTCGAAGAAGAGCTTGTCGGCATAGCGTATCTTGAAGAGGTAGCTGTACGCCTCGACGAATTTCAGCTCCTCGTCGAGCGTCATCAGCGTACTCTGTCCGTTCTGGATGATGTAGCGGAACGTATAGGAGAGCTGGTCGATGTAGGTCAGCGCCTTCTCGTCGTGCTTCTCGCGCACGAGCATCGCCAGCGAATTGAGCGAATTGAAGAAGAAGTGGGGGTTGATCTGTCCCACGAGCATGTTGTAGCGGGTCGTGAGGTTCTCGTTCTTGAGCCGCTCGTTCTCCATGACGACGGCCTGCTGCTTCGAATTGAGCACGTAGACCCAGCCGTAGAGCATCGACACCGCCACGGCGAACGAACACTTCAGCAGCAGCATGTAGTCGAAAATATGGTCGCCCATGCAGTTCAGCATGATGCGTCCCGAACGCCACTCCGTGACCGGCGCGACCATATACAGCGCGGCGGCGGCCAGCACGCACCATATGCAGTGGCGCACGAAGCGGCCCGGCGTGTACCTGCGGCGGACGGAGGTGAGGATCGAAAGCATGATGAACGAAACGACCAGATAATAGAAGAGCTGCAGCGCGAGTTCCGTCGTTTTCGAAGGCCGGTTGAAAAGCGTGCTGTAATCGAACTCCTCGCCGTTGCGCATGCGCAGTTCGGTCATCACCGGATGCGCCCCGTGACGGCGCGGCGCGGCCAGATTCGCCACCAGACGGTCGCCGTCCTTCAGGTTCATCCGGTAGATGCGCTGCATCATCACATAGACGCTGTCGCCGTTCTCGTAGACGATGTAGCCGTGGCCGTCGGGACTTACCCGCAGCGTTCCTTCCTCGCCGCGCGCAATGACGCTCGCCTTGGCCGGACGCGGCTGTCCGTCGCTCTTCTGATCGACGATCAGCAGCAGCACGTAGGAGAAATTGACGACCAGACTGACGGCCAGCGCCACCAGCAGATTGAGAATCAGGTCGGAATATTTCGGTTGCAGCCCCATCCGCCGTTTACTCCTCCTCTTTGAACCACGACGCATAGAGCATGTAGTCGCGGGCCGTGCGGCGGATGATCTCCTCGCGCTGCTGGGGCGTCACCTCCTTGACCTTCTTGGCCGGCACGCCCGCATACACCGAATTGGGTTCCAGCTGGGCGTTGGAGAGCACCAATGCGTTGGCCGCGATGATGCAGCCCGACGGAACCACGGCGTTGTCCAGCAGGGTAGCGCCCATGCCGATCAGGCAGTTGTCGCCGATGCGCGCACCGTGAATGACAGCGTTGTGGCCCACCGACACGTCGCTGCCGATAATGGTCTGCGACGGATGCGGCGAACCGTCGTAAAGCGTGTGCAGGACCACGCCGTCCTGAATATTCGTGCGGTCGCCGATGACGATTTTGTTCACGTCGCCGCGCAATACGGCGTTGTACCAGATCGAACAGTCGCGGCCGATGGTCACGTCGCCCAGAATGACGGCCGTCTCGGCCAGAAACGTATTTTCACCGATTGCGGGCGTATGTCCCCGCACCTTTTTAATCAAAGCCATAAGTTTATATGCTATTAAATGTCACTTCGCTTTTGTATCGTCTCCGCGTGTCCGAGGGCGGACATTCACGGCAAAGCCGTGTTTTCAGGTCTGACCCTCCCCTAAATCCCCTCCTCGGAGGGGACTTGGCATTAGTGCGGACACATGCTGTTAAATGTCTCTTCGTGTTTGGCCTCCTGCCAGTACTCCTCCATCTTTTCGAGCGGAAGCTCGTGGAGCGTATGTCCTTCGGCGGCAGCCTTTTCCTCCATGCAATTGAAGCGGCGGATGAACTTCTTGTTCGTACGTTCCAGCGCCGATTCGGGGTCGATGCCGTAGAGCCGCGACGCATTGACCAGCGCGAAGAACAGGTCGCCGAATTCGCCTTCGAGCTTCTCCCGGCAGCCGGGGGCTTCCGAACGCATCTCGGCTTCGACCTCCGCGATCTCCTCCTTCACCTTGTCCCACACATCCTCGCGCCGCTGCCAGTCGAAACCCGTCGCGGCGGCTTTCTCGCCCACGCGGAAAGCCTTGACCATGGCCGGAAGCGAGCGGGGTACGCCGCCCAGCGTGCCGCTCTTGCGGTTTTTCTTGCGGAGTTTCAGGGCTTCCCAGTTCTCCTTGACCGCGTCGGGCGTATTGGCGTGAATATCGCCGTAGACATGCGGATGACGGTATATCAGCTTGTCGCACAGGGCATCGGCGACCTCGCCGAAATCGAAGGCTCCCGCCTCCTCGCCCAGCTTGGAGTAGAACACCACATGCAGCAGCAGGTCGCCCAGCTCCTCCTTGATGCCCTCCATATTGTGGTCGGTGATGGCGTCGGCCAGCTCGTACGTCTCCTCGATGGTATTGCTCCGCAGCGAATCGAAAGTCTGCTCGCGGTCCCACGGACACTCGCGGCGCAGCGTATTCATCACTTCGAGCAAACGGGCCGTAGCCTCCAGTCGTTTATCTTCCATGCTCAGTTACAGTTTACGGCAATGGCTGTTCGGGAAGCGGAGTCGGCCGATCTGCCTGAGCGCGCCCGTCCATGCCGGAATTTATTTTCAGCAAAGGTAGCAATTCGGCGGAAAAAAAGTAACTTTGTCCGAAACAAAATTCCGTACCGCCATGAAACTGCGATACCTGCTGCCCCTCGCGGGTGTGCTCTGCACCTTCCTCACGGCACATGCCCAGCCGTCGCCGGCCCGTCAGGCTTTCTACGAGGGCGCCTGCCGCATCAGCCCCCGGACGATGCTCTGTTACGAAACGCCGCTGGCGCCGCTGGCCGCCTACCTGCGCGAATATATCAACGTCGAAACGGCCAGCGACAGTATGTCGGCCGACGACGCGATCGTGCTTTCGACCGATCCGACGCTGGGCGGCGAAGCCTTCCGCCTGACGGTGCTCCCGCAGCGGATCGAAATCGCGGGCGGTTCGTACGGCGGCGTATTCAACGGCGTGCAGGCCCTGTTCAGGCTGCTGCCCGCCGAAATATACGCCAAGAACTGTCCGCTTCCGGTCGAAATCGCCTGCACGAAGGTCGAGGACGCGCCGCGCTTTCCGTACCGCGGTATGATGCTGGACGTGGCCCGCACGTGGATCGACGCAGCTGGAGTGAAGCGTTATATAGACTTGCTTTCCTATCATGGAATCAACAAATTGCATCTTCATCTTTCAGACGACGAAGGGTGGCGTATCGAAATCAGATCGCATCCCGAACTGACCGAAATCGGCGGCTTCCGCGGCGGCGATTCGCCCGTGCGTCCGGTCTACGGCAAGTGGGACGAGAAGTACGGCGGGTATTATACGCAGGACGAGATGCGCGGCCTGATCCGCTATGCGGCGGCGCGCAACATCGAGATCATCCCCGAAATCGACCTGCCGGGGCACAGCCGCAACATCGCGTCGGTGCATCCCGAAATACGCTGCAACTATCCGCCCGACACGGTTTCGACCAACGGTTACGACTACCGTTCGGCGTGGTGCGTGGCCCGCGAAGAGAACTACGCGTTGCTGGCCGACATTCTCGGCGAGTTATGCGCGCTGTTTCCCTCGGAGTACATACACGTCGGCGGCGACGAGGTGGACATGACCCAGTGGAACCGCTGCCCCGACTGTCAGGCGCTGATGAGCCGGCGGGGCATGACCGATCCGCACCGATTGGAAGACCTCTTCATGGAGCGCATGGCGGCGATTCTCGCGGCCAACGGCAAGCGTCCCGGCGTGTGGAACGAAGCCGTGACCACGGGCGGCCTCTCGCGCGAATGTCTCGTATACGGCTGGCAGAGCGTCAAGGCGTGTCTCGACGCAACGGCGAAAGGCTACAAGACCGTGGTGATGCCGGGCGAATACTTCTATTTCGACATGCGGCAGACGCCGCAGGAGGAGGGGCACGACTGGGCGGCGGTCTTCGACGCCAAAAAGGTCTTCGGATTCGACTTTACGGAAAAGGGCTTCAGCGATGAACAGATGCGCAACGTCGTCGGCCTGCAGGGGACGTTCTTCAGCGAAGCCTACGTTTCGCACGAGCCCGAAAAGCCCGACTATTTGGACTACATGTGTTTTCCGCGCATCTGCGCGCTCGCCCGCATAGCTTGGCGCGGCAACTGCGAGGGCTGGGACGCCTATTACAGGGAGCTGACCGACCATTACGACCGCATGGCGGCCATGGGCATCCGCTTCCGGCTTTTCCCGCCCAAGGTAAGCTACAAGGAGGGCGCCTTCACCGTCGTGGCGGACGACGGCTCGGAAATCTTCTACCTCGAAGGCGATTCGCCCGAAGAGCATCGGTACACCGGCCCCGTCAAAACCGAAAAACCGCATCTCTACCGCTTCCTGACGCGCTACAAGACGGGACGCAGTCCCTATGCGGCCGACAAATCCTACTACAGGACCCTTGCGCCCGCCGTGACGATCACCACCTCGATGGGCGAAAGCACGCAGTTCCCCTACACGAACGCCTCGGCCTACAAGGGACTTGCGCGCACGCGCCGCGCCTGCCGTCAGCAGGACTGGATACTCTACACCTATGAACAGCCGGTGAAGTGCCGCGAAATGTTTTTGCAGACGGGAAACCGCCAGCTGCCCAAAACCATTATAACCACCGGTTATGCAGAGGTGTCGTACGACGGCACGACATACGAACGCGCGGGCGATCTGGAAAAGGGCAGTATAACTTTAAAGCCCGGCCGGCCGGTGAAAGCCGTACGCATCGTCTCGACCTGCGACGACAACGGCACGCCCTACGTCACGATCCAGCCGCCGCAGATAAAGCCGGTACTGTAAGACGGAGCGAAAAAGCGACTATGACACGGAAGGAGCCGCCTTGGCGGAGACAACTAACGCGAACAGTGTGCCTCCGGCCTAAATAAGCGATGACAATATCGCACTACAATACCGCTCGGCATTTCAACGGCCGCATCAATGCGGAGAGTCGGAAAGAGTCGCCGCTCTGACGGCAAAGAGGTAGAAGAGGTATTGCGCGGCATAATAGGTAATCATCACGACACAGGTCCGGCAGGGAACGGGCGCGACGAAGCGTCCCCATGCGATCACGGAGTCGGAAAAGACAAACAACAGGGCCGCAAGGCGGAACCATGCGGCATACGCTCCGCGGTACTGAAGCGCGCTGTACAGCATGCCCGCGATGACGAGTCCGTAGACGGCGACGCCCGCGCGTTCGGCCGGATCGGCGGCGCGGGGAACGATGCAGACGAACAGAAACAGCAGCAGGGCCGTCAGCACCGGCCAGACAAAAGGCCGGGGCGCAAGTTGCGCCTGCGGCAAGAAGTAGCACATGTAGGCTCCGTGCGCCAAAGCGAAAAACAGCATCTGCGGAATGAACATCCCTCCGGCGCCCGCCGCATCGCCGACGGCCGACAACAAGAGCGCCGCGCCGACCGGAATCAGCGGTTTCAGCCGGAGATAAAAGAGCGACAGCGACAGCAGCAGGACCGGATAAGCGACCTTGTAGGGAATCACCGCCGCCTTGGTAAAGAACAGCGCGGCGCCGGCTGCGAAAAGCAGCGTGGTCAGGCAGAGCGTTCGGGAGGTTCGTTGCATGGTTTCGGTAAAAAAGCCGCCTGTACTTACGAACAGGCGGCTTCAATTATGGTCAATAAGCTCGTCGGCATGACCGTGGCGGGCGTGTACCCGCACCGAGATGCGACGAACGACATTCGGATTGGGATCAACCGCGGACCTGAGCTCCGCACCGCTGTTCGAACTGCGCGGTGAGGTTCTTCATCGCCTTTTCGATCGTCTTCTCGTCGAGCGTGCGGGTCTTGTCTTCGAGGATGAAGCTTAGGGCGTAGGATTTCTTGCCTTCGGGAAGTTTGTCGCCCTCGTAGACGTCGAACAGCGAAACGCTCTTGAGCAGTTTGCGCTCAGTGGCGAACGCCACGTCGCGCAGCGCAGAGAAGGTCACCTGCTTGTCGATCAGAAGGGCCAAGTCGCGTTTCACTTCGGGGAACTTCGAAAGCTCCTCGGCCGCAATCTTATGCTTGCGGGTCGATTTCACAAGCGCGTCGAAATTCATCTCCAGATAGTAAACATCCTGCTTGACGTCGAGCCGGCGGCGGATTTTCGAACTTACCGTGCCGATCTGCAGCAGCTCCTTGCCGCCAAGCGACATCGAGAGCGCCTCGCCGAAGAGGTCGTTTTGGAGCGTCTCGGTCCGGAGCGCATAGATGTCGATGCCGAAGCGGCGCAGGAGTTTCTCGGCCACGGCGCGCAGCGTGAAGAACGACGCGGCCTGCGGCCGGGCGTTCCACGACGCAGGCTCGGCCACGCCCGTCACGGCGATCGCCAGACGGTACTCTTCGGAGTAGGCCGCGAGGCGGTTCTCCTCCGAGCGTTTCGACTCGTCGTAGATATAGCAGTTGCCGAACTCGTAGAGTTTCAGGTCGCCGTTCTTGCGATTGGCGTTGAGCTGCACGGCTTCGAGCATGTTAAACAGCAGCGTCTGGCGCATCACGTTCAGGTCGGCGCTCAGCGGATTGAGGATGCGCACGCAGTTTTCGGGCTTGTAGGACTCCAGCCCCTCGTAGTAGGCCGCCTTGGTCAGCGAGTTGGACATGATCTCGGTGAAGCCGTTGGAGGTCAGGAAATCGGCAGCGAGATTCATCAGCTTGCTGCGGTCGGGCTTCGGCGCATAGGAGAGCGTCGAGCGGACGCGCGAGGGAATCTCGACATTGTTGTAGCCATAGATGCGGAGAATATCCTCGACGAGGTCGGCTTCGCGCTGCACGTCCACGCGGTAGGGCGGCACGGCGACGCTCAGTACACCCTCTTTCTCGGCGAGAATCTTCACTTCCAGCGCGGCGAGGATCGTGCGGACCGTATCTTCGGGAATCTTCTTGCCGATCAGCGAGTCGATGCGGGCGAAGGAGATGTCGAATTTGAAGTCTTCGACAGGAGTGGGATAGATGTCGGTAATGTCGCTCGAAATCTCGCCCCCGGCCAGCTCCTTCATCAGCAGGGCGGCGCGCTTGGCGGCATAGACCTGCATGTTGGGATCGACGCCGCGCTCGAAACGGAACGACGAATCGGTGTTCAGGCCGAAACGCTTGGCAGTCTTGCGCACCCACACGGGGTTGAAATAGGCGCTCTCGATAAATACGTCGGTCGTCGTGTCGCCGATGCCCGAATCCAGTCCGCCGAAGACTCCGGCGATGCACATCGGACGCTCGGCCGAGCAGATCATCAGGTCCTTGTCCGTGAGTTTGCGCTCCACGCCGTCCAGCGTCACGAAGGGCGTGCCCTCGGCGCAGGTGCGGACCACGACTTCGCGGCCCTCGATCTTCGCCGCGTCGAACGCGTGCAGGGGCTGCCCCAGCTCGAAGAGCACGAAGTTGGTGATATCGACCAGATTGTTCTTGGGATTAATGCCCGCGGCGCGCAGGCAGTTCTGCATCCACTCGGGCGACGGACCGATCTTGCAGCCCGTGACCGTAACGCCGGCATAGCGGGGCGCGGCCTCGGGATTTTCGACGCGGACCGCCACCTCCAGGTCGTGATTGTCGGGAGCGAAGGCCGAAACATCGGGCAGTTTCACTTCGGCATTTTCGCCGCGGCTCTTCAGGTAAGCGGCCAGATCGCGCGCCACGCCGATGTGCGAAGCGGCGTCCACACGGTTGGGCGTGAGTCCGATCTCGATCAGGTAGTCGTCCTCGACATGCAGGTATTCCCTGGCCTCCATGCCCACGGGGGCGTCGGCCGGAAGCTCCATGATGCCGTCGTGCGAAGACCCGATGCCCAGCTCGTCCTCGGCGCAGAGCATTCCGAGCGACTCCACGCCGCGGATCTTCGAACGTTTGATCTTGAACTCCTCGTCGCCGCCGTCGGGGTAGAGCACCGCGCCGACCGTGGCGCAGAGGACTTTCAATCCGGCCCGGCAGTTCGCGGCGCCGCAGACGATCTGCAACGGCTCGGCGGCTCCCACGTCCACCGCGGTGACGTGCAGGTGGTCCGAATCGGGGTGATCGGCACAGGTCACAACCTCGCCGACGACAACGCCCCGAAGGCCGCCTTTCACGGTTTCGATCTTCTCGAAGCCTTCGACTTCGAGGCCGATGTCCGTCAGGATTTCAGCGATCTTTTCGGCCGGAAGATCGGTCGCGATATAACGTTTGAGCCAGTTATACGAAATATTCATATCGTTGAATTTGAGAATTAGCTAAAATCGAACAAAGATAACGATTTTTCGTTATTTTTGTAAAAACGACGGCGATTATGAAGGCGAAAAATTACACGAGGTGCGATTTGGCGATGATGGGGATCAGCACCTACGGGCTGGCGATAAGCGTGTGGGCGTCGTTCGGGGATATTCCGCAGCCGTTGCAGGGCAGCGGATCGCTTGCCGTGGCCGTGGTGTCGGTTTACGTATTGATCCGCGACAGGCGGGCTGCAAACAAATAATTGGTTATATATAGGTGACGAATTTTTTTACGGAAATATTTGGATTTACGGTTGCGACCCGTTATATTTGCCGAAACGAAACAGGAATTTATGATCCGGAACTTTAACATACAGGCATGGTGGTGGCGCTCGTTGACTCTCGTGGACAATGAGTGCGGCTCAGTGCGTGTATAGTTGAAAGCATAACGAACACACAAGCCCGTTGTTTACGAGAGAGTAAACAACGGGCTTTTTCTTTTGCATCACATTTTACCGAACACAGAAATAGACAAAAAAAACATGGAAACAAAGAAATTCTGCCTGACCGAGCGTCAGATGCCCACACAATGGTACAACATCGTGGCCGACATGCCCAACAAACCGCTGCCGCCGCTGCATCCCGCG